>CEUZ01207121.1_pt1 | contig 14642 bp, 13 predicted proteins | sample 361511 | NCBI WGS metagenome assembly CEUZ01 (sample SAMEA2622822, study PRJEB7988) | marine metagenome | biome: marine biome (ENVO:00000447); feature: surface water layer (ENVO:00002042); material: "saline water (ENVO:00002010), including plankton (ENVO:xxxxxxxx)" | depth 5 m
GATTAATAATAATTTTTCTTTGACTAAAAATATCTTTGCAAAATATAAAAATAAGAACAGTAAAAAGAATAAAGCCAATTGCGCCTGTTTCAGCTAGCCATGTTAAATAAAGATTGTGAGGGTGACTAGAGCAGGTTGCTTCAAAATATTTTTTTAATCCCTCATTGTAATGTCCTTTCCATGGAGATACACCATATCCAGTTCCAAGATGACCTTTTGATAAAAACTTATCATTTTCACATGCCACCCTGTAATTTTTCAATCCTATACCAAAAAAAGGATGTTCTTTAAACATTTTTAAAGCAGTTATAGATAAAGAACCATAAGGCGAATTATTATAATTTTTTAATTCTTTATAAGTTTTTATATAAATATTTTCTGTTTTGTTAGGGATAGAGTTATAAATAATTATTCCAAACAATAAAATTGAAGAAAATAAAAAAATAATTCTCTTTTTACTCCAAAAGAAATACATCGATAGAAAAATTAACGATAAAAAAATTGATAATATAGAAGATCGATGACCACTGATGTAAATTAAAAACAAGCTAATAGTTAAGGAAAGTATTATAAATAATGTAGAATATTTTTTAGATATAAATTTAGTAATACCTAATATTGCAGGTAAAGCAAAATATGCGAGGAAAATACCTGTTTTTGGAGCATCTTTAAATGGTCCTGAAATTCTATGCGGCCCTCCGCTGAAATAAAGTGAATCAAAAAAATTAAAACGAATTTTACTATATAAAGATGTGCCAGTGAAATATTCAGTCAACATTTCAATTCCGACGTAAATTATTGCTATAAAAACAGATAATAATAGCCTGTCTCTATTTTTTTTTTTGATTAAAAAAAGAAATTGTAATGATGCGGAAAAAATAATAAATCTAATCCATGGCAAAGATCTGGATAATGCCAATTCTTGATTATAAGCAAAAAAACTTGCAATTATTAGCCATAAATAAATTAAAAAACCTATCTTTATCCATGGTTCATTTAACCATTCCCATTTTTTATTTTTTATAGATTGAAAAATAAAAAAAATTGAAGCAGTTACAACAATTATATCTGCTAAAGAATTGCTAAAAATAAGTATAATGGGTAAGGCAAAAACACACCATGAAATAAAATTTATAAGATTAAAATTATTTAAACTTAGACTAGTTTTAAGATTCATTATTTTCTTTTTTGTATTAATAAATTTTTTATAAAAAGTTCAATTAATTTCATGCTACTATAAAATACCTGCAATTTGGGTATTTTTGAATCACCTTTATGACGAACTCTAAAATATATAGGAACCTCAGAACATTTAAATCCGCTTTTATATATATAAAAAAAGAATTCTACTAGAGATGAGTAACCATCGGAATCTAAATTTTTATTTCTTAACAGCTCTATACATTTGTAGTTATAAATTCTAAAAGATGTAGTAAATTCAAAAAAAGGCATATTTAATAAAAATCTACATAATTTATTAGCAAATCTGCTTATAAAATCTCTATAACCTTTATAATCAGATTTTCCTCCTTTAATATATCTCGAGCCTGTTACAAAATCATTTGATTTTAATTTTTTTAACAATAACGGTATCTCTTTAGGATTATGTGATAAATCAGCATCTAAAGTTATTAATGCATCATGCTTTTTTTCAAAAGCATAATCAAAAGCAACTCTGTATGCAGAACCTATTCCTAATTTCTTTTTTCTTTTAATTAAATTAAGATTTTTGAATTTAAACTTTAATTTTTTAATAAGTTCTAATGTCCCGTCTGTAGAATTATCATCAATTATAAGAACATGAAAATTTTTATTAACTTTAAAAATTTCCGTGCAAAGTATTTCTATGTTTCCAACTTCGTTATAGGTTGGAGAGCATATAACTATTTTTTTCATTTTTTTATATATTGTCTTGCCAACTCTTTCATTGTGACACATTTTCTTTTTGATTTTGATATTATAAGAAAGATTTTTTCAAGAATTGAAATTTTTTTTTCTACAGAAATATTAAATCTTTGAAGATAATTATTATATTTTTTTGGGATATCCTCATTTGATGTAAAGTCTGCAGGGTGAAATAGTAAATAAAAGTATTCGTTGTTATTTAAAAATTTATTGAGATAGTTATAAAAAAATTTCCATCCGAATATAAATCCTAGTGTATACCATATAGGTATAAAAAATTTTGAGTTATTTGGAAGTGGCATAATTAATAATTTTTTTTTTTCTTTTTTTTCAATTTTTTTCATATAGCTATCAACAAAGAATGGTTTTTTTGGAGAAAAAAAATGATACATCCAATCTTTTCTATCAATAATTCTAAAGAATCTTTTAGAGCCAATATGATTTAAAGCATCTTTTAAATATAAAACAGGTAAGCCAAAAGATGGAAATATAGAATGATCATATGAGTAGTTAAGTTCAATTAGTTTTGACACAACTTTTTTTGATGTGTTCCAACTAGGGGCTATAAATCCCTCAGGCTCTTTGTTTGTACATTTTTCGATTATTTCATGGGATCTTAATATTTCGTTATCAATATCATTTTTTTTTAATGAGCCTAAATTATGGAAATGGGACCATGAATGATTGCCAATTTCGTGACCATAGCTTGCCCAATCCCTGACTCTGGCGAACACCTCCTTATTTTTTAAATCTTTACCAATAACAAAAATAGATATTTTAATATTATATTTATTTAATATTTTGATAACTCTATCAAAACCAGCAAAATAACTGGGGTCGTAAAAATTATTTGGGAATCCCAAAGATTCATTAATGCTATCAAAGTTTAAAGAGATTGATATAGGGCTTGTTTTATTCATTGATTAAATCTTAGAGTATTAAAAATATCTTTAAACGTAATTATTTTTCCTCCCATTTTTTTAAATTCTATATAATCTTTTTCTTTAGGTAATGAGTTGTAGCTTGCAATATCATTCTTAATTAATTTTCTTTTTTTTAAATTGTAAAGTATTTGAATAGATGAATAAATATCTGAAGGATAATTATTAAAAATCTTTAAATAAAAACCAATCATAGAATTTTTTTCAACTAATTTTTTTTGTAATAATATTTTTCCTGAATCTATTTTTTTTGAAACTAAATGATAGGTAACTCCTTGTTCATTTTTATTTATTACATTCCAAAAAAATGGCCATAATCCTTTGCTTATTGGTAAAATACTTGCATGCTTATTTATTATTCCTTTTTTTACACTCTTAATTAAGGCAGAATTAATAATGTCTTCTGTTGTTATTAATAAAACATCAATTTTTTCTTTTTTTATCCAATTAATTAATCTTTTATCTTCACAATTATTTACTTTGATGAATTCAATATTATTTCTTTTACTTAAATTTATAAATGAAGTAGGTAAATTTTTAATTACTCTTATAAATTTTGTAATTAACGAAAATAATATTAGTAAAAAAAAATTTTTGAACTTAAGTGTTTTGAAATACCACAAGTATAAATTAATTGAAGAGAAATTCTTTATTTTTTTTTTTGAGTGTACTAGACCTTTAATATTTATGTTTTTTTTTTTAAAAAATTTTATAGTTTTATCCCATGTTGGAAGTAGGATATTTTGATCATCGGAAGTAACTACAGCTATATTAATTTTTTTTAACTTATTAAAAGTTCTCATTATTAATAAATACTTTCTTTTTTTTATAATCCAAATAAAGAATTGATAGATAGATAATCATGGATATTAAAATCAGCATATATTTGTCGTGAATAGAAAAGGTTAAAAAAAATAATAAGTATTTAATTTTTTTTGTATCTTGTAAAAAAAATTTCCAATTAATATTTAAAATCAAATAATAGATTACCGCAACTAAAAGAAATCCTTCATAGTCTTTTATAAGGGGATAACAAATAGTTATTATCAAAAGTGCAATTGCTAAAATATGAGTTTTTGAAAAACTTTTATTATCTATAAATAAATAAAATATTGATAAAATAAATAAACCGCAAACTGAAAACCATGCTATTTGAAAAATAATTTTATACGTATTTGATAGTTCAGGAAAATAATATTCAGGAATTTCTTTAATTATTGAATATAAGCCAAAACCTCCGCCATATAAGTTATAAAATTCATTAGATCTTAAATAAGTTAAATGATTTAAGAAATCTATAAAAAGATTTGGGTCATTGAAATATGAAAATAAATAAAAAATTATAATTGTAGATAAAGATATTAATGTATTAGTAAAAAATTTTTTTTTACTAATTAAGAAAATCAAAATGAAGAAAACTAAATATGTTATTTTGAATAAACACATCAACGTTAAAATAATAAATAAAGGAATCGTATTTTTTTTAATAATCGAATAATAAAAAGATATACTCAGTAAAGAATACATTAATACAGTGATATTTCCTGTTAACAAACCTGTAAAATTAAGACCTCCAAATGAAAAAAGATAAATAGTGAAAACAAGAATAAGATTAGTTTCTTTAAAAAATATTTTTTTTATCATTAATACCTGGCACATGAAAATTGGAATTATTATTAAAGCCCATAAAATAATGGAATTGCTTAAACTAATATTTGAAAAAAAAGAAAATATTTTTAGTGTATGCGGTGGGTAAAAGTAATCTAATGAATTACCTAATGTATTAAAACATTTAGATAAAGCATTTGCTTCGTAAGGATTTATATTATTTATAAAGCTTATCGCGCCACATCTGTAAACCATAAAATCACCAAATACTTGTCTATCACCAAATACTACTTTTTCAAAAAAATTATTAATGATATTAAAAGATGAAATCAATAATGATAAAAAAATTAATATTAAAAATATATTTTCTTTTATTTTCCTAGATTTTAAAAAATTCATATCAATATGTATTACAATTTGAAATTAATTAAAAAAATAAAATATTTACATCTTCGAAATGTGGTAGATTTTATTATAAAAGTTTATGAAAAATTTAAAACGAAAATCAATTTGTTTTGTTATTGGTACAAGACCTGAATTAATAAAGCAGTTACCCGTATATTACGAATGTGTTAAGATTTTTGGAAAAGCAAAAACATTATTGATAAATTCAGGACAACATAGGAATTTTTTAGATTTTTATATTAAAGAAAAAAATATTAAGTTTGATTTAACAGTAAAAAAAAATGAATCCACAAGTTCTCTAAAAAAAAACTTATTAAATTCTATTGATAATTTTTTTAAAATATTTAAAAGAATTATGCCCAAGATGGTTGTTGTTCAGGGTGATACAACAACTGCAGCTGGTTGTGCTTATGCAGCTTTTTTAAACAATATTACCGTTGTACATAATGAAGCAGGTTTAAGAACCTATAATAATAAACATCCTTATCCTGAAGAGTTAAATAGAAGATTTATAACATCTTTTTCCGATATTCATTTAGCGCCAACTTTAACTAATAAAAATAATTTAATTAACGAAGGCATAGATAAAAGGAATATTTTTGTAGTTGGGAATCCTGGTATAGATAATTTTTTAAAAACTTTAAAAGAAAAAGATTCGAAAGAATTTCAAAGAATTATTTCAAAAAAAAATAAAGAATTTAAAAAAATTATTTTTTTAACAGCTCATAGAAGAGAGGGTGTGGGAAAAAGTTTTAAAAATTTATTTAGTTTACTTAAAATTTTTTTAAAGAAAAATAAAGACATACTTTTAATAACAACCCTGCATCCAAATTGCTATGCATTAAGAGATTTTAAAAAAAATTTAAAAAATTTGGAAAATGTTTATACATCCAAACCTTTTGATTATTTGACAACATGCAAAATTATTGAAAGTTCATCATTTGTAATAACAGATTCGGGAGGCATACAAGAAGAATGCGCAACAATAGGCATACCCACAGTAATTTGTAGAAACACAACTGAGCGTATAGAGGCGATTAAAGTAGGTATAGCTAAGCTAACAAAGTTTAATAATCAAAACTTAACAAACACTCTTATATGGGCAAGAAAAAAGAAGAATAATAAAATATGGAAGAGTAAGCCTTATGGAGATGGTAATGCTTCTTCAAAGATAGTAAAGGTTCTAAAAAATCATTTAAATCCTATTAGCAATTAATTTTAGATAATTAAAAATAGTTTTTATTACCTTCATTTTACTTTCTGACGGCTTTTTTTTATAATCTAAATATATTGGAATTTCAAAAAAGCTTGTCGTAATATCTCTTAGTTTAAGTATAATTTCAACTTGCATTTCAAAACCAGATGTTGGTTTGTATTTTGATCCTATAATATTAAAAAAATTCTTTATTGCATCTTTATCATACATTCTATATCCACATGTAAAATCTCTTACATTTTTTGTTTTAAAGATTGTATTAAAAACAATAAATGCTAAATAAGATAAAATTACTCTTAAAAAAGGAACATTTTTTACCACGCTACCTTTTTGAAATCTTGAGGCAATAACAACAAAATTTCTTTTATTTTTAGTTTTTTCTATCATTCTTAAAATTTGTTTTGGATCATGCGTATTGTCGCAATCAATTAAAACAAGTTTATCATTAGATTTTGCATTATTTTTAAATACTTTCATTAATGAATAAACAGCAATTCCCAGACCTTGATTTTTTTTATTATCAATCAATTTTAGATTAATCCTTTTTTTATATTTTTTTAAGTTAAGAACTGTTTTATCTGTTGATCCATCATTAAAAACCAATGTTTTTGTATTTTTTATTTTTAATTTTTCAATAGAAATTAATACATCTTCAATTGCTTTTTCTTCATTGAATGCAGGAAGTCCAATCCAAATTGTGTATTTTTTTTTCATTTCAAAAGAGATTATATGGTGATATTTTCTTTATTCTAAATAAAATTTTTGTAATACCATTTTTTGCTTATAGAATAAAAATATTATTTTATATGCCCTCCTGGCGGAATTGGTAGACGCACAGGACTTAAAATCCTGAGGATTGCAAAATCCGTCCCGGTTCAAGTCCGGGGGAGGGCACCAAGATTTCTTATGTCTTTATTTTTTTTTTAAAGAAGAATAAAGTTGAAAATGTAAAAATTACTAAAAATGGGTATGTAATTCCACTATCTCCATTTAAAAGAAATATTGAAATATATAAAAAACTCAAAAAAATAATAATTTTTTTATTAGTGTTTCTAAAATCATAAAATCTTTCAATTAAAAATATGATAGGAGCTATAAATACAATTAGTTCGTAAACTTCTAATCTTGGAATGCTTATTGAAATAATTAAGATACTTAAAGCCAATCTGGCTCGAAAATTCCCTCTTTCTTTTTTTTCTTTAATATTTAAAAAATAAGAACCAAGAACTAGAATTATTATAAAATACCCGAAAGATAATAAAATTTCTAAGTATTCTCGATAATTAAGTTCCAGAATATTGCGATTTTCAAGAAAGTTATTTATAAAAATAATATATTTAAAAGATCCTATTCCAAAGCTGTCATAATAATTTTTACCAACACTTATTTTGTAAATATTATTTACCCAATGATTAAATAAATTTGGATCGTATAAATAATTGGCTAAATAAAAAACAAATAAAGAGAAAGTAGTATATAGAATTTGTTTTTTATATTTGAGCCCCCATAAAAGAAAAGGACATAAAGCAAATATTAAAAAATAAAACTTAAAACAAGAGACAAGAAAAATAGTGATAAAAAATAGATTTAATTTTTTTTTATATAAATAATAAAAACTACAGGATAAAAGAATTTGAAGTATAAAACTTATGTTTCCTGTAAATAGACTATAAATTACTGTTTTATCTAAACAAAATAATACTATGAAAGAGTAAAATAAATAATGTATTTTCGTGTTAAATAATTTTTTTTGATAGTAAACAAAAAAAATAAAAGAAAGTATTAGCAAGCACCCCCAGACAAATTTACTCCAAAAAAAACTTATTGGCACTAAAGGTAAAAAAATAAAGGTACTTAATATAGGGTAATTGTGTATAAATGGTTTTTTACTAGGCATACAATCGGTAAGTAATACATAAGGATTAGACCCTATTGCTAATTTACTTGCAGCGCATTTATATACTTCGAAATCCCAAAAAATCTTTTCATTAATAATTCCGTTGTAAGATGCTTTGAAATATTCAAACCAAAAAAATGAAACATTTAATGATTTTAAAAAAAAGGCAAGTATAACTAATGAAAAAATACAACGTAAAGAAAAGTCGAAATTTTTTTTTGAGAACAAATCAAAGTTATTATTATTTTTAAATATCATTTAAAATAAAGTATATTCAATGTATTAATAATAACATTGTTTTTTCTTAAATTTTTTAATGAAAAAAAAATATAAAAAAAAAATTATTTTTAATTATGAAGATATTCCTGTTGGATTTTATGACAAAATTTATAATAAAAAATCGGGAATACAAAGCAAATGGCATCATATACACTATAGCTTAGTAAAAAAAATTATAGGTAAATATACAAAACATTTAGATGTTGGTTGCGCAGGAGGAACATTTGTTAATTTTTTAGATAAGAACAAGTTTTCTTATGGCGCAGATATATCAATAAATCAAATAAAATATGCAAAAAAAAAATATCAAACAAAAAAGCATAGATTTTTTTTAATAAAAAATAATAAACTTCCGTTTGACGATAATTCTTTTGATGTTGTTACAAATTTACAATTAATGGAACATTTATCATTCAATGATAATGAAAAATTGCTAAATGAGATAAATAGGGTTTTAAAACCTAATGGGAAACTAATTATAACAACTCCTAATTATTTTGGTCCGTGGATTATTTTAGAAAAAATTGTAAATTTATTAGGTAAGGTTAAGTATGACGAGCAACATATTACTTTTTTTAATAAAAAAAAAATGATAAATTTTTTGAATAAATTGGGTTATAAAAGTATTTCAGTTACTACAAATATGTTCTTATCCCCTTTTTTCACTGTATTTGGTTGGTCCTTTCCTAATTTTATTCAAAAACTTGAAGATAAACTTTTAAAACATCCATTTAAATTTTTCTTATTTGTTATTTGTTATAAATAAAAATATTTAATATTTTACTGGTATTGGGTCTAAACTTCTCCACAAATACCAAGTTGCTACAGTTGACCACGGAGACCATTTTTTTTTAAAATTTATAATTTGAGAATCTTTTAAAGGGTACTTTAAATTATAATTTATCGATATAGCTTTTAGTAAACCTACATCTGCACATGGAAAAATATTCGGTCTTAAAAGATAAAAAATAAGAAACATTTCTGCAGTCCATCTACCAATGCCTTTTATTGTTATTAAATCTTCGATTATTTTTTCATCTTCCTCTTTTTTCCATTTTTTTTCTATATTTTTATTTTTTTCGAAGAAAATTGCTAAATTTTGCAAATAAGTAATTTTTTGTTTTGAAAAACCACATTTTGCAATTTCATTTCTTTTTAATTTTAAAATATTTCTTGAACTAACTTTTTTAATTCTTTTTTCGAGTTTATTCCAAATAGAATTTGCAGCTTTAACAGATATCTGTTGCCCAGCAATTGATTTTGATAAAGTTAAAAAAGCATCGTTTTTACTCTTTAATTTATCTTTTTTATATTTAGTGATTATTTTTTTTAAAATTTTATCTTTTTTTATAAGATTATTTTTAGCAATTAACCAATTTTTATTTGTTAAAATAATCATTTAATGTTTTTGAAATAAATTAGTAATCTATGAATAATATTATTTTATTTATATGAAGTCATTACTTTATAAAATTTTATTTTTTTTATTAATTATTGAGTATTCTTTAGCAATCCCTCAACCTGGAGAGAAATATTTTGTTGATATTGATAAACTTGCAGAGCCATATGCTACAAAAAGTGTTGCAAATACTTATAAAAAACTGGATTCAGAATTATGCAAATTAAATGTTAATGATGGATTCAAAGTAAATATTTTCGCAAAAAATTTACAACATCCTAGAAATATAAAAGTAGCTGGAAATGGAGATGTTTTTATCGTTGAGTCTAATCCAGGAAAAATTAAGATTTTAAGGGATAATGACAATGATGGAATTTCTGACATTGAGCAAGTTTTTGCTGATGGATTTAATTATCCTTTCGGAATTGAAATAACTTCTGATTTTTTGTATGTTGCTGATTTAGATTTTGTTTGGAAAATACCCTATAAAGAAGGCCAATTAAAGAATGATAAGGATCCAATTAAATTAACAAAAGATAATGCTTTGGGAGATATAAATGGCCATAGAACAAGAAATATTGTTTTGTTGGATAATAAAATTTATATTGCAATAGGAAGTCGTGGAAATATAGGCGTTGAAGACTATCCAAGAGCTACAATACAAGAATTTGATTTAAAAACTAACGAACAAAAAAATTTTGCTACTGGTTTAAGAAATCCAATTGGACTAGATGTACACCCAGTTACAAAAAAATTATTTACAGTTGTTAATGAGAGAGATGGTATGGGAGATGAATTAGTCCCTGATTACTTTGCTCAAGTTGAAGAAGGAGATTTTTTTGGTTGGCCATTTTTTTATTTAGGCCATAACGAGCAACCTAATTTAGAAAAAAATTATTTTTATTTTAAAAATATAGAACAGAAAAAAAATAAATTAGTAAAAAAACCTGAGGTATTATTTAAATCACATTCTGGCCCTATAGATCTTATATTTTACAATAAAAAACAATTTCCTAAAGAATTTCAAAGCAATGCATTTGTAGCTCTTCATGGTTCTTGGAATTCAAGTAAACCGTCAGGATATATGGTTGTTAGAATTCCTTTTGAAAATAACAAACCTTTAGGCTACTATGAATCTTTTGTTACAGGTTTTTGGGTATCTGATGCTAATAGAGCAAATGTTTGTGGCAGGCCCGCTGGTTTAGGTGTTACAAAAAATGGATCGCTTTTAATTTCAGATGATATTAACGGTGTAATTTACCAAATTAATTCTAATTAGCTAACTTTTATTATTTAATATTTTTAAAAATTAATGTTTCATTGAATTTTTTAATTAATTTATATCTTTTATCCAATTTAATATCTTCTTTTTTAATGGGGCAATTATAAACACACTTCGAACCAATAAAAATATAATCAGCTTTATTTTCATCCATAATTCTTCTATCAGTAAATTTAATACTTTCATAATAATTTTTTTCTAATTTAGAGGTTAAATGAGGTCTGGTAATTTTTCTAAAAATTATTGCGGGAATCCATATGCCAGCATCACCATAATTATTATTAATTATGTCATTTTTTGATGTATTATTTTTAAGCCATAGAATTGCTTTTAAATCATCGTTAGTAACATTGCTCATTTCAATATATTTCCTAATATAATTTTTATAAGGTAGTTTCCTCTCAAAAGTAAGCAAACTTATATATGTTATTATGCAAAATATAAATATTTTTTTTGTAAATTTTTTTTTACTATTAAAATTTAATACATTTAACCCGTAACCGATAAATATAGATAAGGGAAAAATTAATAACATAGTGAATCTTTCTGGCCAAAGAATATAAGAATATGGTAAAAGGAAAAACTTGGTATTTAATACAAGAATGAACGTGGTAAATACATAGAGTATATTTAAATATATTATGTTTGTTATTTTCCTATTCTTTGAAAAAAAATAAAATAAAAAAATTAAAGAAATTATCATAAAAAACTTACCGACTCTTTCATTAAAATAAAAAGGTATGGAGTAAAAAAAATTGTTTAAATTACCACTCCATGAATGATCAAAGTCTCTAATCCATCTTGTCATTTGTTTAATTTGAATTTCATCAAGCTCCGAAATATTTAAAAAAAATGATGAAAGTAAGAAAAAAGAAAATAAAGCAAAATAAACAATTAGTTTTATATTTTTTATATCTTTTTTTATTATTAAATTAAAAATAAAAGGTAAGACAAATATAAAGCATCCAGCATAAGTAATTATAAAAGTTGTAAAAAATGAGGCACAAAAGTAGACACTCATCATAAAAATATCTAATATCTTTTTTTCATCAGAAAAGAATTTAGAAAGAAACATTCCAAAGAAAGCAATTGATAATATTGTTGGGTTTCCACCCCAGCCTATAAATTCTAATATTTGAGAAAAAAAAATTGCAAAGATAGCGATATATAAACTTTTATAAAAATCAAAAAATTTACTTAAAAAGTTAAATAAAGAAATTGTTAAAAAAAAATAAGAAAAAGAAGTTATGAATTTTGCACTTGTATAGACAGGTATATTTTCAAAAAATGAAAAAAAAGAAATTAAAACATGAAAACCAATAGGATAATTATCAAATTTAACAGTATCAATGATTGGAAAATAAGTATTAGGCATGCCCTGGGCTTCAATAATCATACGCGATATATATGTATGCATACTCATATCTCCACCAGCAGGTGTTAATATAAGAAATGTTGGAAAAAAAAAGAAAAGAAGAATTGATAATAAAAATATCAAAGCGGTTAATAAATTTTTTGTGTTTATGTTTGTTTTTTTAAAATTTATTTTTGAATCCAATATTATTGAGGCGCTTATTGTTAAAATTATTAAGAAATATTTTATTTCATTAAAATTTAATTGAATTTTTTCAAGAAACCAAAAAGATATTATCCAGAACGCACATGAAATAGCAATTATTTCAGATATTATAGTTATTATATTTTTACCATTTTTTTTTAATATTAGGATTCCTGGAATTAGAAAAACAATTAATGACTCAAAAATTAAAGATACAAAAGTCAATATTGATATCAGAGAGATACTAAACTTATATTTTTTTAAAAAGAAATGCACTGCTTATTTTGCTAATATTCTATTATTTTTATAATGGTATAATTTGTATAATAGCATTGTAAATTTTATTATTTTTTTTTTTTTAAAGTGAGGAAAAATTTTTCCAATTGGTGATGAAAACCCTACTACAAAAGTACCTTTTATAACTTATTGTATTATTGGGTTATGTTTTTTTATTTTTATATGGCAAATCTCTCTGCCTGAGAATTACCTTATGGGTATAAATGATTTTGGCCTAGTTCCTTCTGATATATATATTTATAAAATTTTCAGTTCAATGTTTTTGCATGGAAGCTGGATGCATTTAATTGGCAATATGGCTTATCTATGGATTTTCGGAAACAATATTGAAGATTATTTAGGCCATGTATCATTTTTAATTTTTTATTTATTTTGTGGAATTTGCGCAACTACAATTCACATTATTTCAGATTTTGATTCTGTAATTCCTGTAGTTGGAGCAAGTGGAGCTATATCAGGTATTTTAGGTGCATATTTAATATTATATCCTAAAGCAAAAGTAAAATTATTAGTATGGTTTGGAATTGTTACAATACTAAGAGTTAAAGCATCTATAGTTTTAATTTTTTGGTTCATTTATCAATTTATAAGCGTTTTTAAATCTTCAGGAGAAGGTGGAGGTGTAGCATGGTGGGCACATATAGGAGGATTTATTGCTGGATTATTTGTTATTTTTTTATTAGGAAAAAAAAAATTAGTTGAAAAGGAAAAGAGTCCGTGGGAATAATTTTATTTCTTCAACGCTTCTATCATTGTTGTCCCTAGTTCAGCAGGAGATTCTGAGATAAATGCGCCAGCAGATCTTAATGCTTCAATTTTTTCAGGAGCAGTTTCAGCACCACTAGATACTATTGCACCAGCATGGCCCATTCTTTTTCCTGGAGGGGCGGTTGCTCCCGCAATGAAAGCAACAACGGGTTTACTTTTTTCTTTTTTAATAAATTCTGCTGCATCAACTTCTGCAGTTCCACCTATTTCACCGATCATAACAATACCTTCCGTTTTTTCATCTGCCATAAATAATTCGAGACATTCAACAAATTTCATACCGTTTACTGGATCTCCTCCGATACCAATAACTGTTGTTTGGCCAAGACCTGCATCAGTAGTTTGTTTTCCTGCTTCATAAGATAATGTTCCTGATCTAGAAATAATTCCAATTTTTCCTGGTTTGTAGACATAGCCTGGCATAATACCTAATTTTGCTTCACCAGCTGTTATAATTCCAGGACAATTTGGGCCAATTAATCTTGATTTTTTTCCTTCAAGGTGTTTTCTAACTTTCATCATTTCGTGAACTGGGATGCCATCAGTTATTGCCACTATTAATGGCATTTCAGCATCAATAGATTCCATTATTGCAGCTGCAGCAAATGGAGGAGGAACATAAATAGTTGTTGCGTTTGCACCAGTTTTATCCATTGCTTCTTTGACCGTATCAAAAACTGGTAAATCAAGGTGAGTTTGCCCTCCTTTTTTTGGCGTAACACCTCCAACAAAATTTGTACCATATTTAATTGCCTGTTCAGAATGGAAAGTTCCTTGGGCGCCTGTAAATCCCTGACATATTACTTTTGTATTTTTATCAACCAATATAGACATATTTATTTTCCCTCTTTTTTTACAGCCTCAACAATTTTTTTTGCAGTTTCACCAAAAGTTGTTGCATTTATAAATGGCAATCCAGATTCTTTTAAAATTTTTCTACCTAATTCAATATTTGTTCCCTCTAATCTAACTACAACGGGTTTGGCCATTTTGACTTCATTGGCAGCAGTAACCAGGCCTTCTGCTATAGAATTTGTTCGCATCATTCCACCAAAAACATTACATAAAATTCCTTTAACATCTTTAT
>CEUZ01078597.1_pt1 | contig 14641 bp, 18 predicted proteins | sample 361511 | NCBI WGS metagenome assembly CEUZ01 (sample SAMEA2622822, study PRJEB7988) | marine metagenome | biome: marine biome (ENVO:00000447); feature: surface water layer (ENVO:00002042); material: "saline water (ENVO:00002010), including plankton (ENVO:xxxxxxxx)" | depth 5 m
CTACTATAAATTTCATCACTAAGAATTGTTACATGAGGATGTTTTTTTAAACCTTCAGCTAATACATCAATGTCTGATTTTTCAACAAAACTTCCAGTTGGATTATTAGGGTTAATTAATATTAACAGCCTCGTTTTATCTGTAATTAATGACAATATTTTTTCAGGATTAAATTTTAAATCTTTATCTTCTGTTAAATCATAAGGAACTGATGTTGATCCAGTATAATTTATCATCGACTCATAAATTGGAAACGCTGGTGTTGGATGAATTATTTCTGCACCTGGCTCACCAAAACATTGAATTGCATAAGTCATTGTTGGCTTTCCACCTGGCATAATTAAAATTCTCTCAAAATCTACATCCGTATTATAACGCTTCTTTATCCATCTAGTTACAGCTTGTCTGCATTCTGGAATACCATTAGACATTACATATCCGTGATGTCCATCATCTAATGCTTTTTTAGCAGCTTCAACGACATGTTTTGGTGTTTTAAAATCAGGTTGTCCTAAACCTAAATGTATCATTGGGTTACCTTTAGCCTCTAATGCTTTAGCTTCAGCTAAAACAGAAAATGCTGTTTCAGTTCCTAAATTTTCTAAATTTTTTGCAAGTTTCATACTTTACTTTATTATTTTTTTTTAATTGATTAATTTATTTATTTTATATCTAGTTTTTATAAGTAATCAAAATTTATTTTCTATAAATTAATTTTGTATTATTTAATTCTTTCAAATTTTTACACCCCATTAAAACCATATTTCTATAAATCTCATCGTGCATATTTTGTAACAAATGTTCAACGCCTTGTTGGCCCCCTGCGGCTAAAGAGAACAAGAACATTTTTCCAAAACTACATGCTTTAGCACCTGCTGCAATCGCTTTTAATACATGTGTTCCTCTTCTTACTCCTCCATCTAAAATTATTTCTAATTTATCACCTACTGCATCAGAAATTGCTTTAACTTGATCAAAAGGCGATCTAGATCCATCTAATTGACGTCCACCATGATTAGAAATCATTATTGCAGTACATCCAATATCAATAGCTCTCCTCGCGTCATCTACTGACATAACGCCTTTTAATGCAAATGGTCCATTCCATTTTTTTGCACAATACTCTGCATCTTTCCATCCCATAGCTGGATCATACTGTTCATTAATATATTCAATAACTGACTTTGCAATATTTGTTCCTTTATCAGTTTTTTTTTTTACATTTGATAATTCAAATTTTTTGCCTGTTAGATAATTAATAACCCATCTCGGACGCATTGCAAAACTCATTAGACTTTGAAGTGTAAGTTTTGGTGGTGTTGTAAATCCTGTTCTATGATCTTTTTCTCTGTTGCCAGCAACTAAAGTATCTACTGTCAAACACATTGCATCAAATCCTGCTCTTCTTGACCTATCAATTAAATCGTCTGTTATAGATTTATCTTTATGAACATAAAGTTGAAATAATTTTGGACCACTGGAAATATTGGATATTTCTTCAATAGAATTATTACTCATAGACGACATACTATAAAAAGTTCCAAATTTTTCTGCTGCTCTCGCTGAAGCTTTATCACCGTCAGAATGATAAAGTCTTTGCATTGCTGCAGGAGAAAGAAAAATAGGCATATCTATTTTTCTTCCTAATAATGTTGTTGATAAATCAGGATTACCAACATTCGCAAGAACATTTGGAACCAGATCACACTGATTAAAAGAATCTGTATTTCTTCTTAAAGTAGTCTCATCATCTGAACCACCATCTATGTAGTGAAAAATAGGAGAAGGTAGTTTTTTTTTTGCTAAATTTCTAAAATCTTCAAAATTATAACAATTTTTCAAACTCACTATTTTCTGAATCTTAAATTATTTCTATTTAGATCACTTATTTTAGTACAACCCATTAATTTCATATCTCTAATTAATTCTGCCTTGTATTTTTCTATAGCTCTCTCAACACCTGCTTGCCCCCCAGCAGCTAGAGCATAAAGATATAACCTTCCACCAGAGCATGCTTTTGCACCTAATGATAATGCTTTCAACATGTGAGTTCCTCTATGAATTCCACCCTCACAAATCACATCTAACTTGTCACCCACTGCATCAACAATTTCCGCTAATTGATCAAAAGGAGATCTAGAACCATCAAGTTGTCTTCCTCCATGATTTGAAACCATTATACCTGTGCATCCAATATCGACTGCTCTTTTTGCATCTTCAACACTCATCACTCCTTTAAGAGCAAAATGACCACCCCACTTAGAACAAAGTTGTTCAGCATCTTTCCAATTCATGGATTGATCTAACATTGTAGAAAAATAATTTCCAATTGATGAATTAGTGCTTGTACCTTCTTTCACAAAATCTTGAAGATGTGGTAATTCAAACTTACCTTTTGTTAAATAATTTATTCCCCACATAGGCTTGATAGCAAAACTAAACAAACTCGATAAAGTTAACTTTGGAGGAGATGTAAAACCTGTTCTTAGGTCTCTCTCCCGATTTCCACCTGTTATTGTATCAACTGTCAAAGCCATAACATCAAATTTAGCTGCTTTAGCTCTTTCTAAACAAGAGTCATTTAAACCTCTATCTTTATGGAAATAAAATTGAAACATTTTTGGAGTATCAATTATTGAAGAAATCTCTTCAACACTTACTGTTGCTAAAGCTGAAACACCAAACATGGTATTAAATTTTTTTGCTGCTTTTCCAACTGCTCTTTCACCATCATAATGAAAAAGTCTTTGAAGTGCAGTAGGGGCTAGATAAAATGGTAAGTCTAATTTTTTCCCAAAAATTGTAGTTGATAAATCAACATCCTCAACTCCTCTCAAAACACTTGGAACTAAATCAACATCATCAAATGCACTTGTATTTCTTTGGTATGTAATCTCATCATCTGCTGCTCCATCAATATAATGAAAAATAGGTGACGGTAATTTTTTTTTTGCTAATTTTCTAAAATCACTAAAATTGTGACAATCTTTTAAGTTCATACCCTTGACCTAAAAGTTTTTTATAAAATTAAACATGTAACTATTTGCCCCAGGATTTTTATCACCTAAGCTAGCGTTAGAAACATGATTATATGAAACCCCAAAACTTGAATTATTTGAGGCTGCATATGAAAATTGTACTTCAGATTTAAATTCTAGAACGTGTCCCAAATCCTTACCATCACCTTCGTGATAGAGTCCTGGTGCAAAACTTGGAGTGAACAAAATTTTTTCTCCCATATCTACATTCCATTCTATTCCTGTATAGACATAGACAGCAGAATTTTCTGTAACAAATCCACCAGTAATTGGGGAAACATTCCCTACAAATGTATCTCTATATAAGTCTTCATTTTGATGTTGAAATCCGACTAAAATAGCTTTTTGTTTATCGTCACTAAAATCAAAATTACCAATAAAAAAATTTAATTGGTTTTCATTATTATTTACTTTCTCTGAAGCAACTAAACTCGATGCGGCAAATAAAATGACCAAAAGTAAACTTAATTTTTTTAAAAACATCATTCTTAATTATCAGATTATTTTTTAATTTTTATTAATTTTTTAAATATTATTGCACCACCAATTAAGAAGATCAATAGAGGTAAAAACCATAAAAAATACGTATTTTTATTAAATTTAGGATCATACAAAATCCACTCTCCATATTTTTCAGACAAAAAGTTATAAATTTGATCTTCTGATAAACCTTCTTCAATTTTGTTTCTAACAACTAATTTCAAACTATTAGCAAATTCTGAGTCAGAATCGTACACTGACTGGCCTTGACATATTAAACATCTTAAATTTTTAGTTATATTATTTTGCAATCTCTCTTGATCAGCTTTTAATGGACTAAAATAAAATAATATTAAAATTGTTATAAAAATTTTAAATATATTCATTTTATAATTTCTTCAATTTCTTTAATAGATTTAGTATTGAGTGGCCCAATAAATTTTTTAATAATCTTATTCTCAAAAACTAAAAAAGTTTCAGGTACACCAAATGCACCCCATTCAATTGCTTGTGTTCCATCTCTATCAATTAAAATTTTTTGGTACGGATTGCCTAATTCATTTAAAAATCGTTCTGCATTTTTAAAATTATCTTTATAATTAAGTCCTATAATTTCTAATTGATCATTTTTACTTAAATTAACTAATAATGGATGTTCTTCTTTACAAGGCACACACCATGAGGCCCAAATATTAAATAAATAAAATTTATCTTTATCAAAAATATTTTTTGAATTTATTTTTTCTTTTTGAAAAAAAGTAATTGTCGTAAATACTGGAATGTTTTTAATTTTACTTTTAGGCTCATAAAAATTAGATTGACTTAAACCTTTATAGAAAATAATGAAAACTAAAATTAATGGTATAATAATTAAAATTAAAATTATTTTACTTTTCATAAAACTTTTCTATTAAATAAACTTATAGTCCCACCCAAAGAAATTAACAAAACTGAAAACCATATCCAAAAAATAAATGGTTTAACTTGATATCTAATATTAAAATATTCTTCGTTTTGTACTGTGTTCATAGTAATAAATTTGTCTGATAAAAATGTAGTTTTGATATCAGCCTCGCTTGTGATTATATTTGGTTGATTATAAACTCTTAATTCAGGTTCCAATTTTTCTTCATTTCTATTCTCTTTAATGGAAAAATAACCTTTAAAAGATATGTAATTTTTTTCTTCTGATTTTTTAAGATCATTGAATACAATTTGAAATTTATCGTTTTTAAATTTTTCACCAACTTTAAGATTTGTTATTATTTCACTAGAAAAAATATTATTAAATAAAATACTTAAAATTAATAAACTAAATCCTAAATGCGATAAATTCTGTGCAACATTTTTAATTTTTTTTGAAAACAAATCTCTAATAGTAATAAAAAAAAGATAAAAGGCACTTCCAATTAATATAGTGTTTAATAAAAGTTGAGTCCCTAGATTTCTTAAAATAAAGAATGAAATTGAGATAGATAAAACAAAAAGACCAACCAAATAAAATTTTCCTTTTAGTTCAGATTTTATCCACTTTAGTTGAGGACCTATTGCCATAAAAATTAAAAATGGGATTAAAAAAGGAATAATTAATTTATGATAAAATGGAGGACCCACTGAAATTTGTTCTGAAGAAATAACATCTAAAAATATTGGATATACAGTCCCAATTAAAACAACTGATAAAAAGTACATCATAAACCAATTATTAATTATTATGGATGTCTCTTTACTTAGTAATGAAAATGAAACTAAATTTTGTTTATCAATTTTATGAAAAGCAAAAAAAATAAATAAAGAAATAAAAATTAATATAAATAAGAAAGTTAAAATATATAAACCTCTTTCAGGATCATTCGCAAATGTATGGACCGAGTTTAAAATTCCCGACCGCACTAAAAAGGTTCCACACATACTAAGCGTAAAGACTGTAATCGAAAGAATTATAACCCAGGAACTTAAGGCAGATCTTTTTTCTAAAACTGAAATACAGTGTAACAATGTAGTTAATGCTAACCATGGCATTAAAGAGACATTTTCAACTGGATCCCAAAACCAAAAACCTCCCCAACCTAATTCATAGTATGCCCAGATTGATCCTAACAAAATTCCTAAAGTTAAAAAAATCCACGAGACCAAGATCCAATTTTTTATATGGATAGCCCAAATTTTTGAGATATAATTCAAAGTAGTTGCCGCAAGAACACTAGAAAAAATTATAGAAGAACCAACATAACCTAAGTACAAAATTGGAGGATGAATTGCTAAAGCGGGATCTTGTAAAATCGGATTAAGTCCTAATCCTTCATTAGGGATTGGATATACATAATCAAATGGATTCGATGATTTTATTAAAAAAACAAAAAAACCGATAATAATTATTTGTTGAAATAATAAAGTTAGAATTCTGTAATTTTTTAGTAAATTTTTTGATTTAATTAAAAAAACAAAAATAAATAGAGTTAAAACTAGTAACCATAATAACAAGCTACCCTCATGGTTTCCCCAAGTACCAGAAATTTTATAAAATAGTGGCTTGGTAGTGTGTGAATTATTAAAAACAGTTTCATTACTAAAATCTGAATATACAAAAGATAATATCAGCCCTAAAAAACTAATCATTACTAAAAATAATTGAATGAATGAAAAATTGATAATTTTCTTATCTAATATTTCGTTATTTCTAAAATTTTTAATAGAAAAAAAAAGTATTGGTAAAGAAATAATTAATCCAAAAATTAGAGAATAATATCCTATAGAACTATATAACATCTATTTTTCTCCAAGGGCTTCTTTAACTTCTGGTGGCATATAGTTTTCATCATGTTTAGCTAAAATTTTAGAAGCCTCAAAAAAACTTCTATCTTTTAAATATCCTTCGGCAACCACACCTTTGCCTTCAGAAAAAAGATTAGGAACAGCTCCTGAATAAGTTACATTAATTTCATTTTTGAAATCTGTTATTATAAAAATAACTTCATTACTTGATATCTCTATAGAATTTTCCTTAACCATTCCTCCAATCCTAATTTTTTTATTTTCTAATTCTACTAAGAGCTTAACATCAGTTGGGGATTTAAAATAAATTACATTTTCTTCTAAAGATTTTAAAATTAAAAAAACGGATAAAATTAAAGATAATAAAACTAAAATAACAAAAAAAAATCTTAATTTAACTTTTTTACCATACATGGTTTAAAAGTTAGATACTTTGACTGTTAGATAAAATTTCTTTATTAATAGATTGAGATCTTGCAACTTCTGCTTTTTTAGAGTCTAGGGCTCCATATTTAGACATAAATTTTTTTCTTTCTTTGATATATTGAATTTTTGTAATCACATACAAAGAAGTAAAACTTACAAAAGTAAATAAAAATGCAGACCAAACATAAAGTCCGTAACCGTTCATATATAATAAATTAGTTATCATAGTCTATCTAAGCCTTTATTTTTAATTTTTATCAGTTCTGTATTATATTTCATTAAAAAAATTAGCATAGAAAATAGCGCAAATGCCGCGGTCATTATCAATAATGGAAATAACATTGAAGAATGTATTGAAGATTTTGATAGTATATTTATTGAGGCTGGTTGATGTAATGTATTCCACCAATCCACAGAATATTTAATAATTGGTACATTAACAATTCCAAAAATAGTTATGATAGTAGTTATCTTCAAAACTTTTTCTTTATCTTCATAAATTCTCCAAGCAATTAAATACATTAAATAGAATAGAACTAAGATCAACATAGACGTAATTCTTGCATCCCAAGCCCACCAGGTCCCCCAGGTAGGTTTTCCCCATATGGAACCAGTGACTAATGCAATAATATTAAAAACTAATCCTGAAGGAGCTAAACTTTTTGCGATCAAAAAAAAATTTTTATTTTTAAAAATAAAACCACTCAAAGACAATAGTGTCATTAAAGAAAAAATCCCTAACGAAATCCATGCTGCCGGAACATGCACATACATTATTCTAACTGAGTGACTTTGTTTATAATCTTCTGGAGATAGAATTAACGCTTCAAGCAAACCAATAGAAAGCACTACAATAAATAATGCCAAAACGTATTTTGGAGCTTTTGATGTAATCAAAAAAATCTTGCTAGGATTAAAATATTTAAACATAAATTATTATTTAGAGTTTTTAGTATGAAAGATATATCTGATCAAGAATGTAGAGGGAGATAATAATGAGGGTATAATTTCACACTCTTGATCAAATAATGCTTAATAATTACTCATTCTCTATGTCTAAGATTTGAGTTAAATGTGTTTAAATAATGATTTTTTAATTTGAGGGCTTAAAATAAGTTGAACCCTTTTTTCCAGAAAAAATTTCTTCAATTAAAGGATGTTTAATTGGTTCATCTGAGTCATCAATTAACAAGTTTTGTTCAGAAACATATGCCTCGTAAGTAATCTCATCATTTTCAGCTAATAAATGGTAAAATGGCTGATCCTTTCTAGGTCTGACATTTTTGGGTATAGACTGATACCATTCCTCTGAATTATTAAATTCGAAATCAACATCATAGATTACTCCTCTAAATTCAAAGTGTTTGTGTTTAACAATGTCTCCAATTGAGAATTTAGCTTTTTGAATTGGCATTATCTTTAGTATGGGTATTTAAAAATAAAAATCAATGGTAAAAATAATAATGTTTTGTGATGTGTCAAATATGTTAATATCTTTAGAGTGAATAAATCTTTTTTAAAATTTGTTACAGATTTTGGTCCTTTAGCAATATTTTTTTTTTACTATTATGACAATGATAAAAATTTATCTGCTGCAATTCCTCCACTAATAGTTGCAACACTAATTGCATTAGCTATCGTTTGGTTTTTTGAAAAAAAAATACCAACTATGCCTTTGGTAAGTGGAATTTTAATTACATTTTTTGGTAGTTTAACGATATACTTTAATGATCCAATATTTATTTATATAAAACCAACTATCATTAATATTTTATTTGCTTTAACTTTATTCTTCGGAAAATACATTGCTAAAGAACCTATTCTTAAGAAAATTATGGGTAAGTCAATTCTTCTATCAGATGTCGGTTGGGAATTATTGAATAGAAGATGGATATTTTTCTTTTTTGCACTTGCGATTTTAAATGAATGTATATGGAGAACTCAATCTGAGGAGTTCTGGGTAAATTTTAAAGTTTGGGGAATGTTACCAATCACTATAATTTTTACTGGCTTACAAATACCTTTAATAAATAAACATAAAATAGATGCGTGATAATTTAAAATTAGTAATTAATAATCCAAATAAAAAAATAGAGGAAAGACAATTTTTTGAAAAAGATGAGCTAAAAATAATATTAGATTTATATGCTAAAATGGTTTCGGAGGGCTCTTGGAAAGATTATGGTTTAAGTATTTCAAGTAAACAAGTTAGTTTTAGTGTTTTTAGAAATGCTACAGAAAGTGCTTTATACAAAATTTGCAAAAACTTTAAGCCTAAAAATAAAAATCTCAAATATTCAATATCAGATACTAGTGGTAAGATACTTAAAAATTCTTTTGACCTAGAAATATTATTAAAAAATATTAATTGGAAAAGACTTTAAAAATAAAATTATCTTCTTTGGCCAAATAATCTTAACAACATTATAAATAAATTTATAAAGTCTAGATAAAGTGTAAGAGCTCCCATTACCGCTTTTTTTCCCATTAGCTCACCAGAATCACTTATTGTATACATATTTTTTATTTTTTGGGTATCGTAAGCAGTAAGACCTACAAAAATTAAAACGCCTAAAATTGAAATTACGAAATACATCATTGAAGATTTCATGAATATATTTACTAATGAAGCAATTATAATTCCTATTAAACCCATTATCAAAAATGAGCCTAATTTAGTTAGATCTCTTTTAGTAGTGTATCCATACAGGCTCATTGCACCAAAAGTTGCTGAAGTAATAAAAAACACTCTTGCAACACTTGCGCCAGTATAAACTAACAGTATCCAAGATAGTGATAAACCCATTAGAGCTGCAAAAACCCAAAAAACTGTTTGTGCCTTTGATGCGCTCATCTTATTAATACCGAAACTCATATAAAAAACTATTCCCAATGGAGCTAGCATTACAACCCACTTTAAACCTGAGAAAAATAAAGCATTACCTAAACTTGTAAAACCCGAAATTGCGCCAGCAGAATCTGTGACCACAGACATCTTGAAAGAAATAAGAGCAACGATTCCTGTTAATAAAATTCCAGTTGCCATGTAGTTGTATACTTTAAGCATGTAGGCTCTTAAACCTTCATCCATCACTACTGTTGACTGTGTAGCTTCTTTAGCTCTTGCTAATATTCCTTTTTTGTCAAATTCCATGATTATTAAAATATATATAGTCTTTTACTAATTATTCAAGATGCCTTAAAAGATTAAAAAAAATAAATTCAAAAAAACCTTAATGAATTACAAAAAATTAGGAAATACCAATCTTGAAGTGAGTACAATTTGTCTCGGAACAATGACTTGGGGTGAACAAAACACACAAGATGAGGGTTTTGAACAAATGGATTATGCTTTAGATCAAGGTGTAAATTTTTGGGATACTGCAGAAATTTATTCAATTCCTCCTAGAGAAGAAACGTTTGGAAAAACCGAGGAAATTATTGGTAATTGGTTTCAGAAAAATAAAAAGAGAGACAAAGTAATTCTTGCTTCAAAAGTTTGTGGTCCAATGAGAGAATACGTTAGAGGTGGTGGAAATCAGTTTGGAGAAAAAAATATTACAAAAGCTTTAGAAGGAAGTTTAGAAAGATTAAAAACGGATTACATAGATTTATACCAGTTGCACTGGCCAGAGAGAAATACAAATTTTTTTGGTAAATTAGGCTATGAACACGATGAAGATGAGAAGTGGACTAAATTTGAGGATATTTTAGAAAACCTCCAAAAATTTATAAAACAAGGAAAAATTAGACATATTGGTCTATCTAATGAAACTCCCTGGGGGTTATCTAAATTTTTAGAAATATCTAAAAATAAAAATTTTCCAAGAATGCTATCAGTTCAAAATCCTTATAATTTATTGAATAGAACCTATGAAGTTGGTCTTGCTGAAATGTCTGTTAGAGAACAAGCTGGATTGTTAGCTTATTCTCCCTTAGCTTGTGGATATCTTTCAGGAAAGTATAGGAATAATCAATTACCAAAAGGATCAAGAATTGAACTCCATAAAGATTTCTGGACTAGATATAATAAGCCTAATGCAGATAAAGCAATTGATGCCTATTATGAAATAGCGAAAAAAAATAATCTAGATTTTGCTCAAATGTCTTTAAAATTTTTAGAAATTCAGCCTTTTGTTACTTCAGTTATCATTGGAGCAACTAGTATGGATCAGTTGAAAACAAATATAGAAAGTGTAAATATAAAATTAACGAATGAGATTATTAAAGAAATAAATGATATTCAAAAAGTTTATCCTAACCCATGTCCATAATTAAAAAAAATTTAATATTAATTTTATTCTTTTCTTTATTAACTTTAGTTTCATCTAAAGCTGATGAATTAAAAAAAATTGGTAAATTTAAAGATTGGCAAACAATGGTTTTAGTTGAACCAAGTGGTAAAGTATGTTTTGCACAATCTTCACCTGTTTTACAAGCCCCTAAGTCAAATAAAAGAGAAGCTAGATTATTTGTGACTTTTAGACCAAGTGAAAAAGTTGCTGATGAAATAAGTGCAAGTCCAGGATATGAATTTAACAAAAAAAATTCAGTAATTGCAACTTCGGGAAAAAACAAAATTAAATTTGACATTAAACAACAAGGTTTTGCATGGATCGCTGATAATAAAATTGAGAAAAAGATGGTAAAATTAATGAAAAAAGGATCTAGAATTATGATTTCAGGTTATAATGAAAAAGGATCTCAAACCATTGATCACTACTCACTTTTAGGATTTACCAAAGCTTACAGTGCTGCAAAAAAAGCTTGTAGTTAATTAATGAAATCAAAGAAAAAGATAGTTCTTGCTTACTCTGGGGGCTTAGATACATCTGTTATTTTAAAATGGCTTCAAAAAAACTATAATGCAGAAATTATATGTTACACTGCTGATGTTGGTCAAAAAATAGATAAAAAAAAAATATTTGAAAATGCAAAAAAATTTGGTGTAAAAAATGTAATTATTCAAGATCTTAAAAACGAGTTTGTTAAAAATTATGTTTATCCAATGATAAGAGGACATGCAATTTATGAAGGAGTATATTTGTTAGGAACTTCGATTGCGAGACCATTAATAGCAAAAGATCAAATAAGAGTAGCAAAAAAATTTAAAGCCTATGCGGTTTCACATGGTGCAACCGGCAAAGGTAATGACCAAGTAAGATTTGAACTTGGTTATCATTATTTTAGTCCAAAAATAAAAGTTATTGCACCGTGGAGAATTTGGAAATTAAAATCAAGATCAGATTTAATTAATTATGCAAAAAAGCATGGAATAGGAATAACTAAAGATAAAAAAGGTGCCCCTCCATTCTCTATTGATGATAATTTATTTCATACTTCAACAGAAGGTAAAGTTTTAGAAAACCCTGTAAAATATGCGCCAGAATTTATATTTCAAAGAACTTCTTCTCCAGAAAAGGCACCTAATAAACCAACCTTTTTAACAATTAATTTTAAGAATAGCGATCCTTTTGGAATTAATGGAAAAAGACTCTCTCCTTCAAAACTATTGGAAAAGTTAAATACTGTTGCTGGTAAAAACGGAATAGGAAGAGTTGATCTAGTTGAAAATAGATTTATAGGAATAAAATCTAGGGGAGTTTATGAGACGCCAGGTGGAACACTTTTGATAAGTGCACATAGAGCTATGGAGTCAGTAACTCTTGACAAAGAAACTATGCATAAAAAAGATAAAGTAATGCCTAGGTATGCAGAACTAATTTATAATGGTTATTGGTTTTCAAAAGAAAGATTTAATCTTCAAAAAATAATTGATCAAAAAAAAAATAAAGTAAATGGATCTGTTAAGTTAAAGCTTTACAAGGGAAATATTACTATTTATTCAAGAATTACTAGAAGCAATGCCTACTCAATGAAGAAAGTCTCATTTGAGGAAAATAAAACTTTTAATAAATCTAATGTAGAAAGATTTATTAATTATCATAAAAAAAAACTTAAATAATTAAAAATGAATTTTTTACCTTCGAGAGCTTCGGCTATTGATAGACTTAACAAATTTATTAATGAAAATTTATTTGAATATTCAAAATTAAGAAATTTTGACTATGGTCCAAAAAATAGATCAAACATTTCTTGTCTTTCACCGTATATTACTCATGGTATAATTTCTGAACTAGAATTAATCAAAAAATCATTAAACAAATTCTCGTTCTCTAAAAATGAAAAATTCATTCAAGAAATTTTATGGAGAACATATTGGAAAGGCTGGTTAGAACTTAGACCAAATGTGTGGACAGATTATCTGAGTGAACTTAAAAAAATTCGTGAAGAATTTAAAGAAAATACTGATTATAAAAATGCTATTGAGGGTAAAACTGAAATTGAATGTTTTAATGAATGGTTAAAAGAATTAAAAGAAAATAATTATTTGCATAACCATGCAAGAATGTGGTTTGCAAGTATTTGGATTTTTACTTTGAATCTTCCTTGGCAACTGGGAGCAGAACTTTTTATGAAACATTTATATGATGGAGATGCTGCGGCCAATACTCTAGGGTGGAGATGGGTTGCTGGAATTCAGACCCAAGGTAAAAATTATCTAGCGACTGAATGGAATATCAAAAAATTTACAAATAATAGATTTAGCAACATCAAACTTAATGAAAATGCTCCTCCAAAGATAAACAATAAAACTTATGCTGCATCAATTCTAGGATTTAACAATCCACAAAATCTTGAGGAAAAAAACCTACTTATTTTTGAAAATAATTTAGCTTTTGAAATAAGTGATTTTAAAGATAAAAAATTTAAAAAGATTTTTTTAGTTTCTAACAAAAATGAAAATCGAACCATAAAGCTAAGTGAAAAATTAATAAAATTTAAGTCTCAATTAATTGAAGACCAAAAAAAGAGATTAAAAGAAAAATCAATCAAGACTGAAATTATAGATTTGAGTGAGATACAAAACATTAATGAAACTTTTTACGGTTTATATCCAACTGTTGGTGAAAATCTTGATTTTATAAGTACAAATAATTTAAAAATAGAATTTCTGTATCGAAGATTAGATCAATTTTCTTGGCAATATTGCAATAAAGGTTTTTTTAATTTTAAAAATTATATTCCAAAAATAGTTACATCTTTTAGTTAAAACCACCTAATCATTCCAATAATTCCTGCAGTTGCATAAAAAAATTGTAACAATAATATTCCTTTGTGACCTCCTCTGAAAGCCCAAATTCCAATCAAGATTGCTGATAAAAGCAACAAACAAAATCCAAAAAATTCTATTCCAATATTTAAAGCAACAAACAAAGAATATAAAATAGCCGTAATAACCCCTGCCCATTCAAAAAATTTATTATTCATAAAAGTTTTTTAAAATTAGAGTAAAGAATTTTAGAATAATTATTCATATTAGACATATTATCTTTCGCAGATTGATCAAATTTTTCTAATGCTCCGTCTCCTAGTTGATTTTCAAGAGCCTTTTTATACTCTGGCACACAACCCCATTCATTGACTGTTGTATCTTTAATTTCTATATGAAATTGAATTCCATAAGCATGGTTTTGATATTTAAAAATTTGATATTTAGTAACTGGTGATGAGGCTAACAAAGTTACATCTTTATTATTCTCAATTCCTTGGACCTCATAAGAATGCCATTGCAAACTTTTTATTTTATTTGGGAATTTAGAGAATAAATTATCAGTATCTTTTTCTTTAGAAAAATTGATATCCATAATACCTATTTCTGCCGGTTGTGATTTTACAACTTTGCCACCAATAACTTCACCTAACAACTGGCAGCCCAAACAAAAACCTAAATAAGGTTTTTTTAAATCAATAACGAATTCTTTAATCTTTTTTTTTTCTTCTATTAACCAAGGATAATCTTTTTCCATGAACGTATCCATTGGTCCACCCATGCAAAACATTCCATCAAATTTACTTAA
>CEUZ01099087.1_pt1 | contig 14635 bp, 14 predicted proteins | sample 361511 | NCBI WGS metagenome assembly CEUZ01 (sample SAMEA2622822, study PRJEB7988) | marine metagenome | biome: marine biome (ENVO:00000447); feature: surface water layer (ENVO:00002042); material: "saline water (ENVO:00002010), including plankton (ENVO:xxxxxxxx)" | depth 5 m
AACCTGTTTGGATTATCTCCATATCTTCCATCTGTAGGTCTTCTTGAGGGTTGCACATAGGCAGCTTTCCACGGTTTCGTTCCCAAAGATCTTAAAGTAGTTGCTGGGTGAAACGTTCCAGCTCCAACTTCAATGTCGTAAGGTTGTAAAATGATACAACCTTGTTTGCTCCAAAATTTTTGCAAATTTAAAATTGTATCTTGGAAAGATTTAAATGTTGGTTTATTTTTTTTTTTTATCTTGCTTATTTTTTTTGGCATTTATAAACCAAACTTTTGCCACAAGGCTCTTTCTTCCATGACACTGGCTAAATTATCAATTTGACTATCCATAGAGGATGATAGTTTTTTAGCTATAAAGCTTTTTTGCTTCTCAAGTTTTTTAATGACTATGTCTTCTCCAAACTTTTCTCTTAAAATTTGCTCCGCATTACCAATGCCATCAATTAATCCCAAATTCATAGATGCCGTACCCGACCAAAATTCTCCTGTAAAAGTATTGTTTTTTTCAGGGTCTTTTAGTTTAAGGCCTCTACTTTTTTTAACAACTTCAATAAAATCTGCATGTAACTCAAGTTGTAATTTTTTTATTCTTTCAATATCTTCTTCTTTTTCTTCTTTAAAAGGATCTAAGGTGCTTTTATTTTTTCCAGCAGTATAAACTCTTCTTTGAATGCCAATTTTTTTGATTGCATCTTGAAAACCAAACGATGCTGAAATAACTCCAATTGAACCAATTATAGAACTTGAATTTGCATAAATTTCATCTCCTGCACAAGCTATCAAATATCCGCCAGAAGCAGCTACATCCTCGGCAAAAACTATAACTTTTTTTTCATTTTTTTTTGCCAATTGTCTTATGTAATCATGAATTAAATGAGATTGAACTGGCGAGCCACCAGGTGAATTAATTGATATAGCAACATTTTTTGCCTTTTTAAAAGAAAAAGCTTTTTTTATGATTTCTTGTTGACCTGAAAAGTCAATTCCTTGTTTAAATCTTCCAGCTGATCCAATTACGCCAGACAATCTTATATGTGGTATAATTTTTTTTTTTTTAAAAAAAGAGAACATTACTAATCCTTATCGAATTTTTAATTAATATAAAGCCTACTTATAGTTGAAGATTGGGGTGCGTCAATTGATAAGTAATAAATACAACTTAATTATATTAACTTATTCTTATGGGTACAGTAGTTCAACTTAAAAACCAAATAAATAACTCTTATTTCCAGCTAAAAGAATCTGTTGATGAAAAATTATTTCTAGTTGAGGAGAAAATAAAAACAAAATTAATTAGTGATGTAGATTTAGTTAAAAAAATGACTGACTATCATATTAAAACTGGGGGTAAAAGATTAAGAGCTCTTTTAACACTTGGATCTGCTCAACTGTGTGGCTACACAAAAGGTAGTCGAGATATTAATTTAGCAGCTTGTATTGAAATGATACATGGTGCTACATTGATGCACGATGACGTGATTGACGTTGGGGGCATAAGAAGAGGAAAAGAAACATTAAATTCAATTTGGGGAAATCAATCTTCGATATTAATTGGAGATTATCTTTTAAGTAGATGTTTTGAAATGATGGTTGAAGATGGAAATCTAGAGGTTCTCAAACTTTTATCCTCTACTTCATCAAAAATCGCTCAAGGAGAAGTCCTCCAGCTTCAGCATAAAGGAGAAGTAGATATGTTAGAAGAAACTTATCTTAAAATTATAACTGCAAAAACAGCAGAACTTTTTTCTGCAGCAACTAAAGTAGGTGCTATTTTGTCAAATAAAGATCAAAAGGAAAAAGATGCTTTAAAGTTCTATGGAAAAAATTTAGGTTTAACTTTCCAAATTGCAGATGATACACTCGATTATAATTCTGATTTAAAATTTTTTGGAAAAAAAATTGGAAAAGATTTTTTTGAAGGAAAAGTTACTTTACCTGTAATTCTTTTATTTCAGAAAATAAATTCTAATGAAAAAGAAAAACTTCAAGACATTTTTAAAAAGATAAGTAGATCAAATGAGGATTTAAATTTTACTTTAAGTCTTATAAAAAAATACAAAATAATTAAAGAGTGTTACAAAAAAGCAGAGCACTTTGTTAATCTTGCCTCAAATTCGTTAATTGCTTTTGAAGATAGTGAAGAAAAAAGAGTTTTAGAAAAACTTACTTCATTTAGTTTGGAAAGAAACTTCTAAGGACTAAGTAAAGATTTACTCCAATTACCATTTAGATCTCTTGTGTATTTAAGTCTTTCGTGAATTCTATTTTCTCCATCCAGCCAAAATTCAATTTCATCTGGCATTAAATTCCATCCTGACCAATGTTTTGGTCTTGGAACATTATTTTCATCAGGGTATTTTTTTTTAAAATCATCAATTGATTGATATAGTTGATTTCTATTATTTAAAACTGAGCTTTGCTTAGAAGCCCAAGCTCCAATACGACTGCCGTAAGCTCTGCTGTTATAATATTCATCAGCATCTTTATTTGAAACACTATTTATTTTACCAACTATTCTTATTTGTCTTAATAAACTTTTCCAATGAAAGCACATAGAAGCATGAGGATTGTTTTTTATGTCTTCACTTTTTTTACTGTTTAAATTTGTATAAAATACAAAACCTTTTTCACTGAAACCTTTAAGTAAAACCATTCTAACTGATGGTACTCCATCTTTATTTGAAGTTGCAAGAGCAAGAGCATTTGGATCATTCAATTCAGACTTTTTTGCTTCTTTAAACCATTCTTCGAATAATTTAAAAGGGTTTTTTAATTCCCCAAAGCATTTATTTAATCCTAAAGAGTTTTTTTGATTCATAATTTAAACAAAATAATCTATATACTATATTTAATGTCATTTAATACTTTTGGAAAGATATTTCGTTTCACTACTTGGGGTGAGTCTCATGGTCCTGCTATAGGCTGTGTAGTCGATGGTTGTCCACCTAATATAAATATTAGTGAAACCGATTTACAAAATGAATTAAATAAGAGAAAACCGGGACAATCCAAATTTACAACTCAAAGAAAAGAAGATGATAAAGTAACCTTACTGTCAGGAGTTTTTGAAGGCAGAACAACAGGTACACCAATTTCTATGATTATATTTAACAAAGATATGAGATCGAGAGATTATGAGACTATTAAAAATAAATTTAGGCCAGGTCATGCAGATTTTACTTATTTTAAAAAATATGGGATTCGAGACTATAGAGGTGGGGGTAGACAATCTGCTCGAGAAACAGCCTCAAGAGTTGCTGCAGGCGCTATAGCAAAAAAAGTCTTACAGAAAAAATTAGGAAAAAAATTTCAAGTTATTGGTGCTGTTACACAACTAGGAATACTTGGATGTGATACAAGTAAGTGGAATGATAAATTTATATCTAAAAATCCTTTTTTCTGTCCTGACAAAAATATGCTTAAACTTTGGGAAAAATATTTATTGAGTATAAGAAAGGCAGGATCTTCTTGTGGGGCAATAATAGAAGTAAGAGCTAGAGGAATTCCGGTTGGACTAGGTGCACCTATTTATTCAAAATTAGATATGGATTTAGCATCTGCAATGATGAGTATAAATGCAGTTAAAGGTGTAAATATTGGATCTGGCATGAACTCTGCTCAATTGACTGGTGAACAGAACTCAGATGAGATTTTACAAAGAGGGAAAAAAACAAAATTTAATTCTAATAATGCTGGAGGTATTTTAGGAGGTATATCTTCGGGTCAAGAAATTATAGTTTCGTTTGCTGTAAAGCCTACTTCGTCAATTTTAACGAGTAGAAAAACAATAGATAGATTTGGGAAAAATACTTCTATATCAGTTAAAGGTAGACATGATCCTTGTGTGGGTATTCGTGCAGTGCCTATTGGTGAGGCTATGATGAATTGTGTTTTATTAGATCACTATTTAATGAACAAAGCTCAATGTAGCTAAGATTTAATAAATTTAATTTTTTACTACTTTAATAGAGTCTTTCGTAAATAGAATGTCTAAAATTTTCTTTGATATTTGTGAAGCGTTTAAACCAGCAACATCATACATTTTCTTTGGATCGTCTTGCTCAATAAAGTTATCTGGTAATGTCATAGATCTAAACTTTAAACCTTTATCAAATATACCATTTTCAGCTAATAAATTTTTAACATGTGAACCAAATCCACCAATCGATCCTTCTTCTATTGTAATCATTATTTCATGATTTCTTGCACATCTAATAATCAACTCTTTATCTAAAGGTTTAGCAAACCTAGCATCAATAATAGATGTGCTAATCCCTTTGTTCTTAAGTTCTTCACTTGCAATTTTACATTCTTCCAGTCTTGTGCCTAAAGATAAAATACAAACTTGTTTTCCTTCTTGAATTATTTTTCCTTTACCTATTTCAATTTTCTCGTCAATTGAAGGTAACTCCAATCCAACTCCTGTACCTCTTGGATAACGTATTGCACAAGGCTTATCATTGATATCAACAGAAGTATTAATCATTTTTACCAATTCACTTTCATCACTAGCAGCCATCACTATAAAATTTGGTAAAGTAGATAAATAAGTGATATCAAATGATCCAGCATGAGTTGATCCATCAGCCCCAACTAAACCAGCTCTATCTATCGCAAACCTTACAGGTAAACTTTGTATTGCTACATCATGAACAACTTGATCATAAGCTCTTTGTAAAAATGTTGAATAAATAGCTGCATAAGGCTTGTATCCTTCAGTTGCCAAACCTGCAGAAAAAGTAACGGCATGTTGTTCTGCTATTCCCACATCAAACATTCTTTTTGGAAATTCTTTTCCAAAGATATCCATCCCAGTTCCTGCTGGCATCGCAGCTGTAACACCTACAATTTTACTATCTTTTTGAGCATGTTTTATTAATGTATTTGCAAAAACTTTTGTATATGTTGGTAGGTTAGTGCCACTTTTTATTTGTTTTCCTGTGGTTACATCAAATTTAGAAACTCCATGATAATTATCACTTGCTTTCTCAGCGTAAGAGTAGCCTTTCCCTTTTTGAGTTTTGATATGTATCATAATAGGCCCTTCATGCTTTGAGTCTCTTGCGTTTCTTAAAATTGGTAAAAGTACATTGATATCATGTCCGTCAATTGGCCCTACATAATAAAAGCCCATTGAATTAAACATAGTACCACCAGTAACTGCTGAACGTAAAAAATCTTCTGCTCTACCTGCTTTTGCGCTAAACCTTTTTGAAAAAGCTGAGGTTATTAATTTAAAAGTTTCTCTCAAACTAAAATAAATCTTACCAGATAGTAATTTAGCTAAATACGTTCTCATTGCTCCAACTGGTTTAGCTATTGACATATCGTTATCATTTAAAATAACTATCATTTTAGTTTTAGAAGCTCCTGCATTATTCATGGCCTCATATGCCATACCAGCGCTTATTGCTCCATCTCCAATGACTGCAATTACATTATTTAATTTATTAGATAATTTATTAGCTTCTGCAATTCCAAATGCTGAAGATATTGATGTTGAACTATGAGCTGCGCCAAAAGGATCATATTCGCTCTCAGATCTTTTGGTAAATCCAGACAAACCATTACCCTGTCTTAAAGTTTTAATCTTATTTTTTCTTCCAGTTAAAATTTTATGTGGATATGACTGATGACCAACGTCCCAAATTAATTTATCATTTGGAGTATTAAAAACATAATGTAAGGCCACAGTTAATTCAACAACACCTAAGCCAGCACCTAAGTGTCCACCTGTCGTAGATACAGCTTCAATCATCTCTTTTCTGACTTCGTCGGCAACATCTTGGAGATTATTTTCTGAAAGTTTTCTTAAATCAGAGGGAAAGTTGATATCTTTTAAAAATTTATAATTTGTCATTATTTGTTTCTATTTAAAATATAATTTAAAGTTTCATTTAAATCTTTAGAATTTAAACCATAATTATTTAAATCATTAATTATTTTAAATTTAATTTTTTCACTATACTTAATAACATTTTTATATCCAAGTAAACTTATTAGAGTGGCTTTACCTTTTTTTTTGTCTTTACCAGTTTTCTTTCCAACAATTTTGTATGAACCTTGAAAATCAATAAGATCATCAGCTATTTGAAATAATAATCCAATATTTGCACCAATATTTTCAAAAAACTGAATATCTTTATTTTTTTTCTTTTTAATAATAGCTGGTACAGCACTACAAAAACTAAACAATTTTCCAGTTTTTTTTATTTCCATATCTATAATTTTGTTTTTAGAAACCTTTTTTTTCTCAAAATATAAGTCTAAATATTGACCACCTGCTATTCCCTGATGACCAGACGTTTCAGATAATTTTTGGACTAAATCAACTTTGGTTTTTTTATCAATTTTTAAATTTGAACTAGTCAAGATTTCAAAAGCCATTGTTAATAGAGAATTTCCTGCAAGCACCGCAGTGGATTCTCCAAATTTAATATGTGTAGATAGTTTGCCTCTTCTAAACTTATCATTATCCATACATGGTAAATCATCATGTATCAAAGAGTAAGCATGAATACATTCTACAGCAGATCCTATTTTAATTAATGTTTTATATTTTATGTTAAATTTATTTCCTATATCTATTAAAATTTTTGATCTGATTTTCTTACCACCAGGAAATAAGCCATAATTCATGGCTGAAACTAGTTCAGTTTTTTTTTGTTTTTTAATAAATTTTTTTAAAAAATAATTTGTGTCTTTTGATATTTTAATAAGTTTATTTTTCATTTTTTTTTGATATTATGTCTTCAATCTTTTTTTTTGTTTCTTCATTAATACTTTTATTAATTTTTTGAAATTTTTTTTCAATGATATTGTTTAATCTTAAAAGTTCCTGATATTTTTCAATTGAGTCTTTTAGGGATTTTTTTTCCTCTAGAGATTCAACTATATTATTTGCTTGTTTTGTTAGCTCCTCAAGAGTCTGTGGAATATTATCAAGTGGTAAATTTTTATCTTTCATATAATAATAATTATTAATACATGAAATCCATTCAATCAAATATCAAAAAAGCGAAAAAATACCTAAATAAAAATTATTGTATTGGTATTCCAACTGAAACTGTTTACGGATTAGCTGCCAATGCCTATATAGATTCAGCTGTAAATAAAATTTTTAGATTAAAACGAAGGCCAAAAAAAAATCCACTTATTGTTCATTATTTAGATATAAATTCTTTAAAAAAGGATTGTATAATTAATGAAAATTTTATTAAACTTTATAAAAAATTTTCTCCTGGACCAATTACTTATATTCTAAAATTAAAGGCAAATTCTAATATTTCAAGAAATGTTACTAATAATAAAAAAAATTTAGCGGTAAGATTCCCGAGTCATAAAATATTCAGACAATTATTAAAAAAATTAGATTATCCATTAGCTGCACCAAGTGCAAATATCTCAACTGGATTAAGTGCTGTCAGAGCCTCAGATGTAAAAGAAGAATTTGGATCAAAAGTTAAATATATTTTAGACGGCGGTAAATGTAACATTGGATTAGAATCAACTATAATTAATCTTATTAAAAAACCTAAGTTATTAAGATTAGGGGGATTAAATATTTCAAAAATAGAAAAAGTTTTACGCAAAAAAATCAATATGGACATTAATCCGAAAAAAAAAATTGCCCCAGGTCAATCACCGCTACATTATTCCCCTGGTATCCCTTTGAAAATGAATGTAAAAAAAGCCAAAAAAAATGAGGCATTCATTTTAATAAAAAAAAGAAAAATGACTTCAAAAAATTATTTCTATTTGAGTAAAAAAAATAACCTTAATGAAGCAGCAAGAAATTTATATTCATGTTTACGAAAAATCAAAAATAAAAAATACAAATCAATTTCTGTTGAAAAGATATCTAACAAAGGGATAGGTAGGGTAATTAATGATAGATTATTAAGAGCTTCGAGATATTAAATGAACAATTCAATTGAAGTAATTAATCTATCAAAATTATATAGAAATAAATTAGCTGTAGATAATATAAATTTTAAAGTTAATGAAAATCAAATTATTGGATTATTAGGTCCTAATGGCTGCGGAAAAACAACAACAATTGCAATGATACTTGGTTTGCTCAAACCATCAAGTGGTAAAGTTTTAATCAATAAAAAAAATATAGAAAATAACAGAATTGATTTATTACATAAAATGAATTTTATTTCACCTTATATAGAATTACCAAAAAAATTAACTGTAAAACAAAATTTAATTGTTTATGGAAAACTTTATAGCGTAAAAAATTTACCAGAAAGAATTGAATATTTATCAGAAAAACTCAGACTAGAAAAATTTCTTAATAATGTTACTGGTGAACTTTCTTCAGGACAAAAAAATAGAGTTAGTTTAGCTAAATCATTAATCAATGATCCAAAAATTTTATTATTAGATGAACCAACTGCTTCATTAGACCCAGAAACGGGAGATTTTATTAGAACTTTTTTAGAAAGATACAAGGAAGAAAAAGGAATATCAATACTTCTTGCCTCTCACAATATGGATGAAGTTAAAAGATTATGTTCATCAGTCTTAATGATGAAAAATGGAACAATTATAGATAATGGCACCCCTGAAGAATTAATTGGTAAACACGGAAGAAAAAACTTGGAGGAAGTTTTTTTAAAACTTGTGAGAAATTAAAATGAACTACAATAGAATTTATGGTCTTTTTTTAAGACATTTTTTTTTAATAAGAGGTTCATTCCCTAGAATACTTGATCTTATTTATTGGCCATCTATTCAAATCATACTTTGGGGGTTTATATCTAAATTTTTTTCTACTTACAGTGATTATTATAATAATACTGTTGGAGTCATTCTTACATGTGCAATTCTCTATGATTTCTTATTTAGATCAAGCATTAGCTTTAACATGTTATTTTTAGAAGAAATATGGAGCAGAAATTTTACAAATCTTTTTATTGCTCCAATGAAAATAAGTGAAATAATTATTTCTCTTGTTTTTACAGCCCTTATAAGAACTTTAATCGGCTTAGTGCCAGCAATTTTATTAACATCACCTCTATTTGGAATATCTATTTTGAAACTAGGGTTGCCTTTATTTTTATTATTCTTGAGTCTTTATATTTTTGGTATAACTCTAGGATTATTTGTTTCATCAGGACTATTAAGATTTGGTCCTTCGTTTGAAAATATTGCTTGGTCCTCATTATTCCTATTAGCACCTCTTGGATGCATATACTATCCTATTGAAATATTGCCTGAATTTTTTCAAGGCGTAGCAAAAATTTTACCTTTAGTTTTTATCTTTGAAGAGGCTAGAAATATTCTTGTAAACAATGTTTTTGAATATGAAAATATTGTATACGCATTTTATTTAAATGCTATTTACTTATTTATTGGGATTTTTTTATTTTATTATTCTTTTTTCCAAGCAAGAAAAAAGGGGTCTTTGATTAATATAGGCGAATAAGAATTATAAATTTTTATCTATTTTTTTTAAAGATTTAAAAACTTTATTAGAAACATATCCATCTCCAAAAACTTTTGATGGTTTTATTTTTTTTTTGTTAAAATAAGTTGTTGCTTTCAAGATTTTTTTGTAATCATAACCAGTCAAAATATTACTTTTTTGTTTGATGCTTAATTGTCTTTCTGTTGAAGTTCTTATTGTGATACAAGGCACACCCAATAAAGAAGATTCTTCTTGAATTCCACCTGAGTCAGTAAAAATAATTCTACAATTCTGTATAAATGTTAAAAAATCAATAAATTTTAATGGTTTAGTGAACTTTATAAATTTCAATTTTTTAATATTTAGTTTTTTAATAATTTTTTTGGTACGAGGATGCACCGGAAATAAGAATTTTGTATCAAATTTTTTTCCTATTTTTTCAAAGTAAAGAATAAGTTTATTTAATTTTTTTGGATTATCTACAGTTTCTGGTCTATGTAGAGTAATTAAAAAATAATTTTTTTTCAAAAGATTAAAATGTTTTAAAATATTATTTTTTTTTATTAAAGGGGTGTATTTCTTAATTATATCTGAAATAGTATTACCAACAGTAAATATTTTTTTATTAAATATTAATCTTTCTTTTTTTAGATTTTCTAAGTCAATTTTGGTAGGTACAAAAAGTATATTTGAAAGCTGATCTATTAGCTTTCGATTAACCTCTTCGGGCATTCTTTCATCAAAGGATCTTAATCCTGCTTCTATATGAACAATATTAATTTTTTTATGATCAATTAAATACTTTCTATTATAAATTGAGGCTGCGAGACACCCTGCCAGTGCTGTATTTGTATCACCTTGAACAATCAAATAATTTGGCTTTTCCTTATATAAAATTTTTTCTATACCGTTAATAGTTTTAGAAAAAAAACTACCATAGTTAGACCCTGATGCTTTAATATTATATTTAGGTTTTGGAATTTTAAAAAAATTAAAAAAAACTTTACTCATTATATTTATATAGTGTTGATTAGTATTAATTAAAAAAAAATTAATTTTGTTTTTTTTTAAAATTGCAATTAGAGAAGCTAATTTAATGATCTCTGGTCTTGTAGATAAAACAATACAAATTTTCATTTTTAGTTAACTTTTGATTAAATAATTTAATCTTATATAATTTATTAATAAACTAATAAAATAATTTATTAAATCCAGAATGAAAAAATTTATTAAAAACAACATAATCTCAATATTATTATCTGCTATATCTATTTTTTCACTCTTTATTGGTTTTGTCTTTAATGAGGATCTTTCAACAGGTGGTGCTCAATGGGATTTTAATTTAACTTGGCCAATTATTATCAATTATACAGATTTCAATTTTACCACAGATATTACTAGGCATATGCCATTACATTATGTTTTGATGTCTCTATTAAATGGGGTTTTAAATAATCAAAATTTTATAAGAATTTTATATTTATTTTTAAGTTTTTTGTTTCCTTTATTTCTTTATTTAAATCTTACTAAAATTTATAATCATAAAAAAGATATATTAATAATTTTTAGTTCTAGTTTCTTATTAATTCCTTTATTTAGAGCTTCTGCAATATGGCCAAATGCTCATTTAACGGCAATAATTTTTTTTTTAATTGGTAATTATTTTTATTTAAAATCGAAAGAAAAAAATATATTCATTTACAAAATAATTAATTTGTTGTTTTTATCTTTTGCAATTTATTGCATTCAAACTTATTTATTATTATTTTTGTTCTATTTATATAAATACTTTTCATCCGAAAAACTAAAAGATTTTATTAAACTCTTTGTATTTAGCGCTCTCCTTAGTTTACCAGGTTTTTTATTTATTATATTAAATCCAAGAATTGTAGGTTTTGGCGATATAATAACTCGAGATTTGTATTATACACTTTCTTCAAATTTTTCTATAATTTTTTTCTTTTTCATATTTTTGTTACTTAATAAAAAAAATTTAAAAATCATAATTAATGAAATTAAAAATTTTAAAAATCTTGAAATTTTTATAATAATTTTAATTACTTTTTTTGTTTTCTATTTTCAAGAATTTTTTGCTTTGGACCCTAGACTTAGAGGAGGTGGTTTTTTTTATAAGTTATCCTATTTAATTTTAAGTAATAATTTAATATTTATTACTTCGGCCCTTTTAGGATTAATCGTTTCTTATATTGTAATAAAATACGAACAAAATTTTTTTTATGCTATTTTAATAATAAATTTGATGAGTTTAAATTTTATAGTTTATCAAAAATATTTTGAGCCTCTTTTTTTAATTATGATAGCAATATTATTCAAGAATTTTTTAATAAACAATATATTATCAAATTTAAAGAATGTTTTATTTTTTTATATTCTAATATTTTTTTATTTTGTAATTGCTTATATAAATTATGTAAATAAAATTTCTTTTAATTTAGTTTTATAATTTATTTATGGCTCTTAAAAAGAATTAATTTGAGGGTTAATAAAATGGTGTTTGTTAATTTCATTTTACTTTGACCAATCTTATAATTATAGCTTAGTGTAAATGGTACTTCTAATAAATTGAGTTTGTTATATTTATTTATCAAAAAAAGCAAAATTTTTGCAGCAATATTAAAATCTTCATTTTTAAAAAATTTTTTATTTTTTAAAACTTCTTTTATTAAAAACATCTTATAGGCTCTGAAATTACAAGTATAATCATTTAGATTTTTGTATGGATAGAACGACTTAAATAAATATTTTGCACCAACACTCAAAAATTGACGCCAAAAAGTTAATCCTTTTACTTTTGAAGATTTAGTAAATCTTGATGCTATAACAATATCACTTCCATTTTGAATTTTTCTAATCATATTTGGAATAATTGAAATTGGATGAGTATTATCACTATCTAAAGTAACTAAAATATCTTTATCTTTATTTTTTTTAGGTACTAATTTAAAACCCGTCTCCATGGCTATGCTTAGTCCCATATTTTTTTTATGTTTTGAATAAATTAATTTAAATTTATATTTTTTATTTTTTAATAAAATTGTACTATCTGTTGAACAATCATCTACAAGAATAACTGTAATATTTTTTGTTTTTTTACAAATTTTGTTAATTTTTTGAAAAATTTTTACAAGATTTTTTTTTTCATTAAAAGCTGGTAACAAAATATAGTTCATAAGTCTTTTTTTATTTTATTTATATGTCATAATTAAACGATAGGGGCAAATTAAAGTTAAATTCTATTCATAATTGAAAAAATAATTATTGGTGCGCCTGCTAGGAGTCGAACCCAGAACCTCCTGATCCGAAGTCAGGCGCTCTATCCAGTTGAGCTACAAGCGCATTTAGTATTAATATTACATTTTATGGAAAAAAACATTAATTTAATAGTTGGAAAAGAAGAAAACAATCTTAGAGTTGACGTATTCATTAACAAAAAAGAAGAACTAATCAGTCGGACAAGAATTAAAAGTTTAATCCTAAAACAAAAATTAAAACTAAATAATAAAATAATTAATAATCCTTCTAAAAAAGTTTTGACTGGAGATAAAATAAATTTAAAAATTCCAGAGCCTAAAAAAACTTCTCTTAAACCTTTTAATTTTAAATTAGATATAGTTTATGAAGATAAAGATTTATTAGTTTTAAACAAACCTGCAGGTATAATAATGCATCCAGGGGCTGGAAATTATGACGAAACTATTGTCAATGCATTAATTTATAATAAGAAAGATATTCTATCTAATATTGGTGATGAACTTAGACCTGGTATCGTACACCGAATTGATAAAAATACCTCTGGACTAGTCGTCATTGCAAAGAATAATATAGCACATGAAAACTTATCTAATCAATTTAGTAAACATTCCATCAAAAGAATTTATCAACTTTTAGTTTGGGGTAAACTCAGACCCTCATCAGGAAAAATAGATACGTATATAACTAGAAGTTCCAAAAATAGACAAATGATGGAAGTCAGTAGCTCAAAGGGAAAACGTGCAATCACAAATTATAAAACAATTGAATTGTTCGAAAATAATAAAATACCAACATTTAGTTTAGTTGAATGTAGATTGGAAACTGGAAGAACGCACCAAATAAGAGTTCATATGAAATATATGGGTAATAACATTATGGGTGATGACAAATATAAAAAAAAATATAAAAAAATTAAAAATATTAATGTTAATTTGGAAAAACAAATAAACAATTTAGATAGACAATTCCTGCATGCAAAGACTTTGGGCTTTATTCATCCTAAAACAAATAAAGAGATGATTTTTACTTCAATTTTGCCGCATGAGCTTCAAAAAATACTTATATATTTAAGAAAAACTGGTAAATAAAGTCTTGAAATATTACAATATTTAATTAAATAAATACAACTTATGAGTACAACATTCAATAGTAACCTGCCAACACTTTCAAATGAAGGTGGTTTATCAGCTTATCTCGAGCAGATTAAAAAATTTCCAATGTTAGCTGCTGAAGAAGAATATATGTTAGCAAAAAATTGGAAAACTACTGGAAATATTAAATCAGCAGAAAAACTTGTTACTAGCCATCTAAGACTTGTTGCGAAAATTGCTATGGGTTACAGAGGGTATGGCCTTCCAGTGAATGAAATGATTTCAGAAGGAAATGTAGGCTTAATGCAAGCTGTAAAAAAATTTGAACCTGAAAAAGGATTTAGATTGGCTACATATGCAATGTGGTGGATTAAAGCTTCCATTCAAGAATATATATTAAGATCTTGGAGTTTGGTTAAGATAGGAACGACTACAGCTCAAAAAAAATTATTTTTTAATTTAAAGAAAATAAAAAATCAAATATCACCTGAGTCTGATGGAGATTTAAAGCCTGAACATGTTAATGAAATAGCAAATAAATTAGATGTCAGTAAAGATGAGGTTGTTTCAATGAACAGAAGACTTTCTGGTAAAGAGTTTTCTTTAAATGCTCAAGTTGGAGAAGATGGGGATGAATGGCAAGATTGGTTAGCAGATAAAGAACTTGACCATGATTTAAAATTTGCACATCAAGAAGAAATGAAACAGAGACAAGATTTATTAAAAAATTCTATTAAAATTCTTAATGATAGAGAAAGAGAAATCTTGTACTCTAGAAGATTGAACGATGAACCAACAACTCTTGAAGATTTAAGTAAAAAATACAAAATAAGTAGAGAAAGAATTAGACA
>CEUZ01205597.1_pt1 | contig 14630 bp, 9 predicted proteins | sample 361511 | NCBI WGS metagenome assembly CEUZ01 (sample SAMEA2622822, study PRJEB7988) | marine metagenome | biome: marine biome (ENVO:00000447); feature: surface water layer (ENVO:00002042); material: "saline water (ENVO:00002010), including plankton (ENVO:xxxxxxxx)" | depth 5 m
CTACATGGAGGAGGCCAAGAACGAAACATTCGCTCTGGAACACTAAATGTTTCAGGAATTATTGGATTTGCAAAAGCAGTAGAGATTGCAGTTCAAAAGATGGAAGAAGAGAGTGCGCAATGTAAAGAGTGGACTGAGATGATGTTAAGTGAATTTGAAAAACTTGGAGGAAAGTTAAATGGGCATCCAACAAATCGCCTAACACATAACCTCAATGTCAGATTTGATGGAATTGAAAGTAAGGCAATAATTAATTCAGTTTCTAAAAAGATTGCAATTTCAGCAGGCTCTGCATGTACAACTGAGGAAGTAGAGCCATCACATGTTCTATTAGCTATAGGATTAGATGAGGACCAGTCTCATGAAGCAATTAGAATTGGACTGGGCAGATTTAACACGACTGAAGAGGTAAAGCTTGCAATTGAAGAAATTTGTGATGCTGTGAAAGAATTAGAAGCAATTCGTACCTGATCATCTTTATTTTTTAGTATAACATTAGATAATCACAAAAATTGAAAAGTAAAAAACCACTCCGGTATACGTGTAAAATTAAATCACCAAAAGGAAAAATTTGTGGAAAGAGCGTATTAGAAAGTAAAAGAAGTGAACATCAAAAACAACATAGAAAAGCACGCACAGCAAGTGGTACGGGAATTGCGTCACATGAAGCAGCTAAAAAATATCTACAAAAAAAATATCCAAAAGCTTTGATCATAAGAACCGGAAAAGAAGAAGCCATTCCTGATTTTGTCTTATTTAATAAAGGAAAATTGAGTTTTTATGAATTAAAACCAGTAAAAGGAGACAATTTATTGAAACGAGATCAAAGAGATTGGATTAAGAAAAATTGTCTTCAAAAGAGATTAAACGCGTTTTTAATCAGATATGAAAAAAATAAAGACAAATTTGATTTTAAAATTATTAAACTTGATTTTGATAAGATCATGGAATATTGTTGCAGTAGTAAGAAATAACCTGTTCGTGAATATTTGTTTAAATATTTTTTATGGGTCGTGATAATATGGTTGAAGTTTTTTTTAAATCAAAGATCAAAAAAGGGACACATGTTATTTTTTCAGCAGATAAATCAACACCTAGAGTTAGATGGAAACAAGGTATAGTAGAGAATGTTGTAGAAGGTCCAGAAGAGGGAAATCAAGGAATTTTTTTAATTAAGACAACAACTAAGGAAATGGGATATGTTAGAGAGATTCTAAAGAATAATTTATCTGAAGAAAATATCAAAAATATTATTCAAAATGGAGAAGATGATTATGTGGAATTCAAAGAAACGTTTAGAGTAAATGCTTTCACAAAAGAAAAAGAAGAAGGATTACGCTATGAGGTTTTAAAGGAAATTGCAGCTTTTATGAATACATATGGTGGCACTATACTAATAGGCGTAAAAGATGACAAAGAAGTTGTTGGAGTAGAACCAGATTTTAAACTCTTAGGACCTAAAGTTAGAGACCTCGAAGATGAGTTTTCAAGAAAAATTTTTTCATATATAGAACCAAAATTAAAAATTACAAAACTTAATGATTATGTAAGAATATTTTTTAAAAAAATAGATGGTAAAAATATTTGTGTAATATTAGTAACAAAAGCAGAAAATCACATATTTGTTGATCGAGATATTCAAATTCAGGACTTCAGAGGTAATTGGAAACCATCAGATCCACAGCAAGTATATTACAGAAGAGTGGGAAATAGTGTGAAGATTGTAAATATTAGAGATTTATTTTAATTCAAAAAGTTCAACTAGTGTTTTTGTAATTTCCTTTTGACGTTGTTTAATACTTTTTTCAGTCCATTGTTTCTTTTTCTGTTTTGAAAGTTTTTTTGCTTCACTTACTTTACTCTTAGCATAAACTTTTTGTTTTTGTGAAAATATTTTGTTTTTGGCTTCAATATTTAATTTTTTTTCTAAAAGAATTTGATTTCCAATTAAATTAAGATTTTTCTTGTGATATTGATTAATTTTTTTATCACGATTTTCATTTGTTCTTAATTTAAGAAATTTAGCAATATCATTCTTCCAAAGTTTTTTATTTCTAGGCATAATATGTTCAATTTCTACACCGTCTGGTGCAGGAATGTTTTGATGTGTTTCCAGGATATACTTTACAAGTGACTTGTCTTTAGGCTTAAACAAATCGCAGCTTTCGCGTATATTATGAGTATAATCTTGGTCAGATTTTATATCGTCGATTATTTCACTGATGGATTTTTTTTTTCTTAAATTGTTTGAAATCGCATTCGTTACTCTAGCAATTACCGATTCTTTACTACCAGAGATCATTTTTTCTCGTACATGAAATTTAAAAAGAATTTCAGATAGACGTTGAAAATCAGTATAATTTTTCTCTTGAAATAATCTTTTGTATCCTATCATTAAACATGGATATGTGTTTTCAGATTTTATATTGTTGATAAGTTTTAGATATTTCTTTGTCTCTGCGTTAAACTTACGTTCATTGTCTGGTCTACGTAAATCAACAAAAATATTAGCCCATTCACCCATCATATCGACAAATTTTTCTGGATTTTTACTTATAATGTTATTTTCATCACTCAACAAATTTGAAAAATTTTTATAAAGTTCAGATGACTTACTTTCTTTTTCATATTCAACATAGATAAAGTGCTCTAAGAATTTCTCAAATGAATAATCAGATTCAGTTTTATCAGTAATTTTAATTCTTGATTGTACCCAATTTGCATCTATACTTTCTAATCTTTTGTCACTGAATGCTTTATATTTTTCATCTAACTTTTCAAAATAATGATTTTTTATTAAATCAGTTTGGGCCAGGGGTATTCCACGATCATTTAATGTTTTAAAAATTCTAAAAGCATCATCAGCATTATCTACTATATGTTCGTCTAAATAGAAAAGTGTTCTGAGAGATTCAAAAAAATCATTGTATACATGTGTAGCATCAGAAATTTTTCTTTCATCAACTAATTTTTTAATATGTTCAAATTGATTTTTAAAAATAGTTTCGTACGCATTGATTAAATTTTCATCAGTTTCATCTTCGGTATTTTTCGAAAGTCTACGAATTTTCTCTTCTGGTTTTGAAATCACATATAATTTTTCAAATAATGATTTATTTAACAAACTTAGTGTTAGCCTGTGATCATTACCATCCTGTGTTAACAATCTCTTATCTATTGCATTAATTTTTTCTTCAATGTTTGTTGTTTGATCTGAATCAAAATTTTTTATAGAATATAAAATATCTCTCCAGGCTATCCAGAATAAAAATATACAAGTTAATCTTTGTTGTCCATCAATAACTCTAAAGATATTATCTGTTCGTTTCAGCAGAAATATTGAACCAAGGTAATGAGCCTTCCGATCAGTTTTTCTCTCTTCAAGGTCATTTAGAAAGTCTTCGACATTTGATTTTTCCCATGAAAATCCCCTTTGGAACTTGGGAATTTCAAATCTTTTTTCACCAGTATCGGAAATTATTTCAGAAATTGGGATCCCTATTTTCATTTATTAATTAGGATTTACAAGTATATAAAAAAAATACTTTGAAATCGATCATGTTCATATTCTAGTACTTTCTATGAAATGTTCTGTTGTCAGAATCACCAATCAATGAAAATATTCGAAAAAAGATCAGAGAATTAACTGATGATAAAAATGAGATTCTTTTTTGTGAACGATTACTAGAAAAAGAAATTTTATACCAAAATGACAACTGGGATGAATCCAAAGCAACTATGAAAAAATGGTTGGAAGACCTTTTCCCATACAAGGAGAGTGACCTAGATGAGTGAAGAGATTAGAATTTTAGAAATTGAAACTGAGAATTATCGTCAGTATGGTGGAATCAATACAATCCAATTTCCTGAAGACCAAAAAGGTTTTTCAGTCATAATAGGAGAAAATGGTGCTGGAAAATCAAATATTCTTAATGCCATTAACTGGTGTTTTTATAAAAAAGAACCACATCAAAAGAAAAATCAAGGAAAGATCATAATCAATGATAATTATCTAAAGAATTTAGAAATTGGACATGACGGACAAATGTCTGTTAAAGTAAAATTAAAAATTGGTGAAACAGAATATCACATTTCACGTATTCTAACAATTACTAGAGGAGAATTTGAATATGATGAAACAAATGATGGCCGAGTTCAAAGAATTGAAACAATAGATGGATATATTCTTCCAGCTGGATGTGAAGTATCAACTGCAAGATCTACTTTTGAAATAACAAGGAAAAAAGTAAATGAAAAAGAGTTCCACATTATGGATAATGTATCGCCATATGTAAAAATGCAAGAGATTCTACCAGAATCACTCGTACCTTATTTCCTACTAGACGGAGAGTATTTGGAAAATTTCTGGACAGAATTATCATCCATCAAAGTCGCAGTAACACAAATTTCACAACTTCATGTTTTGGAATCAGCATCTTCACATATTGAAGAAATGAAAAAAAGAGTTCCACAAGTTGGAAGTCAAGAAATTGATAGTTTAACTTCAAGCATAAATCAAATGCAGTATAAAATAGATTCAAGAGATAGTAATGGAAATGAAAAGTTTGGTGAGGCAATGCGATGGAATTATGATCCAGAAATACATCCAAATGAAACATACCATGAATCAGGAAAGTTACGAATTGAAGAGTTAACTGAAGATGTAGATAGAATGAAAAAAGAGGCTCAGGTTATTTCAACTAAATTTGAACAATCAGGAGCCGAAGTTGTACAACGTTTACAAGAAGAAAAGAAAACAGGTGACGAGAATTTTCGTAAATTAGGTAATGAATTAGAAGATTCTAAAAAACAATACATTTCTTCATTAATATCAAATGGTTCATTATTTCTTCTTGAACCTGGAATTAGAAAAGCAGTAGAAATTGTGGATGATTTGCGAATAAAAGGAGAATTACCATATGAGGCAAAAAAGATCTTTACAAATGATCTTCTTGAAAGAAACAAGTGTATTTGCGGAATAGACCTTGAGTCAAAAATTGATGCACAAGGAAATGAGACTAATAGTCATAGGAAAAATGTCGAAATGATAAGAAATAGTATGGAAGAAGATCAAGGATTAGACGTAGGAGTCAAAATAAAATATCATTTTGAAGAATCAATACTTTCAGACATGGGTGCATTTATGAAAAAATCTTTTGATGATCCTAAGAAAAGATATTCAGACATTAGAGAAGAGGTGAAACAACAAAGAGAGAGAAATAGAGAAGTGATGGTAAAATTACAATCTTTGGGTGATAGAGATGTCTCCAAATTAGCAAAAGATCTAGAAGCAATATTAAATAAAATTTCTGAATATGAGAAAAGCATTAAAGATGAAGAGTATGAAATAAAGAGATTAACAAAAGCAATAGGAGATGCAAAAGTAGAACGTAATAAAAAATTAAGTAAAAATTCAAAAACAAAAAGGATTGCATTTGAACAAAAAATTTGGGAGAAACTTTCAGAAATTATTGAAACAACATTTTCAGATTTAAAGACAGAAATTCGTGAAAAAGTTGCAAAAACTGCATTCGAAATTTTTACAGAAATTATGTATAAAGATGATTCATACTTTAAGAGATTTACAATTAATGAAAAATATGAAGCACAATTAATTGATCAAGATGATGCAGCAATCTTAGGTTCATTATCTGCAGGGGAGAGATTATTTTTGTCACTTGCATTTATCAGTGCAGTCAAACAAATTACAGGTTACAAATTTCCTCTAGTTATTGATACACCTTTAGGAAGGGTTTCTGGAAAACCAAGATTTTTGTTAAGTCAGGCACTACCAAAATATCTTCCAGATGAACAGTTAGTTTTCTTGGCAACAAACACAGAGTTCTTAGATACTATATCGAATTGGGATGATGACCCAGAAGGACATCCAGATGAAGCATTTGGAGAAATGCTTGAAAAACATATTCCAATAAATTATGATAGAATTTTGCTAAAAGATGGTAATACTACAATAACTCCGTTCGTACCAAGATGGAGAAAACAAAAATGAGTGATCAAGAAATTCAGTTTCCAGATGTAAATTATGGAAAAGAAAATAAAGAAAAGATGCAAGAACTAACAACTTCCGAATGGTCTCCTTTCTTTGGTAAAGATTACTGGGAAGTTTTTATTTTCTGTATGAGTTATGCCTATTCTGCAAAACTTGAACGAAAAAAGGTAAGTGGCACAGGAACAATGCCTCCACAAGCGTTTCGCCAAGAAACTAGGCATCTTATGCGTGCTTTAGCAATTGCAGAAGAAGGAATTTCAGTTATTAAAAATCCAAGAGACTATGTGAAAGTATGCGAAGAATATGCAGCAGCTGGATTTGGAGAAATTTATAAAATCATTAGCGAGACAGATACTGAAAAAACTCCAGTTGAATCCATATTATTCAACATTATAAATGATCAACACAGAAATCGAAATTAATTAGAACTGATGACACATCCAGATCCACCACCAAAACTAACATGGGAATCATCTCAAGATAATTTGATTAAGGATTTTTATCGACCTGTCCTAAAAGATGCAATACTTTATCAAAGAAAGGCAGGATATTTTTCATCAACATCATTCATAGGAATAACAAATGAAATAATAGAACTGATTGAGAGAAATGGTAGAATTCAACTAATTACTAGTCCAAACATTTCTGCAAGAGACAAATCAATTTGGACAGAAAGTGTAGAAAATAAAGAGAAAGTTCTAGAAGAAACTTTGTTAGAGGAATTAAAAGGCGATCCGGATGATACAAAGCTAAATTTTTGGAAAATAATGGCATACATGATTGCAAATGAAATTGATGGAAAACCACAACTTGAAATCAAAATTGCGATTCCAGACCCAGAATCAGGTATCTTTCATGAAAAGATGGGAATAATTCATTATGATGATGGTGAAAAAATTTGCTATGTTGGTTCGAATAATGAAACATACCCAGCATGGAGTGGACAAAATATTGAACGATTCAAGGCATTTCATAGTTGGCAGGGCGAAAGAGATCGAACTGCAATTGAAGATGATCAAGAAAGTTTTGATAGATTTTGGAAAGGAATTGAACCAAATGTGAAAGTTTTTAGCTTGCCAGAGGCAGTTAAACAAGAATTATTGAAAATTAGACCAAAATCCCAAATTGAATTTCAGGAAAGTTTGACTAAAGCTTATGAAGCAATTGGAAATCAAGAAGGAATTTCTGAAGAAACAGAAATTATAGATAAATTAGAAGAAAAAGGTTTACGTCCATATCAAAAAAAGGCAATCAGTAAATGGGTACAAAATGATTATAGAGGAATTTTTGCAATGGCAACAGGTACTGGAAAAACAGTTACTGCATATGGTTGTATTAATGAACTAAACAAATTAGAAAAAAGAAATGTAACAGTAATTGCATGTCCATATACACATTTAGTTGAACAGTGGAAAGAGGCAAATTCGGATTATAATTCATATGTTTCACAAGAAGATCAAGTCAATCTAAATAACGAAAAAACACGAACTATAATTTGCTATGGTGAAAAGAAATGGAGACCAGAGATACAAACTGCAATAGGAGAATTTAATGAGGAATATTTTTCGGGAGGATATCCGGTAGATAATCTAATAATTTTTGTGACACATGCAACATTAAATTCAGATGATTTTAAAAATTACATTTTAGAAATTAAAAATGCAAAAAAATTTCTAATTGTTGATGAGGTTCATGAAATTGGTTCAGAATTAAATAGAAATTCATTGCTAGAAGAATATGATTTTAGATTAGGACTAAGTGCAACACCAATTAGACATTATGATGAAGAAGGAACAGCAGTTTTAATGAATTATTTCAATAATGTTGTATACGAATTAGACCTAAAAGAAGCAATAGACGAGAAATTTTTGTGTAAATATGAATATCATCCTTTCTATGTACAATTGACACCATCTGAAATGGATGTTTATGATGATTTAACAAGGCAAATTGCTGCAAAGCTTGGTAAAAAGAATAGAAAGAAATCAGACGATGATGAAGGTAATCCAGAAATTCGCAGAGCAGATTTAGTTGCAGCTGCTGAAAATAAACTTGAGAAACTAGAAAAGATAATTGATGAGATGAAAGAAGAACAATTTTCTGGAAACGGAAGAGGAATTAAACAGTCATTAATCTATTGTACATCACAACCATCTCCTAATCTCCCACCTGGTTCCCCAACACAATTAGAAAATGTTCAAAAATTTCTTAGTGACAAACATGTATCACAAAAATCAATTACATTCAAGGATCCTACAAAAGATAGAGCAGAGATAATTGATAATTTAGCTATTGGACATTATGATTGTATTACTGCTGTCAAATGTTTAGACCAAGGTGTTGACATTCCATCAGTTGAAAAAGCAATAATCATGGCAAGCTCTGGCAATCCAAAACAGTACATTCAGAGAAGAGGTCGAGTTTTACGCCAAAGTACAAAAACTGGAAAAACAAAAGCAGTGATTTATGATATTTTAGTTCAGCCACCGTTATTTTCGGATGATCCAATAATTAGTCTCCGAGAAAGAAAACTAGTAGCAAAAGAATTACTTCGTCACAAAGAATTTGCCAAAATTGCAATAAATTCTGAAGATGCAATAGACATTATCAGACCTCAGGCCGAATTATACAAACTTGATCTTGAAAAATTAGATGATGATTATATTCGTGATTTAGAGGATCCCAGGTATTAATTTCCAAGAGTTTTAGGATTAATCTTTGTGACCCTTCCTGCACGTTTATTTTGTAAAATTTCATTTTTCACATATGCACCAACCAATTCAAGAATGGTACCATTTTGTAGGTTATGTACAATGTCTCCCCACAATTTGATCTTTCTTTCGCCTGTATCATCAGAGAGGAATCCGATCATAGATGATGTTTTTCCATATCTTGTAGTAGAAGAACGAACTTCCCCTTTCCTATCAAATTTACCAAGAATGTGTAAGTTTGATGCATCACTACTTACAATTTGATTGATTTTTACAAATGGAAGTGAATCACTTTTGAAAGATGTTTCTCTAGAAAGATTTGACATCAATTGTCTTCTAATTTGTTCAAAATTTATGTCGCCAGCATAGTTTTCTGAAGGTGTTACATATTTTTCTAGTTCTTCAATTTCAGTTTCCGAAAGCTCAAATGGTTTAACAAACATAAAATCAATAATTATTTGTGAACCAAATGGAATATCAATTTGATAACATTTTTGTGATTGATCTTTGATTTCATAAATAATTTTTCGTGACTGATTAATATCATCTCCAGAAATAAATTCTAATTCGTTTATGTTTTCATTAAAGGATAATAGATATTTATTCCAAATTAGACAGGTATTTTGTAATAATTTTCGTATTTTACTATCCCATGATAAAGAAAAAAATAGTTTATTTCTATCACGAATAAAAAATTGTATATGGTGTACATATCCACCATTGAAAAAATGTTGTAGAAAATAAATGAATAAAATGAAACCATTTGAATAAATTTGGTTATCGATCATATCAAAATTAAAATTAAATTTTTTTCGTGATTCATAAAATTCGTTATTTCTAAAAAATATTTTATGATTACGAGATTTCATTTTACCGTAACTATATCTATGATAATTTTTCCTTGTAGCTATATAGCTTAGCTCACCACCCATATCTTTGACAAGTTCATTTTGGATCTTTTTTCCATTTTCATGCGCAGATTGCTCATCATCGAACGGAAAAACTACTAGTTCTTGATTTTCATGTAATACACATTTTGCAAGATATGTTGCAAATGTGGGAGAAATAGGACTAGTTTTTGAGTTTGCTTCAGCAAATTCTTCTATCACTTTCTCAAAATTTTCGACAAATATCTTATCTAAAATAGGCATTACGTGACCTACTTTTAGTGAATTAAAATCACGTAGTTCATCGTTGAAATGAACTTTGTAGTTTGGGATTAAGGTAAAAGTAAGACTAGGTCCCAAAATCGTTTTTGTATGATATGATTTAGGTTCTGGAATAGGTTCAATGATCGGATGTGGGACTAGTTCTTTTGCTTGATTTACAATTAAAATTTCAGTTCCATATTCAATTTCCTCAGGAAAACAATACCCTTTTGGAGTTAGTAGTATGGATGTTTCAGGTATTAGTATTTTCAATGATGAGATTATGGTTTTCCAAATAAAAATATGATCATAGTTATTAATTTGGCATGATACTTTAGATCTGATTACATGTCTCTGCCTTCTGATCATCCATATACAAAATTCGATTTGAAAAATGCAATAACATACGGTTTAAATCAACCTGGTAGAAAAATTAGCGAGATTTTATCAAGACAGGATTACGAAAGTGTAGAATCGCAAGAAGTGTATGAAGAATTACGGGTTTGGCATAAAATGGATGAGATGTATGAGTGGTGTAAAAATAAATTAAATGTACCAGCAGAAAAAATAGTAGCATTTTCTTCATCAACACCTGAATCTGAAAGAGGACAGCTATACAATGAGATTGTTGATATCATAACAGAATTAAGAGATGATGAAGAAATTGTAGATTGGAAAAAACATACTGGAATTTGGAGATTAAAAAATTCAAGATATTTAGATGAATTAAATTTAGTTCCCGTAGAATTTTCGAGAGGACAAACTGTCAGACAAGTGGGTGAAAGAAGATATTGGATTTATGCTACATCCCCAGAGCATTGGAAAATTGTTAAAAATGAAAATGTATGGGCTACAGAAAAAAATCTCGAGGCAATTAGTAATTTAATAAAAAAAGGCGATAGAGTAATTTTTTATGAATCAAAAAATAAAGGCTACTTGCGTGGGATTTTTGAAATTAGTTCATCTTGGCGTAACGCAAAAAAAGGTAGATGGACTGATGAAGAAAAACGTACGTATGATGCAGAAGTTGACCTTGAAAAAATACTGATTGGAGATATAATTTTTAATGAAATTATAAAAAAATTAGAGATTGGTAAGAAGATTTTCCAAAAAATTTCTGATCCTAAACAACAAACTAGAATGATTAGTTTGTTATTAAAACCAGGAGGAAAAGGAATGCCATCAAACAATGGAAAAAGTTTGGAAGTTGGGGATTACGATATAATTCATGAATCCATGAGTATAGGAAAAGGAATGCCATCAGATCAATATTTTCTATTACGACAAAAAACTGAATCTGTATGGAACGATGTTTTGGGAAAACAGTACGAGTTTGGAATGGGTGTACCAAATAGAAAAGCAATTTCAGATGCAGGTATAGGTACCAAAGTAATATTATACACTAATGAAATTGAACCAGGAAAACATAGTTTTTGGGGACATGGGACGATTAAAGATATTTCAAAATATGGTGACAAATGGTTAGTGACTTTTCAAGACTTTAGTTTTTTTAATAAAACAGAAAATTCAATCGAATTAGAGGGTAAATATCTAAAACATGATAATGATGGATATTTTAATAAAAAATTAGAATCTATTCCAGGATATAGTTATAGAAATTCCATTAATAGAATTACACGAAAGATTTATGAAGAAATAATTAGCAATAATGTATTTGACGAAGATACAGTGATGGATATGGATTTTGGATTTGAAGATAAAAATTTGCATATACCAGATAATACTCAAGCAAAACGTGGTTTAGAAGAACTTAGAAATGAGTTACTAATTCCTGAGGAAAAAATATTAGAAATTGTCGATGCTTTGAGTAGTGGACGACATATCTTATTAGCAGGACCGATTGGGACAGGAAAAACACAGTTAGCAAAAAGAATTCCAGAAGTATTCTGGAAAGATGATGGAGGATATCTAGCAGAAGACCATACTGCAACCTCAGATTGGAATACACAAGATGTTATTGGAGGTATTTTTCCAAAAATCAACAAAGATGGAGAACCAACTTATTCTATTCAAGCTGGATGTGTAGTTGATACTGTTCGAAAGAATTGGGAATTTGATGCAAATGGAGAACCAACTGGAAAACGACAAAAAATAGGAGAAGACGAGTATAACGGAGTATGGTTAGTAATAGATGAGTTTAATCGGGCAGATATCGATAAGGCATTTGGACAATTATTTACTTCACTACGAACAAGAGAATTAAAAATTCCAACAATAAATGAAGGAAGTTATGAAGAATTAAAAATTCCAAAAGATTTCAGAATAATTGGTACATTAAATACACAAGATAAGCATTTTCTGTTCCAATTATCTGATGCACTAAAAAGTAGATTTGCATACATTGAGATAGATATTCCCATATTTGAAGAAAAAGAACACGAGATGTACTATGCTGCAAACCAAGCAATTACAGATTTAGATTTAGATGACAAGGTACTTAGTGATCGACTGGACCATACAGATAGGACAATAATTAATTTTGATGAATTACCAGTAGAAGATGTTGGTGAAAGTCTTTATGACGTATTAGAAAAAGCTTATACAATTTTAGATTATGTAAGAGAGTTTAACAAATTAGGAACTGCAATTTTAAAATTAATGTTTCAACAGATACTTGTTTCATTGAAGAGAGAAAATGATGATTTGAATTCTGTGATTGAAAATGCATTGATGACCAATTTGATTCCACAATTAGAAAATCTTTCAGAACCTAATCTTGAATGTTTAATTGCATTATGTAATGGCCAAGATGAGGTGAGAGAATTTATCATAGAGTCCCAAAAGAAACAAGATAGACAAAGCTATGTCAAAACAATTTATCTATTAAATAATATTACAGATAGATATGCTGAGAGAATTTCTCCAAACACTTCTGCAAGAGTAAAGACTCGACCATATGCAAAACTTTTTGATGATAATGAAATAACTGAACAAAATTTGGAATTACAAACTGAATTGAAACCATATAAGTTACCAAGATTTATCCAAGCATTAGAAAGTTTAGTGGACAGTAATCAATTAAGATGAACGACTTAGAACTTGTAGAACAAATCAAAAATATATCCGAATTAGACCTTGTTATAAAGGAACAGCTTGCAGATACAGATAATGAAGGATTTCCAGTTATTTCAAAACAAAAAAAATATGAATATTTAAAAAAAGAATTTTTGAATAGTAATTTTTTCGGAAATGACTACAAATGGCACGAGGTAGTCAGGCTAGCTTTAGACGAAGATCAGAGAATGTACATGTATGAAGAAACTCTGAATTTAATTGATAAACATGATAGTTCTACTAAAAAGCAATTTTTTCAACTATTATCAAATAAAAATGAACAATTAGAAATTCCACCCTTGAGAGATATAACAAAATTATATCAACTTACTGAGAGATATTGGGATATCTATTCTAACATAAAAAATCAAATAAATTTTGATCAGATAAAAAAAAGAAATGTAGGAATCATAAAAGGAAAAATAAACTGGTCTGAAACAATTAGAAGATCTAATTCAAAATTTCCAATTGAATTTGTAACTAGTTATACAGAAAGAAAATATGTAACGCCAGAAAATATTTTGTTAATTATTTGTGCAAATTGGTTACATAGAGAATCAAACAGATTACTCCAGATAAATTATGATATAGAATTTGATGAAAAGGAAGAAAGAAAATTTGTAACTGATATTTATAAAAAAGCTGATGAAAAAATAATAAATTTCCCATTCAAAGAAGTTATTAGAGAATCTAGAGTTTTTTGGAAGTTGAATGCCAACCATTCCAAAATAGTACAATTAGAGAATAAAACAAAAAAGAGAATTAAAGAGAAAACAATTAGAAATAATAATTATGAAGAATTGTTACAATGGATAAAAGATTTTAGAGAATTAAACATTCAATTAATTTCAGGACAATCATCTACAAAAAATAGTTTACAAGCATTAAGAAATGTTGATACAATGTATGAAGTTTGGATATTTTTAAAATTCATAGATTATTTGAAGAGAAAAAAGAAACTAATATCATTTCAATTCGGCAAACATCCTAGATGTAAGTTTACTACAGATGAAAAAAATACTGTTACATTTTGGTATGAAAAATGGTTTAGCGTTGGAGATAAAAAATCTGATTCATGGGCAGTTCCACATCATCCAGATTTCACTGCGATGCTTGATGATAAAGTTATTGCAGTTTTTGATGCAAAAAATTATTCAAAATCTACTTCAGTTTCAGATGCTCAAAATAAAATACTTTCATACATGAACAATCTTAATACAAATTGCGGAGTGTTAATTTTTCCAGAACATCCAAAAATTTGGGATGAAATGGAGGAGGAGGAGAGAAAAAATTTACTTGGGACTGAATTAAAAGATTTACCTACAGGATATAAAAGAAAAAAAGAAAAATTATCATGGAATGAATTAAAATCCAGTCTCAAAGAACGATTTGGAATGGATATTAAGGAACATTACTTGAAACTTGGATTTAAAAAAGAAGAATATCCAAAAAATAGATCATTTTCAATTGAAGAGAAAAAGCTATTTGCATTATGTAGAATGCAACCTGGAAATAATGATCAAGATAAAAATGCTAAAGAACGTACAGAACAGTCATTAGATTTTATTTTCAAATCAATCAAGGAAAAAATCCCTATTCCAGCTTAATTCAGATCATAAGTTCCGTGCTTTGAAACTGCATGAACATTAGAATGCCATTTTTTGTGATATTCATCATGTTGTGTGT
>CEUZ01046605.1_pt1 | contig 14625 bp, 18 predicted proteins | sample 361511 | NCBI WGS metagenome assembly CEUZ01 (sample SAMEA2622822, study PRJEB7988) | marine metagenome | biome: marine biome (ENVO:00000447); feature: surface water layer (ENVO:00002042); material: "saline water (ENVO:00002010), including plankton (ENVO:xxxxxxxx)" | depth 5 m
AAAACATACAAATTTGATACACTTAGCTTGCACGCAGGATATCAACCACATAAAAATGCAGGTTCAAGGCAAGTTCCAATTTACCAAACCACATCATATTTATTTGATGACGTAGATCATGCAGCGGCATTGTTTAATTTAGAAAGAGGTGGTCATATTTACAGTAGAATTTCAAATCCAACTGTTGCAGTTTTAGAGGAAAGAGTTGCATCTCTTGAGGGAGGCACGGCAGCACTAGCAACTTCATCTGGCATGAGTGCAATTTTTTTAACTATAATGACATTATGTGAAGCTGGAGATCATCTAGTTGTTTCATCACAACTTTACGGTGGTACAGTTAATTTGTTTAGACTTACTTTACCAAAATTTGGAATTAAATGTACTTTTGTAAAACCAAGAGATACGGAAGGTTTTAAAAAAGCAATCCAAAAGAATACAAAAGGTATATTTGGAGAACTTGTTGGTAATCCAGGAAATGAATTAATGAATATGCCAGAAATATCAAAAATTGCACACGATGCAGGAATTCCATTAATTGTAGATGCTACTTATCAAACTCCTTATCTTTGTAAACCGTTTGAACATGGAGCAGATATTGTAGTTCACTCACTAACTAAATGGATGGCCGGTCATGGTTCATCAATGGCAGGAATATTAGTTGAAGGTGGAAATTTCGATTGGATGCAGAATGATAAGTTTCCAACAATGACAACGCCTTATGAAGGTTATCATGGTCTATCATTTGCAGAAGAATTTGGACCTACAGCTTTTACAATGAAGGCAAGAGCTGAAGGTATGAGAGACTTTGGTCCTTGTTTAAGTCCACAAAATGCATGGAATGTTTTACAAGGTATTGAAACTTTATCCGTTAGAATGAAAAAACATTGCTCTAACGCTGAAGAAATGGTTAAATATTTACTTGGGCACGAAAGTGTGGCATGGGTATCTCATCCAAGTGTTCCGGATCACCCTGACCATGAGTTAGCCAAAAAACTCTTGCCCAACGGACGTGGTTCTATGATAGCTTTTGGTATTAAAGGTGGAAAAGATGCAGGAGTTGCTTTTATTAACAATGTAAAACTCGCATCACACTTAGCCAATGTTGGAGATACTAGAACACTTGTTATACATCCTGCATCTGGAACACATTCGCAGATGGATGAAGCTACTTTAAAATTTGCAGGTCTATCTCATGATATGATAAGATTATCTGTAGGTATTGAAGATATAGAAGATATTAAAAATGATTTTGAGATTGGTTTTAGAGCAGCAAGAAAACCAAGACTTGTCTCAAATCAATGAAATTTAAAGTAAACGGCGCTGAGGTTTTTGCTTCTACCGGAGGAAGACCTTTTGATAAAAATAAACCACTAATAGTGTTTGTTCATGGAAGTGGACTAACTCATATGACGTGGGTCTTACAAACAAGATATTTTGCATTCCATGGTTATAGCACATTAGCATTAGATATGCCGGGGCATGGTTTATCTAGTGGAGAGAGTTTAAAATCAATTGAAGATATGGCTGACTGGGTAAGCGATGTAATCGATTCTGTAGGCTACAATGAAGCTTCTTTAGTTGGGCATTCTCAAGGTTGCCTTGTAACAATGGAGTGTGCTGCAAGAAATCCAAATAAAATTAGAACTTTAAGTTTAATGGGTGGAGCCGGTGCTATACCTATGAACCCAGAATTGTTATCATTGGCAGAAAATAATGATCCTAAAGCAGTTGATCTTATGATGGATTGGGCACACGGTCCAGCAGGTCATTTCGGTGGTCACCCTGTTCCAGGCCTATATCATATTAATACGGGTGGCATGTTAGCAAAATCAAGAACAATTAAAAATACCCTTGGTGTTGATTTTAGAGCTTGTGATAATTACAAAAACGGTTTCGAGGCAGCTAAAAAAATAAAAATTCCAACCCTCTCTATACTCGCTACTGGAGATAAAATGTGTCCAGTCAAAGAAGGAAAAAAATTAGCGGATTTAATAGAAGGAAGTAGAGTTGAAATTATTGATAATTGCGGCCATATGATGTTATTAGAAGAAGCTGATAGAGTTTTAAAGGTACTAAAGGAATTTATTCTTGCTAATTATCCTGTAAAAGAAAAAAATTAATTTTTTTTATTCAAATACAATAAATAAACTGAAGAACTAACAAGAAATATTGAACTTAATTGATGCATAGAAGCTAAAATTATTTGTACACCATTAAGTAGCGTAAGAATTCCAAGCAATATTTGCACTAATAAAATAAATCCAACAATTTTTATAGGAATAAATGATTTTTTAATACGATTATTGTAAACATTAAACAATATAATTATATAATAAAATAATATTACATATGCTAGGTTTCTATGTAAAAATTGAACTAATGAAGGATCGCTTAAAGCCGAAAGTCTAAATAAATTTTTAATAACATTGTCATCAGGAAAATAAGTATTACCCATTAATGGCCAGGAGTTATAAATCATACCAGCATCCATACCGGATACAAAAGCACCAACTATGATTTGTACGTATATTAAAATTAATAGAACAAGTGGTAATGAGATATTTAATTTTCTTTCGTTATTTTCATTTATATTTAATTTAAAATAATTCCATAAAATCAATGAAAAAATTACAAATGCAAGTGATAAATGTAAGGATAATCTAAAATGACTTACATCTACTCTATTAATTAAGCCACTTGATACCATATACCAACCAATAAATCCCTGAAAACAAATCAGGAAAAAAATTAAGTACAAATTAAATAAATTTTTAAATTTCAACTTAAATGAAAAATAAATTAATGGGATTAAAAAACATATTCCAACAAATCTTCCTAAAAATCTATGTGCCCATTCCCACCAAAAAATTACTTTAAACTCACTTAGTGTCATAGAATAATTTTGAATTTTAAACTCAGGAATTTTTTTATATTGTTCAAAATATAAAATCCATTGATTATCATTATATGGTGGAATTATGCCAGAAAATAACTCCCATTTTGTAATTGATAATCCTGAATCAGTAAGTCTAGTTAAGCCACCTACAATTATCATAAAAGCAATAAGAATAAACATGAAAAGAAGCCAGATAGATATTTGCTTTTTTGTAATATTATTTTCTATATACATAAATGAATAAATATAATAATTTTAAATAAATCCAATTTAATAAATGTCGCCTGATAAATTTAAAAAATTAGAAAAACTGAGAAAAAAGCTAGATAAATTAGATAATTTATTTATCAGGCTTATTAAAAAAAGAACTGGTCTTGTTAATAAAGTTTTAAGCTTAAAAGAATACAAAAATCAGATAGTTGATAAAAAGAGAATTAATTTAATACTTAGACAAATTAAAAAGAAGTCAATAAAAAACAAAATTGATCCTCATATAACTGAAAGAATTTGGGTTAATATGATTAGAGCTTATATTGATTATGAGAAAAGGAATTTTAAAAAAAAATAATTATTTACTATGTGGAGGAAGTTTCTTTTCAATAAATAATTCATGCTTTCTAGTGCTTGGATTGTATTTTCTAGCAGACAATTTTACCTTTGCCTTCTCTCCGCCCGCTGGTTTTTTTAAATAATAATAAAAAGGACTATCTGGTTTTGATTCTGGAACCATTCTTACTTTGATAAAAGATTTTTTTGCCATTTATTCTTTTAAACCCTTGATAATATTTTTAATTTTATTCAATTTATTTTTTAAATATTTTGCTCTTATAGAGTTAAATACAGAATCGTCAAGATTAGTTTTGTTTTGTTTTAAATGCTTTTTAACACCACCAATTGTCATTCCTTCTGATTTTAACAGAAATTTAATGAACTTTAATACTTCTATTGAATTAAAGTCATAATATCTTCTATTGTTAACAATCCTTGGTCTTATCTGTAAAAAACGAGTTTCCCAAAATCTTAAAGTATGTGCATTTATTTTGAAATCATTTGGCTCTACATTGTTTAAGATCTTGACTACCTCACCAATGGTTTTGTATGAAGATTGTAGCTTAATTGACATTATTAATTTTATTTTTTAAAAATTTTGATGGCTTAAATAAAATTACATTTCTCCCAGTTATTACTGCTTCTTTTTTAGTTTTAGGATTTCTGCCAATTCTAGGTTTTTTATGTCTTAATGTAAATGTTCCGAAATTTGAAATTTTTACTTTCCCTTTTTGTTTAAGGCTTTCTAGGAGAACTTCAAACAAGTCCTCAAGTATATTTTCGATCAATTTTTTTGAATATCCTAATTGCATATAAATAGAATTGATGATCTCTTTTTTTGTTAAGTTTTGTCTCATTAAATGATTATATTTTTTTTAATTTTGTCAATCAAATGTCCATTAACTGTTTTAACACAGACATCTATTGAATTTGCAAAACCAATATGATCAGTAGATCCGTGGCTTTTTATTACTGGTGATTCTAGTCCTAAAAGGATGGCGCCATTATATAATCGTGGGTCTAATCTTTTTTTAAATTTTTTTAAATTTACTATATTTACTAAACTAGATATCTTTGCAATAAAACCTGTTGATAATGCTTTTTTAAGCTCCCCTGATATAAAATTTGCAGTACCTTCAGCAGTTTTTAAAGCAACATTTCCAGTAAAACCATCCGTTACAATTACGTTAACATTACCATCCATAATATGATTACCTTCTATATAACCGCAAAATTCGTAAAGTTCGTTTTTTTTACTTTCCATTGATTGGTAGGCTTTTTTAATGGTTTCATGGCCCTTTATTTCTTCAGATCCAATATTTAAGAGCGCAACTTTTGAATTGTCAGATGGAAATAGAGCTTTATGCAATGCCGACCCCATTAATGCAAAATCTTCAAAATTTTTTTCATCACATTCCACATTTGCTCCTAGATCTAGAACAATATTCATATCAATTTTATTTGGCCACAATGCTGCAAGAGCAGGTTTGCTTATATTTTCAATCATATTAATATTTAATTTTGAAATAACAAATAATGCCCCTGTATTCCCTGCTGAGATTATTACATTTGATTTTTTTTCTTTAACATCATTAATAGCTTTCCACATGCTAGTATTTTTCTTTTTAGCGGCAGTTAAGGGTGTATCATTATTTTCAACAATATCTTCGCAATCAATAATTTCAAAAAAGTCTTTTTTAATTGAATTTTTTAATATCTCAGATTCAATTTTATTTTTTTTACCAAAAATTCTAAAATAAACATTTGTATTTTTTTTTATATATTCGGAAATTCCATTAATAACTTTTGTAGGTGAATTATCACCACCCATTGCATCTACTGCAATAATAACTGATTTTGTCATAAAATATTATTCTTTAGGATCTAAAACTTGTCTTCCTTTATAAAATCCTGTTTTTAAATCTAAATGATGTGACAGCCTATATTCTCCAGATTTTTTATCTTCGATTATATTTTTAGGAGAGACCTTAATATGTGATCTTCTTTTTCCAGCCCTAGATGGAGTTGTTTTTCGTTTTGGTACAGCCATAATTAAATTTTGAGTTCTTCTATATCTTTTGTAAAATAATTTAAAGTATTTTTTTTATAAAAAGAAGTTAAATTATCAAAATATATAACAAAAAACATAGTATTTTTAGGTTTATTTATAAATCTTTCTAATAATGATGATTTTTGTGGATTATCTAATTCATCCCAATTATCAATATTTGAAACTATATCATAAAAATAATTGACATATTTTTTCATGTTTTTATTAATTGAAACATCTCCATAACCTATCTCCCTAATAGAAATTTCAATTTGTTTAAAAATAAAATCATGGATTTCTTGAATTAACTTCTTTGAATTTAAATCTTTGTATATTTTTATAAAGAAAGATAGATGCAATAAAAGAAAGATTAATCTGTCTGAAAAAGTTTCTTCGTTAACCAAATTTAAATATAACGATTTATTTCTAGTTAATTTAATTAAATTGTTGTAAATACTAGTATGATCTTTAGACATATGAAAAAATTTATAATATTTATTTTTTTTATTACAATAGCTTGTTCTAATAATAAAGTAGTAAATAACCATGGTTTACTAGCTTTAGAGAAAAAGGCAAACAAAATTGAAATATCAAAAACCAATAAAAATGAAATTTTAACGACTATTGGTAATCCCTCTACAAAGAGTTTATTTGATGATGATACTTGGTATTACTTACAGACAGAAATGATAAATCAATCTTTTTTCAAATTAGGAAAGTCTAAAATTAAAAAAAATAATGTTCTTGAAATAAGTTTTGATAAATATGGAATTGTAAAAACAAAAAAACTTTTTGAGTTAGAGAATATGAATGATTTAGATTTGGCAAAAAGCAATAGTGCTAAGACTTATCAAAATAAATCATATTATCAAAAACTTTTAAATAGTCTTAAACAGAAAATAGACTCTCCCAAACTAAATAGAAAAAGAAATTAATTTAACCAGCAATTACAGCTAATAATAATAAAGCAACTATATTAGTTATTTTTATCATCGGATTTACAGCTGGTCCTGCAGTATCTTTGTAAGGATCGCCAACGGTATCTCCAGTTACAGCTGCTTTGTGCGCCTCAGAACCTTTTCCACCAAAATTTCCGTCTTCAATATATTTCTTAGCATTATCCCATGCACCACCACCTGCTGTCATTGATATAGCTACAAATAAACCTGTCACTATAACGCCCAACAACATAGCTCCGACTGATGCTAATGCTGCAACTTGTCCACCAATTGCATAAATTATAAAATAAAGAACTATTGGAGATAAAACTGGTAGCAAAGAAGGAATAATCATTTCCTTAATTGCAGCAATTGTCAATAAATCTACTAATTTAGCGTAATCTGGTTTTTGTTTTCTTTTCATAATACCAGGAAATTTCTTAAATTGTCTTCTTACCTCTACGACTACTGCCCCACCTGCTCTTCCAACGGCTTGCATTCCCATAGAACCGAATAAATAAGGAAGCATACCTCCTACTAATAAGCCAACAACTACAAAAGGATTTGATAAATCAAATGTAACAACGATACCTTCAAGTTTTGATCCGGCTATTTTAGAAAAATGCTTTATATCTTCTGTGTAAGCAGCGAATAGTACTAAAGCACCTAACCCCGCCGAACCAATTGCATATCCCTTAGTTACTGCTTTTGTTGTGTTCCCTACAGCATCTAAAGCATCAGTAGTTTTTCTTACGTTGTTTGGTAACTTTGACATTTCTGCTATTCCACCAGCATTGTCGGTTACTGGACCATATGCGTCGAGAGCAACTACCATTCCAGCTAGTGCTAACATTGAGGTAACAGCTATTGCAATACCAAATAATCCAGCAATATAATTAGTAATTAATATTCCTGCTACAATAATAAGTGCAGGAATAGCAGTAGCCTCTAATGATACAGCCAATCCTTGTATCACATTTGTGCCATGACCTGTTGTTGATGATAGAGCTACACTTTTTACAGGTCTATAGCCTGTTCCAGTATAGTATTCAGTAACCCAAATAATCAATCCTGTGATAATTAAACCTATTACACCACAATAATATAAACTTAATCCAGTAAATTCTTTTTTGCCTATATTAAAAATATTATCAAGGCCCAACACATAGTCAGTAATAGGATATAATACTATTAATGATGTTATAGCAGTTACAACGAAACCTTTGTAAAGGGCTAACATTATATTTTTCGATTTACCCAATTTTACAAAATAAGTTCCTAATATAGAAGTTAATATACATGCTCCACCAATTGTTAATGGATAGATCATCATATTTAAATTCCCAACAAAAAATATTGAAGATAGAACCATGGTAGCAACAATTGTAACTGCATATGTTTCAAATAAGTCAGCTGCCATTCCAGCACAATCACCAACGTTATCTCCAACATTGTCAGCAATTACAGCTGGATTTCTTGGGTCGTCTTCGGGAATACCAGCTTCTACTTTACCAACTAGATCTGCTCCAACATCGGCTCCCTTTGTAAATATACCTCCCCCAAGTCTTGCAAAAATTGAAATTAAAGATGCCCCAAAACCAAGCGCAACTAAAGCATTTACAATTTCACGTTCATCAACATTAAATGATAATAATAAGTAATAATAAACAGCTATCGAAAGTAAAGCCAAACCAGCTACTAACATGCCTGTTACTGCGCCAGATTTAAAAGCTACATCTAAGCCTGCATTTAAACCTTTTCTAGAAGCTTCAGCGGTTCTAACATTTGCTTGAACTGAAACTAACATTCCAACGTAACCAGCTATTCCTGATAATGTAGCTCCAATTAAATATCCTAAACCAACTAACATATTAAACGCATAACTAATAATAACGAGAACTACCAAGCCTACAATTGCGATAGTTTTATACTGTCTATTTAAATATGCTTTAGCACCAATTTGAATTGCTGATGCAATTTCTTGCATTTTGGAATTTCCTGCGCTAGCATTCAAAATACTTTTACCCGTTATAAATCCATAAACTATTGATAATAAACCTGCTAAAATTGTGTAACCTAATATTGTTTCTGCGTTCATAATTGTATTAACCTTATTTGATTAAGTATTGTTAGTTTTTTAAAATCCGCACATTACAAAAAAAAATCTAAAAGGCAATAAATAATCTCATTTAAAATTGTGTATATATCCTTGATAATCGTTAATTTTATTTAATTTATTGTTATATTTTAAATAATTTTTAACACCATTTGTAATAATTCCAATTCTAGTAATTTTTTGATTCCACTTTTTTGCATATTTAAGAATATTTTTTCTATATTTATTTTTAGCAGTAAAAATTATTTGATAATCATCACCCTTAAATAAATGTCTAAACTTTGAAACTTTTTTTTTTAATATTAATTTTTTTAGATTTGATGATAATGGTATTAGATTTAAATCTAATATGAAACTAAGTTTTTTTTTTCCAATAAGTTTTTTCATATCAACTAACAAACCATCAGAAATATCGATAGAAGAAGTTGCAAATCTCTGAAGATCTTTATGAAATCCATAGGCTAAATTTGGTTTATAGTATTTTTCTATGAAGTAATTTTTATTTTCAGTTTTTATATTTAATTTTCTTTTTAATAAAGCTAGGCCAACAGATGAATCACCAATATTACCTGTTATATAAATTTCATCCCTCAAAAAACAATTATTTCTTTTAACTATAATTTTTGAAAATCCAAAGGTGCAAATAGTAAATGATGATTTTTTTGATGAAGTTATATCTCCTCCAACTAAAGAAAAGTTGTATTTTTTTTGCTCTTGTTTCATTGAATTAATTATTAGTTTGACATTTTTTTTATTAAATTGTTTTTTTGAACCAGAGAAAGATACTAATAAATATTTAGGATCTGCACCTTTAGAAATTATATCTGAAATAGATGAACGAATTACTTTTTTAATTATAAGGTCAGGTTTTTCAAAATTTAAATAATGAACATTTTCATTGTATGTGTCTATACTTGCTAATAAAGATTTTTTTTTGTCAAAAAAAACATCATCTGTTAAGTTTAATGCAGATGGATTATTAATAATTTTTTTTAAGTTAGCAATTATTTCCAGTTCATTCATTTAGATAAATTTTTTGCTATACTGTCTAAGATGGCGTTTAGATATTTTGTTTGAGAATTGTTCAGAAAAAAATTTGATACATTTAAATATTCTTTAATAATTATTTTTCTGGATAAATTTGGCTTATATAAAAATTCAAAAGTTGCACATTGAATAATAATTTTAAATATATCGTCTAAATTTTTAAAATTAAAATTTTGTTCAATGTTTTTTATTTCTAAATTTATTACTTCAATTCTTTCAATTGTTCCAATTACAACATCCTTAATAAATTTTTTAAATCTATGCTTTTCAAACACTATTTTTTGATCATTATTAATTATTTGTCCATAAACTTTTTGTATAATTAAAACTCTTGGGTTTTTTGCTGGTGTAAAATTATATTTCATTTATTTTTTAAAATTGAAATAATCCCAGAAGCTACTTCTTTTCCTTTATTTTTTTTTAATGTTGAAGATCTTTCTTTTGCTTGTTTCAAGTTATTGCAGGTCAAAATTCCAAAACCAATGGGTTTTTTTGATTGTATTGAAAGATTCATTAAAGCTGTCGTAACAGCTTGACTTATAAAATAATAATGATCTGTCTTACCTTTGATCACACATCCTAGTGCTATAAAAGCATCAAACTTTTTTACATTTTTTGATATTATGTTTGGAATTTCAAAAGCTCCTGATACATACTTAATTCTTATATTGGTAAAACCTTTATTTTTTAATTCTGTAATTGATCCTTGCAATAAACTGTCTGCTATATTTTTATAATAATCTGAAACTACAATACAAATTTTCATATAATCTCTTGTTTAGTAATTGATAAGTTATATCCTTCTAAACCTATAACCTTCTTTTTAGATTTTGTAACTAAAATCATTTTATTAACTTTTAAATTTTTAAGAATTTGCGCTCCTAACCCGTAATTTCTAATAAGTTTATCTTTACCTTTTTTATAATACTTTTGGTTTTTATAATCTTTTAGTGTTGCGGTCACTGATTTTAAATTAGGATCTTTTATAAAAACCAAAATGCAATTTTTGAATTTTTTAAAGTATGTTACTGTTTGATTGAAAGAATTTGGAATTTTGTTACCAAGCAAGTAATTTTGAACCACATTTGAGGAAATTACTCTTACTCTAGGCAATATATTTTTACTTATTTTTCCCTTAACTAAAGCAAAATGTTCGGATCCATCCATTATATTTTCAAATATTATAATTTTAAAGATTTGTTTACCTAAAATTATTTTTGATGTTTTTTTTAATCTTATAAAATTTTCTTTTTTTAGTCTGTACGCTATTAAATCTTCAATCTTACCGATGGATAATCGGTGTTTTTTTGCAAAATTTATCAGATCGTCCCCTTTGGCCATTGACCCATCTTCGTTCATAATTTCACAAATCACGGCGGATGGATTTTTTTTTGCTAACTTTGATATGTCTACTGAAGCTTCTGTGTGACCTGCTCTAATTAAAACTCCACCATCACGTGCTACAATAGGAAATACATGCCCAGGGGAAACAATTTCATTTTTTTTTACATTATACTTTGTTGCTATTTTTATAGTTTTGGCTCTATCTTTGGCAGAAATTCCTGTGGAAATACCTTTTTTAGCTTCAATAGAAACTGTAAACGCTGTTTTGTTCCTTGATTCATTTTTAGGAGACATATAATTTAAATTAAGTTTTTTAGCCTGATTTGAATCTATAGCTAAACAAATCAATCCTCTTCCATATTTGGCCATAAAATTAATTTTTTCTGCACTAACGTCTCTTGCTGGGAAAATAAGATCTCCTTCATTTTCTCTATTCTCATCGTCGACTAAAATATACATTTTACCTTTTTTTGCGTCAGCAATAATTTTTTCAATTGAATTAAATTTTAAATTTTTCATGAAATATAGTTTTTTATATATTTGGATAAAATATCAAATTCAATATTAACTAAAGTATTAATTTTTATATTAGATAAATTAGTCAATTTTAATGTATGAGGTATAAGCCAAATTTCAAATCCTCTTCTAGTAATTTTAGAAATTGTTAACGATACACCATTTATTAAAATTGATGCTTTTTCAATTAGCAGTTTTTTATATTTTTTACTTACATCAAATTCTATAACTTTAGAACTTCCCTTATTCGATATTTTTGTTACATTTGCAGTAGTATCAACGTGACCTTGGCATAAATGTCCTGAAATATCTTGTCCATACTTCATTGGTAGTTCAAGATTAATTTCATCTCCTGGTTTTACCTTTTTAAATTTTGATCTATTTATCGTTTCATTTAATAAATAAAATTCTAAAACGTTATTTTTCAAAGAAATTAATGTTAAACACACGCCATCACATGATATAGACATTCCTATATTTTTTTTACTTAAAGAAAGTTTATTTTGTATGAATATACCTTTACCTTTTTTAGTATTAGAAATTTTTTTAACAATACCTTTATTATAAATTATTCCGTTAAACATTTTTTTAGTAATAATGTATTAAATTATCATTATCTAGAAAAGTCTCATTAAATTTAGAATTTTTAAATTTATTTGATAAAATAGAATTTAAATTTTTTACTTTTAAAATACCTCTATTTTTAAGGCTTTGAGAAGATTTAAACAAATAAAATTCATTGAAAATTCCCTTTTTTAAAAGTGAACACGTTAAAGATTTTCCACCTTCAATTAAAATACTTGAAATTTCAAAATTATAGAGTTTCGATAATATAAAATTTAAATCAAGATTTTTACTTTTAATAGGTGTCTTAACAAGAATTATTTTTTTTGACTTTAAGAAATTTAGCTTATTTTTATTGTTAGAATTGTAAAATAAGTATGTTTTATTATTTTTTGCATTTTTAATCAAAAAAGAATTTTTGATGATACTCAAATCCTTATCAATAATAGCAACTTTAGGTGTAAATTTATCTAAACCCTCTATTCTACATGTAAGTTTGGGGTTATCATCATTAATAGTTTTGGCAGTTGTAAGTATACAATTTATTTTACTTCTTAAAATGTGAGTTGTTTTAAGTGAATGCTCATTGGTTATATAAAAATTTTTTTTATCTTTTAAGAAAAAATCTCTAGAGATAGCTAGTTTACCATAAATATACGGAATTTTATGTTTTTTTGAAAATAAATAATTTTTATATATTTTTTTAGAAATATTGCTTAAATAATTTTTAACAACATTTATTTTTTTTTTTCGCAGAATTTTGTAAGATTTTCCGGATGTTCGTATATCAACATCATTAATAGAGTAGACAACTTTTTTTATTTTGGAATTAATTATTTTATTTACGCAGGGAGGTGTTTTTCCATAATGTGTACATGGTTCTAAAGAAATATAAATTGAAGAGTTTTTCCGTTCTTTTTTTGACAATTTTTTTAGAGAATTTATTTCTGCATGAGGCCTTCCTGAAAACCCTGTTAATCCAAAAGAAATAACCTTGCTATTTTTAACAACAATAGCTCCTACAGAAGGATTTGCTCCTGTAAAACCATTATTATTTTTTGCTAAATTGTTAGCAAGACTAATAAAATACTTATCTTTTTTTATAGACATCTATTCTGTCTACGAAGGTTACAAAGTCTTTTTCCTCTCGAAAATTCCTATAAACTGAGGCAAAACGAACATATGCAACTGGATCTAAATTTTTTAAAGCATCCATAACCATAGTCCCTATTGTATTTGAAGAAATTTCATTTTGACCTAATTCTTCTAATGATCTTGATATTTTAGTTATAAATTTTTCTATTGTATCAGTATCTATAGGTCTTTTTTTAAGAGCAATATATATAGATTTTGAAAGTTTATCTCTATCAAATGGAGATTTTCTTCCATTTTTCTTAACAACAATTAATTCTCTATATTGAACTCTCTCAAATGTAGTAAATCTTTCACCACAATTACATAATCTTCTTCTTCTAATCGATGTACCATCTTCTGCTGGTCTAGAATCAACAACTGATGTTTCCCCTTTTTTACAAATAGGACAAATCATTTATTTCCTTAAGTTTTTATAGATCGGAAATTTTGAACAAAGTTCTATTACTTCTTCTTGTACTTCTTTTTCAACTTTGGAATTATCTTCAGGATTTTCGGAGAGACCTTTTATAGTTTTTGTAATTAAATTTCCAACTTTCCTAAACTCCTCTAAGCCAAAACCTCTTGTGGTCGCAGCCTGTGTACCTAATCTAATCCCTGAGGTTACCATAGGGCTTTCAGTATCAAATGGAATTCCATTTTTATTACACGTTATATTTGCCCTATCAAGACTTTCTGCTGCTAAATTTCCTTTTACATTAAACGGTCTTAAATCTACTAGCATCAAATGAGTGTCTGTCCCGCCAGAATATATTTTAAAACCATTATTTATTAATGTTTCACTTAAAATTTTTGCATTTGATAAAACTGTTTTAATGTAAGTTTGGAATTCAGGTTTTAATGCTTCTAAAAAACCTACGGCTTTAGCAGCAATAATATGCATTAAAGGTCCACCTTGGTATCCTGGAAAAACAGCCGTATTTATCTTTTTTGCAAGATCTTCATGATTGGTTAAAATAATCCCACCCCTTGCGCTTCTAAATACTTTATGGGTTGTTGAAGTAACAACATGTGCATAATCAACAGGATTTGGATAACCTTTACCAGCAACCAAACCAGAGAAATGGGCCATGTCAACCATTAGATAAGCTCCTACTTTGTCAGCTATTTCTCTAAATCTTTTAAAATTAATTACTCTTGAATAGGCACTACCACCAGCAATTATTAGTTTTGGTTTATGCTCTAATGCAAGTTTCTCAACATTATCATAATCAATTAATTCAGATTTTTTATCGACATCATAACCGATTGCATTAAACCATTTACCCGACATGGCTATTTTTAAACCATGAGTAATATGGCCACCTGAATTTAAACTCATGCCCATAAACGTATCTCCAGGGTTTAGAATTGCTAAAAATACTGCTCCATTTGCTTGCGCACCTGAGTGTGGTTGAGAATTTGCGAATTTACAATTAAACAATTTTTTTAATCTTTCATTTGCTAGATTTTC
>CEUZ01018422.1_pt1 | contig 14606 bp, 14 predicted proteins | sample 361511 | NCBI WGS metagenome assembly CEUZ01 (sample SAMEA2622822, study PRJEB7988) | marine metagenome | biome: marine biome (ENVO:00000447); feature: surface water layer (ENVO:00002042); material: "saline water (ENVO:00002010), including plankton (ENVO:xxxxxxxx)" | depth 5 m
GTAATTAAGTTTAATTTTAAAAATAATGATATAATTGGATTTAACACCAAATCAGGCAAGGAGATAAAATCATCAAAAATAATTTTAACAACAGGAACTTTTTTGAACGGTTTGATACATATTGGAGAAGAAAAGACTCCTGCAGGTAGATATAATGAAAAACCTTCAACAGGTTTAAGTGAACAATTAAGTAAATATGATTTTAAAATAGGTAGACTTAAAACTGGAACACCACCAAGGCTAGATTCTCGAACAATAAATTTTGAAAATCTTGAGGAGCAGTTTGCAGATACTGAACCTTATTATTTTTCTTTCTTAACAAAAAAAAATTTAAACAAACAAATTTCTTGCCGCATGACTTATACGAACAAGATAGTTCATGAAATAATTTCTAAAAATATAAATCGAAGCGCTATGTACTCAGGAAGCATCCAGGGTGTTGGCCCAAGATATTGCCCATCTATAGAGGATAAGATTATAAAATTTTCCGACAAGCAAAGACATCAAATTTTTTTGGAGCCCGAGGGTTTAAATGACCATACTATATATCCAAATGGTATATCCACCTCTCTTCCATCTGAAGTACAACAAGAAATATGTAATAATATCAATGGTTTAGAAAATGTCAAAATTATTAGGCCTGGATACGCAATTGAGTACGATTTTGTTGATCCTAGAGAGCTATTTTTAACTCTTGAAACAAAAAAAATAAAAAATCTATACCTCGCAGGTCAAATTAATGGAACAACTGGATATGAAGAAGCAGCGGCCCAAGGACTTATTGCCGGAATAAATGCTGCGGTTTCAATTAAAAGCCAAGAACCCTTTATTTTAGATAGATCGGAGGCATATATAGGAGTAATGATAGATGATCTTGTCACTAAGGGTATTGCAGAACCATATAGAATGTTTACATCAAGAGCTGAGTATAGATTGTCTTTGAGATCTGATAACGCCGATATTAGGCTTACTCAAAAAGGTATTGAAATAGGATTAGTATTAAAAGAAAGAGAAAATATATATAAAGCGAAGTTTAATGAACTTAAAAAAACTCAAAAAACTATGGAAAAATTGATTATTTCACCATCAAAAATTGCAAATTATGGGATAAATATTGCAAAAGATGGAGTAAATAGAAATGCAATTCAAATATTAAGTCAAAATTCAGTAAATATGGATAAAATTAGAGAAATATGGCCTGAAATAAAGTATGTTTCACGTGAAATAGACGAACAATTAGAGATAAATTCACACTACAGAGGTTATTTGAAAAAGCAAAATGCTGATATTTTGGCCTTTAAAAGAGATGAAAATTTAATAATTCCAGAAAACTTAGACTACGATAAATTTTCTGGACTTTCTAACGAGGTTAAATCTAAATTTAAGAAAATTAGACCAAAAACAATGGGTCAAGCTTTAAGAATTGATGGAATAACCCCTGCAGCTGTTTATATTTTGTTGTCTCATCTCAAAAGAAGGTCTATTAAGCATATAGCTTGATTGATTCGAATTTTATAAAAAATACTAGTCTTGGCCGTTTAAATGTTTCACGTGAAACATTGAGGGAGATTGAGGATTATAGTTATTCTATAATATCAAGAAATAAGGAAATAAATCTAATAAGTAGGAACTCTGAAAAGTCAATAAAAACAAGACATATTGAAGATAGTGCGCAAACAATTGATTTTATTGATAAAAATGATATAAAAATATGTACTGACATTGGTTCAGGTGCTGGACTTCCTGGTATAGTTTTAGCAATTTTGATGAAACGCAAAAATCCTTTATTTAAGGTTATTTTTTACGAAAAAAGTTTTCATAAGAGTAATTTTCTTAAACAAATGTCAAAAAAGTTTAATTTGAACACCGTAGTCTATCAAAAAAATATTTTTGAAGAGAAAAATTTGAAAACCGACGTCATAATTTCTAGAGCATTCAAGCCTTTACCTGTACTTTTAGAAATTGCTTCAAAAAATTTTAAAGATTTTAAATATATAATTTTGTTTTTAGGTAAAAGTGGAAAAGAAATTTTGAATGAAGCAATGAACAAATGGCAATTTGATTATGAAGTTAAGAAAAGTTTAACAAACACAGATTCGTTAGTAATAAAAATTTCTAACTTACAAAAAAAAAATGAATAAAAAAATTATTTCAGTGATAAATCAAAAGGGAGGAGTGGGGAAGACCACTACTGTAATTAATTTAGCAGCTGGGTTATCCTGTAAAGGAAAAAAAATTTTAGTAATTGATCTCGATCCCCAAGGTAATGCAACGACAGGTCTTGGGTTATCGAATACGGAAAGATCTGAACAAACAATCTACAATGTTCTTAATGGGAAAAAGAAAATTTCAGAAGTAATACAGAGAACAAATTTTGAAAACTTAAGTTTGATCACATCGAATGTTGATTTATCAGGACTCGAGGTTGAGACAGCTGGTGATAATAGAAGAGCCTTTAAATTGAAAGACGAAATAACCCCTATTTTAAATGATTCTGGAGCATCATATGATTATATACTTATAGACTGTCCTCCGTCTCTTAGCTTACTAACAATTATGGCATTAGTAGCATCCGAAGCACTTGTGGTGCCTCTGCAAACTGAATTTTTTGCCCTAGAGGGCTTGACGCAACTTATGAAAACTATCGAGAGAATAAAAAATAATCTCAACCCTGAATTATCCATCAGAGGAATACTCCTGACGATGTATGACAGGAGAAATAAGCTCTCTAGTGAAGTAGAAAAAGAAGCTAGAAATTATTTTAAAGAAAAAGTATATCAAACCGTAGTCCCTCGGAATGTAAGATTGTCCGAAGCACCTTCTCACGGGGTACCAGTTTTAATTTATGATAAATTATGTACTGGAAGCAAATCATATTTTAGTTTTACTGATGAATTCTTAAATCAAGACAAACCAGTGGAGAGTGCAGCATGATGAATCCTTTTAAATCTAAAAAAGGTTTAGGTAGAGGCCTATCATCTTTAATAGGAGATAGTGAAGTTAAAGGAAGTAAAACAAAAATTTCTATAAGCTCAATAGTGAGAAATAAATTACAGCCTAGGAAAAAATTTGAAGAAGAAAGTTTAGAAGAACTTACTAATTCGATAAAGGAAAGAGGAATAATCCAACCAATTGTAGTAAGAAAATCAGAAGATCAAGATGAAAAATATGAAATAGTTGCAGGTGAGAGAAGATGGCAAGCTGCTCAAAGTGCCGGGTTACATGAAGTGCCAGTTGTAATAATTGAAGCTGATAATTTAAAATCTTTAGAGTTTGCAATTGTGGAAAATGTACAAAGAAAAGATTTAAACCCAATAGAAGAAGCGCAGGGATATAAAAGACTTATTGATGAGTTTAATTATGATCAAGAAAAAGTTTCTAAATTTATTGGAAAAAGCAGAACTCACATTGCAAATTTTTTAAGGCTTTTAATGCTTCCACAGAAGGTAGTAAATTTAATCATGGATGAGAAACTATCCCAAGGACATGCCAAAATTCTTGTTGGACTTGATAATGTTGAGCTTATGGCTGAAAAAATAATATCTAAAAAATTATCTGTTAGACAAACAGAAAACTTAGTAAGATTAATTAAAAATAGTGGCAATAAAAAAATTAAAAAAAATAAAGAATCAAACATTGTAAGTTTAGAAAATGAGTTAACCGAAAAAATCGGTATGAGAGTATTTATTAATAATAATAGAAAAAACTCAGGATCATTAACTTTCGAGTATAAAGGTTTAGAACAATTAGATAGATTAATTAATATTGTTAAAAATAATTATTAATAATTAAAAACGAAATCTGAAATAATATTAATTGAGTTATTTGTGTTTTTTTTGATAAGAATTTCTAAATTATTAATTTTATAGATCATTAATTTTATCTCTTTTGTAGTCCATAGATTAATTTGCCTCTTTACTATTTCTTTTTCTTTCCAAAATATTGGCGGTTTAAATGAAGATATTGTTAAGTCAACGCTCCAATCATTTATTTGTTGATTTTGTTTAAGTTTTAAAAGCCTTTTAGAACGATTAAGTATTGTTCTCAGAATTAAAATACAGTCTTCATTTGTATAGTTATTCTCATTTAAAATATTTGAAACCTTTTTAATATTTTTTGCTAAATAGTTTTCTGCTAATTCAAAAACACTATAATTTTCAGCTAAATTTGTTAATTTTAGCAAATCTTCGTAACCTATATTTTTTTTTGTTAAAGAAAGATTTTTTATCTTTGATAATTCATTATTTAGATTTTTTCGATCGCCCTTTGCACGATCAACTAATAAATTTATATTTTCTTGAGAAATTTTTATTTTTTCTTTTTTAAAGAAATTATTTGCTAATATATTTAATGTTTTATTATCATCTTCATAAAAAGGAACACAAATTAGTTTTTTATCTTTCTCAAATAATTGTCTAATTTTAGATTTTTTTTCTAATGTTTCACTATTAAGAACAACCATAACATCTTTTAATGAGTATGAAATTATATCTGAAATTAGTTTGAAAAATTTATCTGTAATCCTATTTATAAATATAATCTTTCGCTCTTCGAATAAGGATGAGTTTTTTAAGTTTGATATAAAATCTTCTTTGTTAATTAAAACTTCATATTCATCATATTTTAAAATTTCTCCATCAAAATTTTTTAATATTAGTTGTTCAATTATATCATTTTTATATCCATCATTATTTCCATAAAATAATATAAAACTATTTAATAGTTTGCTCGAGTTTAATTGAAAGGTCTTAACAATCATATATTATAAATTTGATAATATAGATATTATTCTATCAGCTATATTGATTGACAAATTTTCAATTAAAGTATCTTCATACCTTTCAAGCTCAAACTTGTCTTGGATATTATTATAAGTTATTTTCTTTAATATATTTTTGTCAATATTAATATTTTCTTTATTATTAAAAACTTTTAAATCAGTGTTAATTTGTATTTCAAAAATAGTAGGATCACCTTTTGAATCTTTAGATATTGTAAGCTTTGTTAGATTTGTTTCCAAAATAATATCAAAAGTTTTTTTATTTACATTACTTTCATCCTCTAATCCTCTTAGTTTTTTAGAAAGTATTGAATTAATTTTTTTATTTCCAATAGTTTGAATATTTTCTATTTTAAATGGTAATTCTTTTTGTGTTAAGATGGGAGTATATCCACAACTTAATAAAAAGAAAAAAATTAATAGAATTGTAATGATTTTATTTTTCATCAATTAATATATTTATTAATCTGTTTTTAACAAAAATAACTTTTTTAATAGATCTATTTGCTAAATATTTATTTGATATGTTATTTGATTTAAGTTTATTTAAAAGACTTTCTTGGTTTATATCTCTTTTTTCCTTTAATATTGCCCTTTTTTTTCCATTTATTTGAATCACATATTCAATTGTTTCTTCTGTAAGATATTTTTCATTTGCAGTCGGCCAATAAATTTCTTCTTTATTTTTTAGATTTTCCAAACACTCTGATGCAAAATGAGGAATAGCCGGTGAGAATAAGACTAATAGTTTTATATAATTTTCTTTAAGATTTTTACTATCTAGTTTTTTATCCACTTCTTTGTTTAAAAAATTATAAGTTTCATAAATATTTGCAATAATTACATTGTAATGAAAATTTTCAAGATTATTAGTTATTTTAAAAATTACTTGATTTGTAAACTTCTCAATATCATTATTTTGATTTTTAATATTTTCTTTGCTTTCAATTTTATTTTTTATTTTTAAATGTAAAGTCCATAATTTTTGTAAAAATTTATATGATGCGACCATTCCTTGTTCAGACCATTGAATATCTTTTTCTGGAGGACTGTCAGATAGTATAAATAGTCTAACGGAATCGGCTCCATAGTTGCTAATTATATTTTCTGGGTCAACTACATTTTTTTTAGATTTAGACATTGATTCAGAAGGCCCTACTTTTATTTTCTCTGACAGGTTTCCTTTTTTGTAATATACATTTTCTTTCAATTCTATTTCTTCAGGACTTAACCAATTATTGTTTTGATCTTTATAAGTTTCATGACACACCATACCTTGAGTAAATAAACCTGTAAAAGGTTCTTCAATTTTAAATTTATCATTTTTAAATCCCAATGCTTTCATAAAAAATCTTGAATAAAGTAAATGCAAAATTGCATGTTCTACACCTCCAATATATTGATCAACTGGCATCCAATAGTCAATTTCTTCTTGATTAAAGCCATATTTATCTTCCTTAGGAGAGCAGAATCTTAAATAATACCATGATGAACAAACAAATGTATCTAAAGTATCTGTTTCTCTAACAAACTTTTTTTTATTAATTATTATATTTTTCCAATCATTCATTGAATTTAATGGATTTCCTTTAGAATTTAGATCAACACTTTCAGGAAGTTTAACTGGCAATTCATTTTTTGGGATAGGTACTGGATTTCCATTTTCATCATAAGCTATAGGAATAGGGCAACCCCAGTATCTTTGTCTTGAAACACCCCAGTCTTTTAAACGAAAATTAATTTGTTTTTTACCAAGATTTTTTTTTTCTAAAATATCTATAGTTTTAATTATAGACTCTTCAGGTACTTTTAAATTATTTAAAAAATCAGAATTAATTATAACTCCAGAACCAGTAAAAGCCTTCTCTGATACTTCAAACTTATCATCCTTATCATTTGGTCGAACAACAGTTTTTATTTTAAGATTGTATTTTTTTGCAAAATCAAAATCTCTTTGGTCGTGTGCGGGGCATCCAAAAACTGCACCAAATCCATAATCCATTAATACAAAATTTGCAAAATAAACTGGAACTTTTTGATTAGGATCTAATGGATTAATTGCCATTAAATTTGTTTTAAAACCTATTTTTTCTCCCATAGCAATTGCTTCTTCAGTTGTTCCAGTTTTAGAACATTCCTTTTTGAACTCTTGAAAATTCTTATCTTTTAAGAAGTATTTGGAAATTTCATGGTCTACTGAAAGTGCTAGAAAAGAAAAACCAAATAAAGTATCAGGCCTGGTTGTAAAGCATTTAATTTCTTTTACTGGAATATCTCCCTCAGTTTTAAAATTTATTTCACAACCAAATGACTTGCCTATCCAATTTTTTTGCATCACCTTAACCTTATTTGGCCATTGTTCTAACTTTTCTAGTCCATTAAGAAGTTCTTGGGAAAATTTTGATATATTAAAAAACCATTGATTTAGTTTTTTTCTTTCTACTGTCGCTCCAGATCTCCAACCTTTACCATCTATAACTTGTTCATTTGCTAGAACAGTTTCGTCTACTGGATCCCAATTAACATAGTTTTCTTTTCTGTATACCAATCCTTTTTCATACAGTTCTAAGAAAAATAACTGTTGATGTTTATAATAATCCTCAGAACAGGTAGAAATTTCTCTTCCCCAGTCTATTGAAAGTCCAAGTCTTTTAAGTTGGTCTTTCATTGAAGATATATTTTTATTTGTCCATTCTTTTGGGTCTAAATTATTTTCTCTTGCAGCATTTTCTGCAGGCATACCAAAAGCATCCCATCCCATAGGATGTAAAACATTAAATCCTTTTAAAGATTTGTATCTAGATAACACATCTCCAATTGTATAATTTCTTACATGCCCCATATGTATTTTTCCAGAAGGATATGGAAACATTTCAAGACAATAAAATTTTTTTTTTGATTTATCTACTTTAGTTGAAAAAGTATTATTTTTTTTCCATATACTTTGCCACTTTTCTTCAACAGACTTATGATTATATCTTTCCACAATTTTCCTTGTTTACCAAATTATTATAAACTTAATCCTTTGGTTTTGACATTATGTAGGGCTTAAAATCTTTATCTTTTTTTTGCTTTTTATAAACAGCTGCTTTAGTTAAAATTTTTTTAGTAAGTTCTGTAACTAATACTCCTCCTTGTTGGGATACCTCACAACTTTCTAATGATGAACACTTTTTATAAAATATTTTTATATCCAAAGCATCAGATCTAACTTCATTAGTTAAAAATCGTACTGATATCTTTATTGACTCACCTAAGTTAGATCCTTCTGAATACCAATCAGTTACAATTAATCCACCACCATAATTTGCTAAGGCTAATGGCATAAAATCAATTGTATCTAATGTTGCTCTCCATAATTCGTTCGAACTTGCAAATTCAAAGCTTCCACCTTTATTATTATCTATATCCATTAATCTAAACCCTCTTCCTTCTTCAATATTTTTTTTGACTCTTTCGCTAGGATCCGGTGGAAATTCTCTTGCGTCACCTCCTGGAAGTTTTCCATCAACACAAGAGTTGAGAGTAATAAATCCTATAATTGCAAATATCGTGGTTATTAATTTAAGTTTCATTATAAATTACACATTATTAATAGATGTATTTTAAAAATTTACTATTTATATTAAAATACCCATTTATTAAGGAAAAGAGGTAAGTATTCAAAAAAGTGATGTATTTTTGCAACATTTTTCTAATTTAAATCAATTTTATCAAAAAAAAGCAATTTGCAAGCCTTTATTCTGATATTTGTCACCTGTTTATAATTAATTATAACAATAACAAGGAGTATTAATATGAACAACTTTAAGAAAATAGGTTTAACTGCTCTTGCAGGTTCTTTAGTTGCTACTACTTCTGCTATGGCTGGTTCGCTATCAGCTTCAGGTAGTGCTTCTATGGGATTAACCAACGTAACAAGTTCACAGGCTACTACGGACTCTAACGCAGTTACTGCAGGTAACGGTTGGACTATGGCTAACAGTGTAACTTTTGCTGGCTCAGGTGATTTAGACAATGGTATGTCTATTTCTGTGAGCTTTGAAATAGATCACGGTGCTGCAGCTGGTACTGGTCCTATGGATTCACACTCATTAACTTTGGGTATGAATGAAATGGGAACTTTAACATTTGCTGGTCACGGTGGAAGTACAGTAATGGGTGCTTGGGATGATAAAACTCCTACTGCGTCTGAAGAAGCTTGGGATGTTAATGATAACAACGCAGCTGCTGCAGATGATGGTGGTGGAGACAATTCATTCTGGTACACTAATACTATTGCTGACAGTATAAACGTTTATGCGTCATACACTAACCAATCAGCAGCTTTAGGTGCTGAATCATACTCAGATATCGGTATTTCTTATACTGGTGTTGAAGGTTTGACAATCGCTTACGGTGAAGGTGAAAATAAACAAACAGCTGGTTCTTACGATGAACAAAGTACTACATGGATAACATATGCTTATGGTCCATTAACAGTTGGTTACCAAACTTCAGACTCTGATGTTGAAGGTGGAGTATCTAGCGATGCAGATTCAGTAGCTTATTCAGCTTCTTATGCAGTTAGTGATGACTTATCAGTTTCATACAGTATGCATGAGTTTGAATATGGTAACACTTCATTGTCTGACCAAGAATCTAGCGGTTTCAGTGCATCTTACACAATGGGATCAATCTCAATTACAGCTGCACTTAACCAAACAGATAACGTAGCTGGAGAGTCTGGTGCTGACGAAGAAGGTTATAACGTAAATTTTGCTTTTGCATTCTAATTAAAGCATAAATTACTTAAAAATTAAGGGGCCCTTTATAGGGCCCTTTTTTTTGAAAAGACTAATACCAGAGAAACCTACGATATTTAATAAATTTAACTTTTTTATATTTTCCAAACTTACACCTCCTAGCGCAATAATTGGTATTTTAGTTAATTTAGATATTATTTTAAATCGGTTAATTCCTAAAAGAGTTTTTTTCTTTTTAAATAATGAGGAAATAAATATCTCCTTAACTTTTTGCTTTTCTTTTATTCTAATTTCTTTGAGATTATGAGCTGAACCTATAATAAGAAAATTTTTCTTTAATTTATAATTATTTATTTTTAAAGAGTTATTAAAAGAGGGCAAGTAAACTCCATCTAAGTTAAGTTTAATGGCAAGTTTTATATTATTAGAAATTAAAAATTTTATACCTTTTTTTTTACATATAATTTTTATCTTAATTATGTTCTTTGTTATTACTTTTTTTGAGTAATTTCTGTATATTATTGATATATCTTTATTTAATTTATTGAGTTCATCTGGCTCAAATTTATTTATAAAGTAATATTTTTTTAGAAAAAATTTATGCATAAAACAGTTGAGAATTTAATTGATATTAATAATGAAATAAAAGAAAAAATTAAAGAGTTAAATTTTTCCAACTATAAACCAGAAATAATTGCTGTTTCAAAAACATTTGATCTTAAACATATATCTTATCTTTTAAATTATGGGCATATTCATTATGGAGAAAATAAAGTTCAGGAAGCAAAAGAAAAATGGGAATCTATCAAAAATAATAATAATGCAATTAAATTACATATGATTGGTAAATTGCAAACCAACAAAGTAAAAGATGCAATTAGAATATTTGATTATATCCATTCAGTAGATAATGAGAAATTAGCAAAAAAAATATCAAATGAACAAGTTAAAATTGGTTTAAAACCAAAATTATTTATACAAATTAACGTAGGTAAAGAAGAAAAAAAGTCTGGAATAGATTTAGAAAATTTCAAAGATTTTTATAAATTTTGCATAGATTTAGATTTAAATGTAATAGGAACAATGTGCATTCCTCCTTTAGATAAAAATATAAATGAATATTTTTTAAAAATGAATGAATTAAATATTAAAAATAATATTAAAGAATTAAGTATGGGCATGTCTTTGGATTATTTAGAAGCTTTAAAATTTAAATCTACTTTTTTAAGAATTGGAACTAAAATTTTTGGATCAAGAAATTAAAAATTGAACTTTTTTATTAATTAATTTTAATATAATAAAAAAATCTTTTTTTGAGACAGCAATACAGCCAGCCGTCGGTTTGTAATTTTTAGTTAGATGAAAAAAAATTGCACTACCTTTACCAGGGATTATTTTATTAAAATTATACTTTATAGGTATAAATAAATCATATTTATAATCTTTTCTGTAGAGTTTTTCATAGCTGTAATTTTTAGATGTAGTTGTTTTTTTATTATACTTTTTACTATTAATATCATTACACCATGCAAAATTTTTTTTAATTACTATTTTTTTAATTTTTGTAAATGGTAATTTAATTCTATCTTTTCTATAATATAAATTTCCAATTCCAAACTTTCCACAAGGTGTTTTTAAATCTCCCTCATATTTATTTTTAGTTTTGCCTTTTTTTCCGATAGAGCATCTAAAAATAAATTCATCAACTATTAGTTTATCTTTATTTTTTAATCTAATTATCATATTTTGTTTATTAATGAGTAATTCAAAAATTTACATTTACAATTATGATAAATTATATGACATTTTGAGTGAAGTATCTCAAGAATTAAAATTAAATTTCATAAATATAAAAAAAGGCCAAACTAATTTAATAAGTGGATATGATAGTTGTATTTTATCAAAAGAAAAAATTATAAATCAAAATAATTATATATTATTAAAAAATACTCCAATCAAGATAAATAAATTATATGAGTTAATAAATGTAAAACTAATTAGTAAAAAATTTAATTTACAATCTAAATTAAAAATAGGTAAATATTTATTAGATGTTAATTCTAGAATAATATCTAAAGATAATAATAATTTAAAATTAACTGAAAAAGAAATAAAGATAATTAATTTTTTAAAAGATCAAAAAAAAAATGTAACTATTAAAGAATTACAAATAAATGTTTGGAAATATAATAAGGATCTTGAAACTCATACTGTTGAAACACATATACATAGATTAAAGAAAAAATTTAAAAATATTTTTGATGATAATAGTTTTATAACAAGTACTAAAACAGGATATAAAATAAGTTGAAAAAAAAAAATTATATAGCAAAAGATCTTTTTTCAAAAAAATATAAACCTAGAGTAATTAAGCCAAAAAAAGGCAAAGGTAGTTTTAAAAGAAAAAAAAAATAATGATGATGAAAATTTTATTTTTTTCAATATATTAGTTTTTATGGAAAAAATAGATTATCAACTTATAAGACACTTTGGTCCGTCTGTATTTAGAGTAAAAATACCAAATAAAATAGTTGATCAACTTAATGAGTATGTGGAAGGTATAATAAAAGATAAAAAAAAAAGTACAGAACTTAACCATGGTGACTCACTTGTAGGTGATGTTACGCAAGAATTTAAGCTCGAAATTGATTTCATGAAAAAATGTGGTTGGTCAGAATTTCTTGTTAACTGTGTTAATAAATGGATAAGCTTAGATCTTAATATGAAAATAACTAAATTTAATTTAATTAGCTCTTGGGTAGTTAGACAGTTTGAGAATGAATATAATCCAACTCATTGGCATGGAGGTCATATATCTGGAGCGGGATTTTTAAAAGTTCCCAAATCACTTGGCAAACATGTTCAGACAAAACAGGGCACTAATTACAATGGTGGTAATTTGCAACTTATTCATGGATCTAGAATGTTTTTATCACAATCAGTTTTAAACATTGAACCAAATGTTGGGGATTTTTATTTTTTTCCCAATTATTTAATGCACTCCGTTTTTCCTTTTAAAGGCACAAAAGAAGAGAGAAGATCTATTTCATTTAATGCTTCTATTGACGATAAAATTTACAATGTTTATGATAATTAAAAAATTATCTTAAAATATCAATATTAAAACTAATAACTATCCTGTCTTCGCCTGATTCATTTCTATTAACACCATGAGAAAGATATGCAGGAAAAATTAATAAATCTCCTTCTTTTGGCTCAATCTCAACCCCACTTTGATTAAATTCTGTTGCCCCTTCAAGTTTTGGGTATCTTTCTTTTTTTACAGAATTTGGATTTATAAATTTTATACTTCCACAGTTTTTAGGCGCCTTAACATAGTATGCAGCACTTAAATAGTTATTTGGATGAGTGTGAGCTGTATTTAAATTATCTTTTTTATTAATTATTGCCCACATTTCAGTTAACCTTACTTTTTCAGGGACATATTTCCAACCTTGAACTTTAAAAACTTCAATTACATATTTTCTGGTTTCTTTAAAAAATGCATGAGCAGGACTATTAGTGTCAGTTATATTAAAACTTTTTGAATGCCATCCATTTACGTTAGATCTTTGAACACCAATATTATCTTGTTCATAAAGATTATATATATATTTTTCAAGATCTTTATTATGTTTTTCGTAGTCTTGTAGTTTATATTTAAATACTGGTTCTGGAAATAGTTTATATAAAGTTTTTTCTTCTGACATAAATTAAAATTATTTCATAATTTTATAATACATAAATTTTATAATCTTGCCCCTATTTTTTGAATAATTTTTGAAGATAAATCAGTTCCTTTTTCTAAACATTTTTTTATTGATAATTTATTGATATATCCATGTAAAAAACCCGCAGCGAAAAGGTCTCCTGCCCCAGTCAAATCAACAATTTTCAGGTTTTTTTGAATACCACATTCTTCAATATTATCCCCATTTATTGCTACACTTCCTTTTTCACCACGTGTTAAAACGATTAGTTTTCCTAAATTTCTCGAAAACGAAATTACATCATCAAAATTTTTTGCATCTATTAGCGATATTATTTCTTGTTCGTTTGCAAATGTAATATCCAATTTATTTTTAACTAAATCTAAAAAATGTGGTTTATGTCTTTCAACACAAAATAAATCCGATAGCGACATTGCAACTTTATTTGAATTTTGAATTGCTTTATCAAATGCTGATTTTGGATCTCCTTCATCCCACAAATATCCCTCTAAAAAAGTTATTTTAGAGTTTTTAACTGCATTAACATCTACATCATTTTCATTAATTTTTCCTGCTGTTCCTAAAAAAGTACACATAGTTCTTTCAGAGTCAGGAGTAATTAATATTAAACAAGTACCAGTTGGCAGTTCTTCTTTTTTCTTTGAATAAAAATATTCTACATTTTCACTTTTAAGGCCTTCTTCATATTTTATACCTAAGTCATCATTATTTACTTTACCAATAAATCCAACTTTATCTCCAAGTTGAGACAATCCTACAATTGAATTAGCAACAGAACCACCTGATACAGTTTTTTCAATTTTAAGATTAGATAATAATTTTTTAAACTCATTTTCATCAAAAATTAATTTCATTGTACTTTTGGTCAATCCATTTTCAGTAATGAAATTTTCATCAACTTTACATATAACATCGACGATTGCATTTCCTATTCCTAAAATTTTCATATTAAGCTTTCTTTGTTTTTATTGGTGATTTTCTATTAGGATAACAAGTAGTACAAATTTTACAAGATAAACCATAACATTCTCTTGCCTTACAATATTGTCTTCCATAATAAATTATTTGTAGGTGGAGTTTACTCCAATATTTTTTAGGAAAAATTCTTTTTAAATCTTCTTCAGTTTGAACAACATTTTTTCCATTACTAAGTCCCCATCTTTGTGCCAAACGATGAATATGAGTATCAATAGGAAATGCTGGATGTCCAAATCCTTGAGACATAACTACACTTGCTGTTTTATGACCTACGCCAGGTAAATTTTCAAGTTCTTCAAAATTATCTGGAACTTTTCCATTATGCTTTTCAATTAATTGTTTTGATAATAAATAAACACTTTTTGCTTTAAC
>CEUZ01157733.1_pt1 | contig 14597 bp, 16 predicted proteins | sample 361511 | NCBI WGS metagenome assembly CEUZ01 (sample SAMEA2622822, study PRJEB7988) | marine metagenome | biome: marine biome (ENVO:00000447); feature: surface water layer (ENVO:00002042); material: "saline water (ENVO:00002010), including plankton (ENVO:xxxxxxxx)" | depth 5 m
ATCACGTGTAATGCTGTAGCTCCAGGTCTTACATTGACTGATAGAATCAAAAGAAGATGGAAAGCAGCTACAGAAGAACAGAAGGAAAGCGTCTTGAAGTCCATTCCTCTGGGGAGACTGTCTAGTGTAGATGACCAGGCAAATGTTATAGCGTTTTTAGCCTCGGATGATGCAAGTTATATTACAGGAATTACCATTGATGTTAATGGGGGTAAGTTCTGAGCCCAACTAGTTGCCATGCCGACATTGTTAAGATAGATATAACGATTTCATTAATTTAAACAGCAATTGCTCCACGTTAAGGTAAATAAATACCGGTCTACCATCACAAACTACACAAGCCTCCCATGGGTCGGGCTCCGACCCATGAGAGGCTAATTTGATCTTTAACTAAACCTTACTTTATCACCACTTCTAGACCATGAGGGTCAGCGGCCGTTATACTAGATCCACCAGTCAAACCAAAAGGAATAGTCCTATCAGAATCTTTCATTGAAGCAAGGTCCTTTGACTCCCAACTGAAGCTCTTACAATTATCGCTGATGGTGAGTACAGCCACCCCTGGCGTCCTATCAGCGGACTCAAGAGAGCCAATAGCCGTCAGCGGTTTATGACCCCGCAACGCGATGAACATCTTGTTACCCACGATGTCTGCAACGTCAGGCTTTGGGTCGGGACTGAAATTCTCGGCCATTGACTGTGTCGCCACAACCTCATTGGTCTGGAGGTCAATGAAGTTAACGTCATTGCTGACACGCATACTGGTTACAGCGAACAGGTTGCCATTTTGATCAGTACAGGTAACCGCACCATGAGTGTCCTCACCTGGGAGTTCAATCTGTACTGGGTCCGGAAATACTCCTTCTGCAGCTTTACTAGCATCAAAGGTATAAAGGAAATCATCTCCTCCTTTAGCCCCGCTCTCACCATTGGTCATTATCTTGTTATCAGGGAGGCGGGCTACGCCGCACCCGATGCCTGGAACAGTATCCTTGTCATAGACTTTCACGATAGTCATAGGTGTGGTTCCATCAGCGGAACCCACATCGATCACTAGTAGACCACCTCCAGCCATAGTTACATAGGCGAACTTGCTGTCAGAAGTGAATTCGTGACAGATGGGTCTAGCCAGCGAAGTTCCTAAGTCATTGGCAAATTGCTTCAAAGCCAATGTCTCCACGAATGTGTAATCATCATTAGTGTAGTCAGTTTGAATCTTGTGCAGGAAGCCAGACTCACCTTTGCCTCCAATATTCGCGACGATAACCATACTATTATCAACAGAGGACGTGGAAGCGTGGGTATTGGCTGTTCCACCCGCTCCATTGAAACCTCCTATTGTATTGACGCAGCCAACGATAGTCCGGCTGGCAATGTTTATGAAGAAGGTGTCACCAGAACCTACATTGGCAAGAACGACGTGACTAGCCTTTGGGCTGGTATGGTTGGCTAGCACCATGTGAGGCTTCTTGGGAGCCTCGCAGCCGGCCTTGGAAGCCGCGATAGCCAGATCGATAATCTCCGGAGTCGCCTCGCTAGCATTTTCAGATATGGCTGCCCCGTCCCATATGTAGATAAGTCCACCAAAGTCAGCGCTAGGTCCATCACTAGTCCCAGACTGGTCAACTGCCCAGACTTCGAAGGAAGACTGGGAGCTTTCTATGCTCGCTGCAGTAGAACTCGATTCTTCCTGGGAATCTTGACACGCAACTGCTATTACAAAAACCAGTAGTAAAGCTAATCCGGATAACAATCTAAGATTCATTTTTCCACTCCTGTGTGGGACCTTGGTTTTCACGAGATAAAAAAAGACCTCGCTAGATGGAGGTCTCGTTGGAACATTGAGGTTTTATATATATCCTACAAGTTCATGGACCTCACTAGATTTTTACAACAACAAATACACCAAATATTGCCGTAATACATTTTCTCAATCTTGATAAATATCGGTCGCATGGGGTTAATTCATAAACCTTTATTTGTCATACATTCATTTAGTTCAAAAATCCATCGTAATTGATGAATTATTTGTTGTCAATTTAGCTAATAGTATAACGTTTTGAAATGGGACCAGCAGGAAAAATTGAATCCTACAACGATTTGATACAATATCGTATTATTGCAGAATATATGAAAAAATGTCTACTTAGACAAGAAAGGAAGGGTTACATTGTGAAAGACGGTGGCATAATTGTTCAGCATGCAGTCACCTCTCAATCAACTATTTATCTCATATGGGAAAAAATCTAAGCCATAACCCTGCATTGGAATGTCTAAGAGGAAACAGATACAAAGCACCGGTACCCGACACCCTGGATTTAGCAGATCGGGCTGCTCAATCTGTAAATGCTCTAACTAATGCTTGGAATTCAGATGAGGGATATGCATTAAATTTCATTGCGGACTTTTCTAGTAAACCACCGGTACTTTACCCAAACAATCACACTGATGCATTCCTGAATATCCCTCCGAAATTCATAGAGGCCTTAATCCTTACAAGGCTGGCTTCTGGCACAGACTTAAATATCGATGTTGATAAACATGTAATCGAAACTCAACTTGATCTACTTGGAAATGATGGATTAACTTATTCACCTACAAATGTACTCACTCATTTTGATGATTCTAATGGGAACTATTCGGAAATTTGGAGCGAAGGAAGATTACTGATAGCTCTTGCTATGTTGATGCAGATCGAAAACAATCCTATTTGGGAAACGATAGCACTGAAGAAAATCGACCGTATTATGTCTCTTACTAAACAACAAGACGACTTTCTTTATTTGTGGCGAGGAAGGTATTGGATTGGAGATACCCCTCCTGCACATCATTCTGAACCAAAAGGCAATTTGAAAAACGGTTCGTTGTTAGATAGGTATCCAAATCCAGCGATGAGTATCATTTACTCGGTAGGATCGACAGGATATGGGGCATCACTTATTTACCGACTCACAGGATACGAACCGGCATTACGACTATCTCAAGGTCTAGCCAGATGGGCTTTGAAGAGAGTTTTTACCAATCCAGACGGACGCTGGAACATATACCACTTCCATCACAGTTTGTTCGCTATAATGGCAATGTGCCAATATGGATACACAAATTCTGATGAAGAAATATTGGAACGGGTACATGCTTGTTACAACTGGGCAAGACTTATGGGCGACCCGTCGATTGGATATTACACTGAATGGATGCCTGGTTCAGATCTATATCTAGCTTCTGGCCAAGGGAACACTGTGGAAACTTGTGAAGTTGCCGATATGATATTCCTGGGACTTTATATGACCAAAACCGGGCAGGGAGATTACTGGGATGACGTTGACCGTTGGACTCGTAACATGTTGTCAGAAGGTCAATTCTTGGATAGTAGCTTCCACAATAACATCCCTGATTCATACCTCCATAGTGACATTACCCACAAGCCATATGAAGACAACGTACTGGTCTTAGAAAAATCTGTAGGATCGTTTTGGGGATGGATGAGGGCAAATGACGGCTTAAAAATAGACTATCAGAGCACACCTCCAAAAATAATTAACACCAGTATTATGCATTGTTGCACAGCAAATGGTGCTAGGACTCTTTACTTCGTCTGGGATTCTATAGTCACTGAGAATTCCGGAGAAATCCAAGTTAATTTGCTGTTGAACAGAGCATCGCCATCGGTAGATATCAACAGTTACTTACCTGTTAAAGGGAAGGTCACTTTACAAATTAAAAAACCAAACAAATTTTCTGTTCGCATACCAAGCTGGTGCAATATTGCTCATATCAAAGTGGAAATAGATGGCACTCCAATTAAAGTTAACGTTGATGGGCGTTACCTGAAATTCGACAAACTATCTACAGGATGTATTGTGACTTTGAATATGCCTATAAAAGATAATACTACCCATCGAGTGATAGGTGAAATTCCATATAAAATTACAACTCGAGGAGCAAATGTTACTGCTATTGAACCGAGAGGTATCGGATACCCTCTTTTCCAGAACCAATCGACAGGTTTGGATAAAACTGCTGAAAGATTTATACCAGACATTGCTAGTATAGACTGGTAAAATCAACTCGATCACCTTCCCTCAGTCTCAAAATACATTGAATCTTTATCATCATGGTATTTAAGAATACAATAAGGTATTGTCAAATAGAACAGAATTTTATTTAAAAGATCTTTTTGACGATGCGTATATTCGAACCTCGTTAATCCTAGCATGGTCGATTCCATTAGTGGACAGAACTGTAATTCGAATTCGATCTAAGACAAATACAGAATCTAAAACATGACTGTTTTTTCTTTGGTAATTATTAAGGATTTTTAAAATGGGTATCTTATTTCCATCTAAAAACCCTTCAATAAGATAGTCTTTTACTAATTCTGGTTGAGGGTATCCCCAAATCATCTTATCCACGTAAGCATCACTATGGCTCAATGTAAGAACTCTATGCATTCCTGAGTCAAATATAATCTGTATTTCTCCAACAGTGATTTGTTTTGACCAAATAAGTTCGATATATTCAGGAAACTTGTTGCCCTGCTTGCTCATCCATCTTTGAGTACCAGAGATAACTCGGCTTGATAATGCTCCTTTATTTCCATGAATGGAACGTGTTTGTCCTGAAATAATATTTATCGCTTTCCCAACTGCCTGTTCACTAGATGCCGTGACAGTAGATTTTAGTGCAAGATCCAGTGGGTCAGAATTTAATTTTCCTATTAAATAAGCATCGTCACGTAACAATCGTTGTTGTATTTTAAAAATAGCATTTGGGTCATTTAATAATTTGTTTGCTTTAAGGTCGTTTTCGGATAAATATGCTGCTGTAGTACCTACTCCTTGACCAATAGCAAAGCAGGTTGCCATGACCCTAGTGGATGCGAACGCAACATGTGTAGCTGAAATATTTCTACCAGCAAACATCAAATTGCTTGGGTAATTCGTAGTACATGATTGCAGTGGTATATCGTAAATATGATCTAGCTCAACTTGGTTAGCAGGTTTTATATCAGGAGCATCAATTCCTTCAGGTGGATGTGTATCTATAGGCCAGCCTCCAAAAGCGATGGCATCATCAAAAGATAATGATCTTTGTATTTCCTTTTGACTAAGTACATGTTGACCGCGAAATCGTCTACTTTCTCGTTTACCAGGCAAAAAACCAAACCAATCTAAAGCCCAGTTATCGGCTTTATGATTTCCACTATTTTTTATATGATCCCAAATTCCTAGCAAAATCGATAACAATTCATCACGGATAATTTCATTATCTTTAATTGTATCTAGGTGACCACCCCATTCTACCCACCAATATCCATATTCGAATCCTCGGTCTATACCAATTCCTCCGTGGGGCCTTAATTTCAATTCGTCTTCTGAGAATATTCGGGCCCAAGAGGGCGGTGTAAATGGGATAGGTCTATCATGTTTTCGAGCTTGTAAAAGTAATGTCGATCCTAGAGTTTTTCTATCCGATTTATGCTGAGCTAGACTTTCATCAAATTCCAGTTTGTTTTCTCGTCCTTTGAAAAACTTTGCTTTTGATTCAAATCCCAGGCGTCCATCGCCAGTACAATCACAAAATACTTTAGCGGTGATCTCAAATTCATCTTCTGTTGATTGCCTACATGCTTTTACCGATCGTATAGCATTTCCTGACATGTTGACTTCGGACACAGTTGTATTGAGCATTAAGTTTAAATTGGGTTCACGCATACAAAAATCATAAAATATCAAATCCAACATAGATGCCGAACGTTGAGGATTATTGACAGATGTTTCAAGTCTTATTTCTTCAATAATTCCACCTTCTCTAGTTTCTGTTTCTAACGATATGCCACGTTTACCGCTTGCATCGGCGCCGACTATATGCATTCGTACTTCACTAGATGCGTTGCCCCCTAAAACAGACCTATCTTGGCATAGAATTACCTTTGCCCCATTTCTGGCGGCTGAAATAGCACACGCTATACCTGCTGGTCCTCCTCCAGCTACTAGAACGTCACATTCAATTTTATGCAGTTCCATTCAAAAACCTAAACCCAGGAATTAGTTATCGTGTATGTATTATAACTCCAGATATAACTAGTTGACATAAATGGAAATGGAATTATTCTTATATAATTGAGAATTGTTCTTATTTATAAGTAACCTATGAAATTATGGACAAGTTAAAACATATACTAAGGAATAAATAAAATGAATCTTACAGCTTATAGCATGAAATTAAAAAAGACCGTAGAAATTGATAAACCCGAAATAGTTACCATGAAAAATGGCAGGAAGGCTGTTCGAGGTGTTGCAGCAGAAGACCCTACTCAAAAGGTATTTAGAATACTAAGCGACAGTCAAGTTGCTGAAGTGGAAAAGCTAATAGGTTAATTAGTAAGGGATTGAAATAAATAGTAAAACCCGCTGGACAGACAATTGGTTATTGGTCACCCAATAACTTTCTGATATAACCTGCCCGGCGCCCGTACTGCAAGACATTTTCCACACCTATCAATCATCTTTGAGAAAGTTGGAGATGAGGAGACTTAATCCTTCTAGCATATTAGACAAAGTGAAGACTTGAACGCCTGAAGGCAGGTCTGTTATTCGTACTTACTGGAAGGACGCATTTAGAGATTAAAGGAGAACTGATGGAATTTGACAGCTTGATAGAGCACGTTATGATTAGCCCCAATGTACTTCAGGTTAAGGAAGACTACATGTATCTGTACCATAGCCTAGAGGCAGAAGGGATGTCTCAAATTACAGGCGATGGGTTTAACATGGCGTTTGTTCTGTTAGATAGAGCTTATCAGACAATGGCATCACTCCCTATTCCACAAGTAGTTACAGGTGAAATGAAAGAAGACCCAGAAACCAGTAGTCGTTAGAAATCAGATCACTATGTGACCATTCCATACGACTGTTAGCTATTATGTGTCAGGAAGCAGATTGTAATACCTCATTTTTGGTTCATTAGATACCTACCCTGTGCCTAGACTCACTAAACATGGAAGATATACATATCCCGATTGGCAACAGGAAGATCAATCCATGCACCACCCTGAAGATGACTTTCTGCGACAGCTATACATGCTTCTGTTACATGATGTGTGACTTCAATATCACCATGTGCTTGGCGACTACCTTCATGGGCATCGACGAGATCCTCTAAGCATGCGACAGTGTTATTCATGTCATCAATATCTGGGAAAGGAGCGTCAACCATCTTAGGACGGCCCGAAGAGCCTTCCTCTGGCTTGCGCATTGCAACGCTTGATCCATTATTCATCAGTCGAATAGCACCCTTATCTCCAATAATCTCAAATTCAAAACCACCACCTGGAACTGTAGAAACCATAACTCCATTTTCCAACTGTAACTGGTAAACTGCTCGGGGATCGGAATCGATCCTATTATCTTCAATAACTGTATCTCGTGGGATAAGATCACCACGTACGGAATTAATCTTCGGATCTCCTAGAAGGTATGACAAGGTATCAATCGAATGAATATGTCCATGCATCAAGCTAGATCCACCAAAATGAACAGCTGTTAGTATGGTGCCTATCTGTCCTTCCTCTATAGCCTTGCGCACAGCCTTATATCGGCTATTATGCCTGCGGAGTAATCCCGATCCATACTTCGTGCCTTGTTTTTTGCAAACTGCTAACACTGCATCGGCTTTGGAAATCGAGCATGACATTGCCTTCTCTACCCACAACATAGGTACCCCTGTATCAGCAACATTAATTGCATCGTCGGCATGGGAGTCTGAGACAAAATCCTTCGTCGGAGCTTCTTTACCTGGCTTCGGCAAGCCCGTTGCGGTCGTACAAATCGCGACTAGATCTGGCTCTTCCTTCTTAACCATATCCATGTAATCTTCGTAAACAGGTACATCCCAGGCATCTGCAAACAGATCTCGACGCTCTTCCTGTAAATCCGATCCAGCCACTAACTCGAGTCTTTCACTCTGATTTGTAGCATTTGCAATAGACATGTCTATAAAACTTCCCATTCGACCTAATCCGACTATAGCCACCTTGTATTTTTTCAAAATTTTTCTCCCTAAAAAGGTTGTCTTTAGTAGTTATCGTATCGACATTATAAATCAGGGAGTCAATAACTGGTCTTTTTTGTTTAAAAGGCCTGCGTGCTTCCGACTGTGACTGTCCATTCCATTAATCTAGATGAGCAATACTCTGAAGATATTACTACGAAGACTATCCCGGTTACGGAAGGGTTCTCTCCTGTGCCTGAGAATCCGGGATTGGGTTTTGAGGTTGATGAAGCAGCTTTAAACAAATTGGCGGGGCAAAATCCTGTAGAAGTTCCAAAACATTTAGGTGTGTTGTGTCTGCCTGGAGGCCACAAAATTTACACCCCATCATTGGAGGGAACCCAACGATTTACGGGACGAGAAGAAGGTGCGTTAAGGGGTTTTAATACACAAATTTGGGAGGATGATGGTTCATCAGAATTTGACCGTATTTATGAGTTTGTCCAAAACGAAGGTAAATTTGAAGGCAAACCAAATCTCTGAGTCCAACTAGTTATTGTGAGGATATTACGATTGTTGAGTAGTACACAGGAGTGTACAAGATGGGAATTAGTATAGGGAATTCACCTGAATCCTGGGGTATTACAAGTTTGTCTGAATTGAATCAGACAGCTTGGAATCGATGCCTAGATGAAATAGCAGAGGCAGGGTATAGCTGCTTGGAGTTGGGACCTTATGGATACTTTCCTACAGACAATGTAATTCTTGAACGTGAACTATCTCAACGAAATTTAGATATCAGTGCAGGTACTTTATTGGCTACTCTTGAAGATAATGATAGTTGGCCGGATATCGAAAAAGAAGCAATGAGAACAGGAGAATTGCTATCTTCTGTAGGTGCAAAATTCTTTATCGTTGTGGATGGTTTTTATCGTTTCCAGACTGGTAAACAACTTGGTCCTCCTGCCTTGGATAAATATAAATGGGATACTCTTATTGATAATTCACATAAATTAGGAGACCTTGTTAAAAGTAAATTTGGTCTTCAATTGGCATTTCATCCTTGTGCTGATACTCACATAGAATATCAGGAACAAATCCTGGAATTTTTATCGGATACAGATCCTGGTTTAGTTACGCTTTGTCTTGATACAGGACACCATGCATACCGTTTTGGAGACCCTGTTGCATTTATGAGGGAACACCATGAACGTATAGGATATTTACATCTTAAGAGCGTAGACTTTGTAATTAGGAAAAAGGTTAACCAGGATGAATTGGCATTTATGGATGCCGTTAAATTAGGAGTAATGTGCGAACCAGAACAGGGAGTGGTAGATTTTATGGGATTTGGCAGAGTTTTACATGAGATAAAGTACGAGGGGTATGCGATAGTAGAACAAGATATTTATAAGCCGAACTTGGATGTTCCATTTCCAATAGCGAAACGCACAAGAGAATATCTTAGGAATATAGGCATAGGTTAATATAAGCTGATTTTTACTGTGATCACCAACTTTTGTTTATTTTCAATCCTGACAATTGGTTCGTAAGCTTCGGTCAAATCAGTATAACCAGTTGATATAAATCGTTATCTGATAGTCCTTGATTCCTAGAACTCGATCCTATTTGGCCCCTCGTCGAAACCATAGAAGTCGTGCTTTATGTCTTCTTCATAAATTCTAACTATCCGATAGCCAGGTGGATCATTTCCGAGCGGGTATCCAACCGCGCTCGAGGTCACCATTTGAGTTGCCCCATAGCTGGTATATTGATTCTTGTGGGTGTGTCCTGTAAACACTGCACTAACCGAATACTGGTTGAACAGCTCCAGTACGATGCTTCGCCGCTCCAGTGGGATGACCAGACCTATTTCAAGGTCATCTTTACTCCAATCTTCACCGGGATGTTGTAAGAAGAATGGGTAGTGTCCAAAAACGATTGTATGGGTGCTGTTTCTTTGGTTTGCAGCCTTCAGTTCGGTTTCTAGAAACCTTAATTGGTGTTGCCAGTGATGTTCTAATTCTGGTTCCAGGTGGAAGATTAGAGAAGAATTGATCACAATGAAGCTGACCCCACGGTGTTGAAAGGCGTAGAAGTCAGGGCCGAACCTAGCTTTATAACAGTTCAGGGTATCTTCGGTTGGTCGTTTCCATCCTGAGCCGATATCAATCACGTCGTGATTACCGGGTACCCAGTGCATAGGTATGCCGTATGCTAGGTCGGAGGCTATTGTTTTAGCTTCGTGTACTTGGGCCTCATTATCCCATCGATTTATGATATCACCGCAGGTGACCACGAAGTCAGGCTGAAGTCGGTTTGTTTCAGAAATAGCTTTCCGGAATAATCTGCTCTCTATCTCAAAGCCTTCTATTTTCGGTGTTGCTATTATATTGCGGCCACGTGCTTGTTCAAATGCGGCTTCTTTCTCTGTCTTGCCACTCAGTTGTTCATGACATCCAAATTGCGGATCGGCTAATTGGATAAAAGAAAACGGACCGTCCCAGTTTTCTGTTTTGGTATTTTCTACTGTTGTGAACTCAGGAACGATTTTCATGGTATTTGACAGTATAAAAGTTCAGCAAGAATAGGTTTCATCAGTCTGCTATGGCTTCTCTTAGATTCGTTATCTGCTCTATGCTGAGTCCAATTGATTGCATGTACTGTGGTACTCCACCATAGTTCTCATCTAGGTGCTTTAGTGTTTTTATCATGCCTTCTGGTGGACAATACTCGGCTTGGTATTGCTGCCACGTGGTAATGTCTTCCTGTTCGGGAACACCATGTCCATCTAGATTACGTTGTAACAGATATCGTGCTGTCAAACTGTAGTCTTCGGCGATGGTTTCTCTATCGACTCCGGCGATGTCTAATAGCAATGCTGATATCACTCCCGTGCGGTCTTTTCCTCCAGCGCAATGGTAGATTACGGGACGAGCGGAGGGTTTAGCTAACAATGTTAGGACCTGTCGGAATACAGTCTGCCGTGTATCCAACCAGTTTGTATACGAGATTCGTATCCTGTCGGCAGGTATCCCGGTCTCAACGTTTAACGTAACCGCTCTTGGCAGAGGGTCGTCACCTACAATATTGTGATGCACGTACTGAATTTCTGATCCACCTGCGAACACGTTTGGTGTAAGCTTGGTTTCTTCCGTTGTCCTAAGGTCCACAACCGTCCGCACGCCGTATTGGGCTAGGGTTACTCTATCTTTTGATGTCAGCCGGTGCATGCTATCGGAGCGCAGGAATGTTTTCCACCGAGTTGATCCACCCGCACGGATTGGATATCCTCCTAGGTCGCGAACGTTGTAGGCACCTTCGATAGGTAGACGGCGCAAAGGTTCAGAATCGGACGACATATTGATGCTCCTTTAATACTAGAGATACTGCGCTAGATGATCTTTAATCGCTAGAAGAGTGGCCTCACTGGTTTCAGGCGTAGCAACATTCGGCGGGCCTGGCCACCCATCATCAATCCACTTCATACCAATAAATTCTCGTGGGCTTTCGTACCTGGGTACAACATGTGAATGGTAATGTCTATCAGACATCATCAATAAAAGATAATTTATCTTGTCAAAGCCAAATGCATCAGATAGTGCACTTTCCAGCCGCTCAACAACATCAGGAAGTTCAAGTAATTCGTCCCGGGTCAACTCTGAAGCACTTATAAAATTGCGGTTGGCTGCCAGAACAAGAGTCCCTAGAGTAACTTGGTTTTTCCTGACCAAAACGGTCCAGTTATCAGTATGAAATAAGGTCAGTTGGTCGGCCTTAAAGGTATTTGCAAAAGGCTCCCATAGTTTCATTTTACGTACTCTAACACATATGACAGGTACATCAATACCCCTTTATGAATTTACAATGTGGTGGGTAGTCCTGATTGATGGGTGATCACGAGTACTTTGAAGAAAGGGGATACCTGGGATTCTTAGAAAACTTACAGAGGTGGTATTTACGATACTAATAGGATACATTGCATCGAGAGATGTTCTACCTACAAAAAAATACTAGCTCCCTTCAAGTTAACTGGAACGGAGACCCTTTACTGGCATATCAATATGGGTCTGGTTCAATGCCGTTCTGGCATCCTATAAGTATGCCCGGGTCCCCTATTTTGACGGAGGATAGGCCGGCAGACCATATACACCATCATGGCCTTTGGCTTGCCTGGAAAAGCGTAAACGGAGTGAATTTTTGGGAAGAATCACCTTCCGGAGCACCAGAACGAGGTTATGGGAGGATTGTAAACACGGACTTAAATGTAGTAGAGGTAAGTTCATCGTCTGCTGAGTTTATTGCCACAACTTCTTGGTTGGATTGGCGCGGTAAGGAGATTATTTCGGATGTGCGACGTACATTAATTCATCGTCCTACAGATACAGGCTTCATGATTGATTTATCTATAGAACTTTTACCGACTAATGGAGAGGTAATACTTGACCTACGTCGAGGTGAACCAGGCCAGGGCGGGTTTTACTACAGTGGTTTAGTGATTCGCTTGAACGATAAGATTGGGCAAGGTGAAGTTCTGGATGCAGATGGACATACGGATACCGAATCTATTTTTGGTAGCCAGAGTCGCTGGTGTGGTTACTCCGGTGTACACCAGGTAAACGGAAAGCGCTATAGCGTGGTGATTATAGACAAACCTGAAAATCCAAGATATCCAACCACCTGGTGGGTACGCAATAGGCCGGGATATTCATTGCTACATCCAAGCCCTACATACTATGAACCCCTAAAGATAGATGCTGGCACCTCAGTAACCTTCCAATATAAATTGCTATTCTACAACGGACCTATTCCCGTAGATGATGTTGAATTTATGTCCAGGGAAATCTAGAATGGTGTCAAATTTTGGACTCTAACCGACACGTCCTATTGGGACAACGGTTTTCGAGTCCAATAACTTTAATTTTAGTGAATTATGATTGATGTTGTTAAAACAATGAATGAAAAAATATTTACCACTAAAGCAGCTCTAAAATTATTAGGCAGTATGGATAATGATGTAAAAATCGCTATAAAAAATTACGGTTATCCCCCCGACCGTTCGCTGCCGCCGAATTTTGGATCTTTGGCTCGTATTATCGTTGGGCAGCAAGTTTCACGCTCTGCTGCTACAAGCATATGGAAAAGACTCCTGAATATAGGTATTGAAGATATTAATATTATATCTAAAGTCAAACCAGAGGATATTATGATGGCTGGGTTATCTCGCCGTAAGTCTGAATATATTATTGGAATTGCTAGCGAAATTGTTTCTGGAATCCTTGATCTTAAATCGTTAAGTACCCTTAATGGAGAAGAAGTGAAGGAACGCTTGATTTTGATACGTGGCGTTGGGGCATGGACAGCTGACAATTACAGATTATTTGCCCTTGGTGATGTGGATGCGTGGCCTGCAAATGATATTGGATTGCAAGGCGGGATGAAAATTATAAAATCTTTAGATGATCGTCCCAATTGTGAAGAGATGGAATCGCTTGGTGAAAACTGGCGACCATATAGAGGTGCAGGAGCATTACTGCTATGGCATGTATATGGTGAGTAATATTCGATGAGAACTAAGTGGTTACAGAATGAACACTACAACAACTAGCCGCCAAAGGGCCGTTAGGTTCCGTGTAGTAGTTTAGACATAATTAATCAGCTATCCCACTAGCAAGCGCGAACCGTCGTGTGAATGCTGCGAGTTCTTCAGGGGTTTCACCGATTGCGGGCACGGATGTTTCAAAGGTATATGGTCCTTGATAATCGATTTCCTTAAGTGTAGCAAGTAGATCGTCCCAATTAAGATAACCACGGGTTGGCCCTCTGTGATCAGAGCCATCTTCTTTTCCTTCAGCATCGTGCAGATGGGTACCACACAGTCTAGATCCGGCAGATCGAACTTCGTCAACGATATCATTACCTAGTACTCCTACATGGCCTGTGTCTAGGATTAAGCCAAGGTTCTCCGAGGGGTAAGGGTCAACTAGTGGTCGTAGCGTCGCCATCGTTAGGTAAGGGTAATTGCAGCGGTACGGCAGGTTCTCTAGATTGATACGAATACCAGCTTCCTGGGCAACAGGTACTAGCCTTTCCAGTGAGATAGTTACTCCCTCTTTTACCAGCTCAGCAGTTTCGGGAGCAAATGCATTCTCGACAATCTTCGGGTTCGGGATCGGGTGAATCACCATGTCAGTACCACCAAGATCTGAGAGAAATAAAATATAGTCATGTAAAGTTGCGATCTCCTGCTTACGCCATTCCTTGTTAGTTGTGCCCAAGGTAGTGTGGCCAGAAGGAGCGTGCATTGTCCGAATCTTAAGTCCTCTAGACTCGACTCTGGAAAGAAATTCTGAAAGGTCTTTGCCGGTGAGCCTGTGCCCGAGGTGTGGGTCGCGTGCTGAGACCTCGACTTGTGGGAAACCAATGTTTGCCACAACATCTAACGCCTGCTCGATCCCGCGATCTTTCAATCCTGCGGTGCTATAGCTAGTATCGTCCATTTCTCTTTCCAGACAGCATCATAACTTGGATTTGTCGTGACGACATTATAAATTAGGCTGTCAATAAGGAGTCCCTTTTATTAATTTACTCTGCCATGGGTATAC
>CEUZ01288864.1_pt1 | contig 14576 bp, 15 predicted proteins | sample 361511 | NCBI WGS metagenome assembly CEUZ01 (sample SAMEA2622822, study PRJEB7988) | marine metagenome | biome: marine biome (ENVO:00000447); feature: surface water layer (ENVO:00002042); material: "saline water (ENVO:00002010), including plankton (ENVO:xxxxxxxx)" | depth 5 m
ATACAAAAAATATCGTTATATAGGCTATACAGACAATACCTATGCTGTCCCTGTGCCTCAAGATGATTGGATGGGAATATTAGGCCCACAGATACGGGGTGTAGTGGGAGATAATATAGTTGTTCATTTTTTAAATAGGACAGATCGTCCACTATCTATGCATCCTCATGGGGTACTATACAGCAAAGATAACGAAGGAGCTGATGGCCATAGTGCAGGGGCGCATGTTTTACCAGGAGAATCTTATAAATATATATGGGCTGTTGATGAGGCTTCTGGTCCAGGGCCCAATGACCCTTCATCAATTGTCTGGCTCTACCATTCTCATGTTCTAGGGGAGGAAGAGATGAACTTGGGTTTAGTTGGTGCGATTATTATTACCAGAAGAGGAATGGAAAGCTCTCCTTCGAATCCTTCTCCGTATGATGTAGATCATGAATTTATTTCATTATTCATGATTTTTAATGAGGAAAATGGTGAAGAAAGTGGATTAAAACATGCAATTAATGGCCGTATTTTTGGCAACCTTAATGGATATAGCACTAAGATAGGCAAGCGTGTGCGATGGCACGTAGCAGCTCTAGGTAATGAACAGGATAACCATACTATTCATTGGCATGGGCAAACAGTTCTTAATCAGGGGCATCGAACTGATGTCATAGAGGTGTTTCCTGCTAGTATGGTTTCGGTTGATATGATTCCTCGTTCGCCAGGCAATTGGCTTGTACATTGTCATGTTAATGATCATATGCTTGCAGGAATGTCTACACGTTGGCATGTATTGCCCTGAATATGAAACATGTTTGAAAAAGAAATATTAAGACATAACTGCGATTAACATTAAATCATTCTTGATATTAAGCATGAAATATTGCTGCCTAATTATTCCCTTATTTATTTCAAATTTAGTAAATGCATCAGGAAGTTTATCGATTACTGTACCCGATACAATGGAAGAGCGGGTGAAGGCATGTACTATTTGTCATAATAATAAAGATAGAATAGGTCGTGACGCATATTATCCGCGTATAGCTGGTAAGCCTGCTGGTTATATTTTCAATCAATTAAAACATTTTAGGGATGGGCGGCGCTATTATCAGCCTATGGCTATTCTGCTTGAAAATATGTCAGATGAATATATGCTAGAAATAGCGCATTATTTTTCTTCCTTACAGTTGCCATACCCACCACCTGAAGAAATTAGTATGCAACCAGAAGAAATTGAACATATCAATATGCTTATTCGTTTAGGGGATCTAGATAGGAGTATTCCAGCATGTCAATCATGTCATGGAAAATTATTAATGGGGATTAAGCCATTTATTCCAGGCTTACTTGGATTACCGCTTGCTTATATTTCTGCTCAATTCGGGAGTTGGCGTAATGGAGGGTTAATGCGAGGCCAAGATTCTAATTGTATGTCAGAAATTGCAAATTTACTTACTGATAAAGAGGTTGTTGCTATTGCAAAATGGCTTGCTATGCAACCCGTATCTGGGGAGCCAGATCAATCTGAATTACTTTTACCTAAGCTTTTTCATCGTTGTAGTGAACTTATGTATTTGAAATGAAAAGTATACAGTATGAATCTAAGATCTATATACAGAGGAAAATAGTATCAGCATGTAGTTTTGCGGCATCTTTTTTCATTCTATTATCATTGTTTGGATCTGTTTTTGCAGATCCTATACAACCTGCCCATCATATTTCTAATCAAAATAGATTAGTTGGCTCATATCTTGCTCGAGTTGGAAACTGTATAGGGTGCCACACTGCTAGGGGCGGGGATTTATTTGCTGGTGGAAGAGAAATGCATACTTCATTTGGAATTTTTATTACACCGAATATAACGCCAGATAAAGAAACAGGAATTGGAAATTGGGATAAGAGTGATTTTTGGAGGGCTCTTCATCAAGGAGAATCTCGTAATGGTCGTATGCTTTATCCTGTTTTCCCTTACCCTCAATATACTAAGATAACAAGGAAAGATTCAGATGCAATCTTTGATTATCTTATGTCTCTGAAGCCTATTGTAAATGAGAATGCTCCTAGTAGAGTTTTCTTCCCATATAATTTAGAGCCGCTTTTGTATATATGGAGAAAACTTTATTTTAAAAAAGGAGTATTTAAACCAGATTTATCTAAAAGTAAAGAATGGAATCGAGGTGCTTACTTAGTGGAAGGACTTGGACATTGTAATTCATGTCATTCTTCTCGTAATTTATTAGGAGCAAGTCAGAAAACAAAGCATATTGGAAAGAAGATGACAGGTATGGGTTGGTATGCGCCATCCTTAATTTCTAGACTAGAGGCGGGTAGTAGAGGGCTGGAAATAAATGAGATTATTGAACTTCTTACATCTGGCATATCTAAGAATGCGGTAGCTTCTGGCCATATGGCAACCGTGATTAGGCAAAGCCTTCAGTTTATGTTGCCACAGGATATACGTGCTATTGCTATATATCTTAAATATATTGGAAGAGAAAATTCTGATATTGCACCTGCAGAGAGTTTTCCAGTTTTATCTAAGAAAGTACGTAGCCAGCTTTCAGAAGGAGGTAAGATATATACGAAATACTGTGAAGGTTGTCATCAGTCTTCTGGTAGAGGTATTCCTGGTATTTATCCGCCACTAGCAGGAAATCGAAGTGTGACTATGTCTTCACCCCTTAATACAATATTAAGTGTTATGCATGGAGGATTCCCACCAACTACAATTGGAAATCCACGGCCATATGGGATGCCACCTTTTCAGCAAATATTTCATGATAAAGAAATAGCCCTAGTAGTTTCTTATATCAGGAATGCATGGGGAAATCATAGTAGTTTAGTTACAGAAATTGATATTGAACGAAGTAGAAATAGTAACAGAGATTAATAAAAATTTAATTGATTCTCTTTAATACCGGAATGGATAATACCAACCTCTTCGGAAAAATGGATAGCTATAATAACCATAGGGATGCCACCCATATTTACCATGTCCATAACGGTTGTTCTGCCGTTTCGGCCATAAATGGATACCTATAGATTGTATCAATGGAACTCGAATAATTTTTTTCCCTACAGTACGCTGGAGATCACCATTCAATTCCCCTACAACACTAATTTCATTGTTTTTTGAGTAAACTACTGGATCAAGAAACTCTGTACTTTTAATTACGAATCTCCCACCGTGTTCTTCACTTACTTGAGGACGCCCTGAATAATCTAAAGGATATGAGAGTACTTGAATTAGGCTAAAATTCTTTTCATTTTCTACATCTATAATAATACCGCCCCACCGAATTAGAGTATTTCTGTGGGCATCAATATTCTGAATGGCCTGTGAATAGGTGACATCCACTACATTTATATTCTGTATTGCTTTAGGCATGCTAGTACATGCGCCTAGAACTAGACAAAGAAGGCATAAACATACTTTCATATTTTCTCCAGAAATATAAAAAATACTTAATCATATAGGTTACAGGAAGATGTAAATTACATAACCTAGAAATAGCTATTAACAGAAAGTATGTTGAATTTTTTTATTGTTAGCTCTGCTTTGAAATAAATAGATCTTCAAAGAGAGCTAGTATTCCATTAATTCATTTTCTGATAGCAATGTACTAACTTGCAAAGAGATATATTGCAACTGCTGTAATAAGTATTTTAAGAACTGAAATTACAATAACATGATTAGTAGGTATTGATATATGCTTTTATTGAATAATACAGTATGATGTAAAAACAGTTTAATATATATAGTAATATATATAGTATGGCATCGTATTAGTGCTTCTAAAGAATGTATTGAGGCATGTCTATAAATATAAATCATATATGAAAATTAATGTTTTTGAAGCTGCTAGGCGTATTTCAAGGCTAGCAGCTGCGACTTGGATGATTAGTTGGATGGTGTTAGCGCTAAATAATAATATGCAAGGGGATCCTATTTACTTTGCTATTGTGTCATTTGGGGGCCTTTTTTTTATTCTGATGGTTACTTCGATAATTGGCTGGATTGTGCGCAAGTTTATGGGGATTCCTGCTAGAAAAGATAGAAAGGTAATTAATTGAGAAGTCTTGCTAGCAAGGTGCTCTATAGGTATTTAAAAGATAAATATAGCAATCTAAAAAATGAGACGAGCAAATTTATTAATTATAATGACATTATTTGGTTGTGCATCTACTCCATACAATGGAAAATATACACTAAATGGCGATGAAAATATTGATTACAGCATTGAAAAGAAGCAGTGCCAGATACAAGCAACAGAGCAGGCAATTCAAAAATTAGATGGAAATACAATTGGTTCTACTTGGATGTTAAGTAGGAGAAATAATATGCTTGCTTGTATGAAAGAAAAAGGGTTTAAGTGGAATCAAGAGTAAATAACATTATGATTTGATTATTATTATTTGCTAATTCATTAGAATGTGCCATATAATTTTTATTTGATGGATTAGATTATTCGTTTTTTGAAAAAATATTTATACTTGTAATTATATTTTATGCCCATATATTCATAATATGAAAAAGATACTTTCCCTTTCTTCTAAAACTAAGAAACGAGTTCTTGTTCTAACTGAAAGCCCTGATGGTGACGTTGATTGGATAGATGCTGCTGAATTGGCGGAATCAGTTGGGATAACTTATGAGCAGTATCCAGCTTGGCTAAATTCTATGCATGAGTTAGGAGCAGTAGCGATATCAGATAGAATGGCACATTAAATTTAGTATTCCTGCTCTATTTTATTATTAAACTTTAATTACTAAGTGTAGTCTTAGAATTATTCTTCATTGTTTGTTCAATTGTAGATGATAGATTATTTTTAAAATAATAGTGAGTGTATATTTCGTACTTATATTAGATAAGATATGTTTTTAGGGATTGTTATTAAAATTATTCGTCATATTTTTTTATTTTTATTTATTCTGTTATTTGCTGCATGTGCAAATAAGTCGTATTTAGCAAAAAATCAGGACTCTAGTGGAGTAGCAAAGAGCAAGGATTCTACCGGCTTCCCAACTGTCGAACGTTCTGTGGCTGGTTGTCAGCCGGATGAGAGCGCCTTTGACTGTGATCGTCGCGCTATTCTTTCAATGCTTGGTGAATATCAGGTAAGCTTTAATTTCTATGAGACGTCAATACTTAAGCCTGGGTATGTAAGAAGTGACCCTAAGCATTCTGGAGGATTTGAGGTAGTAGTGCTGGCAGAGGATACTAATTCACGTATATCAATACAACATATTTTAGTTGGAGCTGGTGGCATGAAAATCAAGCACTGGAGACAAGAGTGGGTATATGAGATGCCTTCCCATTGGGTTTATTTGGGTAATCAGAGTTTTGAAATTCAGAAACGTAAGCTTTCTTCTATACCAGGGACTTGGACACAATTGGTATATGGAGTAAATGATGGGCCTCGTTATGCAGGAAGTGGTCGTTGGAACCATCGTTATGGGGTGTCAACTTGGACTTCAGAGCGTACGTGGCGTCCATTACCAAGACGAGAATATTCAAAGCGTAAGGATTATCAGTTATTAAATGTCGAAAATCGTCATACAATTACTCCGCAGGGCTGGACGCATGAACAGGATAATACTAAAGTTAAACGTAATAATGGGAAAGATACTACCCTAGTACGTGAGTTTGGTTTTAATGAATATCGGCGTATTGATGGCTTTGATTTCAGTCCAGGTCTCGATTATTGGAAAGCTACTTCGCCGTTTTGGGAACTGGTACGTAAACGGTGGAATAAAGAATTAAATAAAGAAGGTATAACTAAGCTTTTATTTGAAACTGGTGATGAAAAATTTAGTGATGAAGTTTTATCTCTTGCAGATGCTTATCAGATTAATCCAGTCATGAATAACCATTTGCCTGCATTTGAGGAAATATTTGGAAAGTTTGTAAGCACTGATGCGTCTACAATGCATTGAACATTAATTCAATATTTTATTTTGGTAATAAATACAATATAACTATATTTTGATTAAATTAGTTGCATGCATATTTCCATAAATCTTCAGAGACACTGTCAGGTACAATAGGTTCCCACTTATTGTATGGTATATCATTGGCATAGACTATTTTACCTTCAGTAAACCTTCCTGAATGCTTGGAAATATAAAGTAGGCGAGTTTGTAATTTTTTACAATCATATTCCTTGTGTTTCTTGATAGACATAATTTTGTCACCAGACTCTATTATGGCTTTTCTGTAGTCGAATAAAATCCATAATTTTGTATGGTCACCTGTTTTTTTAATAGTTTCGGGATTCACGAATATAGAGGAGCCATTCCTGTTGGTTGAGATATTGTTCCATTCAGCGCTAGCAGAATTACTAAAAATCGCTAGTAATAGGGTTAGGGCAGCGCTAATAAAATGCCTTGTCCTATACATAAATATTATTAATGTTGGTGTATTTTATTGAATCTTAAAGCATGCATGTGTACTCAAAGTCAAGTAAGGATTTTAAATTCTTATGGTATACTTAAATTAGTATAGAACTATATACTGTAATTTCTTAAGATGATAAGGTTTTACTGTGAGTTTATCTAGGAGGAAAGGTAAATAATTTTATAGGAAATGAGAATTATAGTCATAATTATTTATTAATATTTGGCAGTCTGATATAATTTTAAGCGGTTATTTATTTAAAGTATAAAAGTTACTTAGTTGATTATTTAAGCGCCCGTAGCTCAGTTGGATAGAGTACTTGGCTACGAACCAAGGGGTCGGGCGTTCGAATCGCTCCGGGCGCGCCATAATTATGATTTAAGAAATACTTGATGTTTTATACATTGTGATACAGACAAAAGTTTGTAAAAAGTATAGTCGAGCTAATTATCACCTGATAACTATAGGAAATTTTTATATTGTCAGTTGAAAGTTTTACTCTGAAAATTGTTTAGTTTTGACGCCAAAGATATGAATATTTAGATATATTAAGAATTATTTTCAACAGTTTTACTTAAAATTATTAGTTTAAAAAAGTGGATACTTCTTTATGTCATGAGAATTTTTAGTTTTGTGATATAGGTAAGTTAGTTTTCTGTATTTTATATGAGTATGGCTGTTAAATATGAAAATTTGAGGTCACTATGAATGATACTTTTCGAATTGATAGTCACAAATTAATTTTCCATCCTAAGCGTGTAACCCAATATCTTGAGTCAAAGGATGATTGGGAAAAAGCTAAGAGTGTGTATCCTATTTATGTCGAAATATCGCCAGTTGGAGCTTGTAACCATCGATGCACTTTCTGTGCTGTGGATTACATAGGCTATAAGAGTAAAATGCTAAATGTTGATATGTTGTCTAGTAGATTACCTGAAATGGGTAGACTTGGTGTAAAGAGTATCATGTATGCTGGTGAAGGCGAGCCACTTTTACACAAAAAAATAAATGAGATAGTTAAGCTTACAAAAGATGCTGGTATTGACGTGTCATTTACTACAAATGCTACAGTTCTAAATGAGGCATTTATTGAACGATCTTTGCCTTTGACTTCATGGATCAAGGTTTCACTTAATGCTGGTACAGCAGAGACCCATGCCAAGATACATCAAACTAAGGTAAGGGACTTTCCTAAGGTTGTAGAGAATTTAAGAAAAGCAGTCGCGTATAAAAAGAAGCATGGATTAAAATGTATTATCGGAGTTCAAACCCTACTTCTGCCAGAGAACTCTCATGAGATGGAAACTTTGGCCTTACTGTGTCGTGATATCGGGGTGGATTATGTAGTTATCAAACCGTATTCTCAGCATAAATCTAGCGACACTAAAATTTATAAGAATATTGATTACAGCGCGTATATAGCGATGGCTGGTGATCTTCGAAAATTAAACACAGATAATTTTCAAGTAGTTTTTCGAGAAAATACTATGAAAAAGCATATAGAGGATGAAAGTTTACGCTACCAAAAATGTGGTGCAACTCCATTCTTCTGGGCTTATGTCATGGCAGATGGTGCGCTCTATGGATGTAGTGCTTATTTGCTTGATAAGCGTTTTGAGTATGGAAATTTGAATGAGCAATCGTTTAAGGATATATGGGAAGGTGAGCGACGTAAAACAAATTTTTATTACGTAAAAAATAAATTGGACATAAAAGAATGTCGTAAAAATTGTCGTATGGATGAAGTAAACCGTTATCTATACCAGATGAATGAAGATTTGGTTCAGCATGTAAACTTTATTTGAGGTGAGATATTAATATATTAATTACCGGCGGTGCGGGTTTTATCGGCAGCCATTTAGCTGAATTATTGATAGAAAGGGATCATAATATTCTTGTCGTTGATAATTTGATATCTGGCAGATTGAAAAATCTGCAATCTGTTTCTGAAAATCCAAAATTTAGGTTTGCACAGGTTGATATCCGTGATACTGAATCATTGGAACCTTTATTTGAGGGAATTGATTGGGTATTTCATTTGGCTGGTTTGGCGGATATAGTACCTTCCATTGAAATGCCTACACAGTATTATAGTACCAATGTTACTGGTACCTTTAATGTACTGGAGTCTTCACGTCGTTGTAATGTAAAAAAAATTGTTTATGCAGCATCTTCGTCAAGTTATGGGATTCCTGGGGTTTATCCAACTCCAGAGACTACGCCAATTTGTCCGCAGTATCCTTATGCATTGACAAAATATATGGGTGAAGAACTGTTGTTGCATTGGGCAAGTGTTTATAAATTACCTGCTGTTTCTTTGCGATTATTTAATGTTTATGGAACTCGTTCACGTACAACTGGAACCTATGGTGCGGTGTTTGGAGTTTTTTTAGCACAAAAACTGAAAAATCAACCTTTTACGGTGGTTGGAGATGGTACTCAAACACGAGACTTTACTTATGTTACTGATGTTGCTGAGGCATTCCTACGAGCAGCTGAGTCTAATGTTACAGGTGAGGCCATGAATGTGGGCAGTGGTAATCACTATAGTGTTAATAGTTTAGTTGAATTACTAGGTGGAGATGTTGACTATATTCCTAAGCGCCCTGGTGAGCCTGATTGTACTTTTGCGGATGTAACTAAAATAGGAAGATTACTGGGCTGGAGAGCTAAAATTACATTTGCTGACGGCGTTCACCGTATGCTTGAGAATATCAATGATTGGAAGGATGCTCCGGTTTGGAATCCTGATAGCATCAATCAGGCGACTGCAACATGGTTTCAATATCTGGGAGATCAAAAAAATGGATAAAGCAGGGGATCTATCACTGGTGTCCTACACTGATCAGTTTCACACGTTGCTTGCATGTTGTGAAATTACAAAAAGAAATGGTACTTTATCTGAGCTGGAGCCTGGCTTATCTTCGGTCATGCAGGAGCTTATGCATGTACGTAAAAATCATGGCAGTGTTTATGTGGTAGGTAATGGAGGAAGCTCTGGGGTTGCGAGTCATGCAGTTATCGATTTTGTTAATGTGGCAAAATTGCGTGCGTTTACACTGCATGAGCCTTCTGTTTTGACATGTTTAGCAAACGACTATGGTTATGAGCAGATTTTTTCACGATTACTCTCACAAATGGCCAAACCAGGGGATGTTTTAATTGCGATTAGTAGTTCTGGAAATTCAAAAAATATATGTAATGCGGCTGAACAAATGACCAGAAGTGGAGGAATTGTTATTACACTTAGTGGTTTTACAAGTGATAACTCATTACGCTCTTTAGGTGATATTAACATTTGGCTTAATGCTAAAAATTATGGGTTGGTAGAAATCGGTCATCAATTCATACTACATAATGTGAGCGATAGATTTGGTATGATGGGAAGTGTTGGTCAGGAAGATCAATGACCGCAGAAAAGATAGTCTCTATTGAGGAAATTGCAAGATACGCAAAGGGATTACGTAAGGAAGGAAAGCGCGTTGTTTTATGTCACGGAGCTTTCGATCTTATGCACTCTGGGCACATACGTTATCTACAGCGGGCAAAACAAGAAGGTGATATTTTATTAGTAACGGTTACCGCTGATTCATTTGTTAATAAAGGTCCTGGCCGCCCTGTTTTTGGTGAGCAATTGCGTGCCGAAAATATTGCTGCATTAGCCTGTGTTGATCAGGTAGCAATTAATAATTCATTGTCTGCTGTAGATGCATTGAATAAAATTCGCCCTAATATTTATGCCAAAGGTGCCGAGTATCGTTCACATGGGGACGATGTCACTGGAAATATTTCTAGAGAGCAGCAAGCAGTTGAGAAGTACGGTGGAAATATTTTTTATACTGATGAAGTTACTTTTAGTTCTAGTAGTCTGTTAAATGAGTATTTCAATGTATTCCCATCTGAAACTAAATTGTTTCTACAGGATTTTCGGAGTCGATGGACGGATAAAGATATTCATCAGCAGCTTGCATCTCTTTCGGACTTGAAGGTGCTGGTGGTTGGTGATGCAATCATCGACCAATACCATTATTCAACTCCACTTGGACAAACCGGCAAGGGAAATGTACTTGCTGTCCGTTATGACTCAGAGGAGCAGTTTGCAGGTGGAGCGATAGCAGTTGCAAATCATATTGCTGGTTTTGTCAACAGTGTCACCTTAGCAACCGGTCTTGGACAGTTTGATAGCCATGAACAATTTATTCGTAGTAAATTGCTATCAAATGTTTCTCCGCAATTTTTTTATTTTAAAGATGCTCCAACTGTAACTAAACGTCGGTTCGTAGACGGTGACATGTTTAAGTTTTTTGAAATTTATTTCTTTAAGGAAGAAATGAAGTTATCTGACGAGGGAGAGAATATATGTAAATGGCTAGATGATAATCTAGCATTTTATGATGTGGTAATCGTGCCAGATTTTGGGAATGGGCTAATTACGTCTGATATGATCAAAGTATTAGGGGATAAGGCAAAATATCTTGTAGTCAATACTCAAATTAATAGTGGTAATCGTGGTTATCATGTGATTCATAAATATTCAAGGGTAGATTTTGCCTCTCTCAATGAACCTGAGTTACGTATGGCTGCGTATAATCGTCATGATCCACTTGAGGCTGTAATAAAAAAGATAAGTGGCCTTGTTGAAGTGCAACAAATTGCTACAACTCGTGGGACTAAAGGTGTGATAGTTTTTGATAAAAAGGACAAGGTGTTTCATAGGGTACCAGCACTTTCAACTAGAGTGGTAGATAGAATTGGTGCTGGGGATGCCTTTTTATCTTTAGCTGGACTATGTGCAGGGAAAGGTCTATCTGCAGAAGTTGCAGCCTTTGTTGGAAGTGTTGCAGCAGCAATGGATGTTCAGATTATTTGTAATAGAGAGCCTATTGATCCAGTTTCCCTCAATAAATATGTTTCTACATTGTTAAAATAATAAAGAAGAATGAATCGATGATAAAGAAAAATCAACTAGCATTGTTTTATTCAATGCTACGAATTAGGCGTATTGAGGAAGCGCTAGCGGATCGTTACTCGGAGCAGGAAATGCGTTGCCCGATGCATTTGTATATTGGACAAGAGGCTATTGCTGTTGGAATTTGTGCTGCACTTTCAGAAAACGATGTGATGTTCAGCAATCATCGGGCGCATGGTCATTATCTTGCTAAGGGTGGTGATTTGAATGCTATGATTGCAGAATTGTATGGTCGCGCAACTGGATGTTGTGGTGGACGTGGTGGCTCTATGCATTTGATAGATTTAGATGTCGGTTTCTTGGGAGCTACCCCAATTGTTGGGGGGACTGTGCCATTGGCAGTAGGGGCAGCATGGGCTTCATCGTTAAAATCTACAAACCAAGTTAGTGTAATCTTCTTTGGGGATGGTTGTTTTGAGGAAGGTGTGGTACATGAATCATTAAATTTTTCTGCACTTCATAATCTTCCAGTTATTTTTATTTGTGAAAATAATGAGTTTTCCGTGTACACACACTTGAACGAAAGACAGCCCAAGCGTCCAATTCATCAAATAGCTAAGGCACATGGATTAACATCCCATGCGGGTAATGGTAATGATATAGAAGAGGTTGTGACTATTGCTCAACATGCTGTTGATAATGCGAGAAAAGGAAAAGGGCCCCAGTTCATCGAATTGAGTACGCACCGTTGGCGGGAGCATTGTGGCCCAGATTTTGATGACCACCTTGGTTATCGGGCAGCAGAAGAAATTGAGATGGGTCTGAAAAATTGTCCGATTAAAAAATTTTCAGCACGTCTTAGTGAAAATAATGAATTGTCTAAATCAGATATTGAAAAATTAGAGGCAGAGATTCGTGAAGAGATCTCTGATGCCTTTAAGTTTGCATTATCTAGCGCAAAGCCATCATCTAAAGATGCTGGGGAACGAGTTTATGCCTGATTTAGAGTTAAGAAATATCTCCTTTTCAGAGGCGATACGTGAAGGTCTGGATGATGCAATGGGCTTGGATACAAATGTGATAGTCATTGGAGAGGGCGTACCAGATCCTAAAGCAATTTTTAATACAACGGCTGGATTGCGTGAGAAATATGGAGCTCGGCGTGTCTTTGATATGCCGCTTTCTGAGAATGGTTTGACCGGTGTTTGTATCGGGGCAGCACTTTCTGGTTTACGTCCAGTTATGATTCATCAGCGTATTGATTTTGCTTTATTGGCGATGGATCAATTGGTGAATAATGCTGCCAAATGGCATTACATGTTTAATGGGAAAGCATCAGTACCTTTGGTTGTGCGTGTTATTGTTGGCCGTGGGTGGGGGCAAGGGCCACAGCATTCACAAAGTCTTCAGGCGATGTTTTCACTAGTGCCTGGACTGAAGGTTGTTATGCCTACTACTGCAAATGATGCAAAGGGCATGTTAATTTCAGCTATTGAGGACAATAACCCAGTTATATTTATTGAACATCGTTGGTTGCATCAGATAAAAGATAATGTACCTAGAACATGTTATAGGGTACCTCTTGGACAGGCAAAGGTGCTGCATGAAGGTGAGGCTGTTACGGTTGCTGCTTTTTCCTATATGGCGGTTGAATCTTTAATTGCAGCCAAGGCATTGGTTTCTATTATGAATATTTCTATCGAAGTCCTTGATATGCGTAGTGTGAGTCCACTTGACGTGGAAAGTGTTTTAAATTCTGTTCGAAAGACAGGAAGATTAATCGTAGCAGATACCGCGTTTCGCACTGGTAGTATTGCTGGTGAATTGATTAGTCAAGTTGCTGAGCGAGCTTTTAGTTTCTTAAAAAGTCAGCCTGTGCGTATTGCATCATATGATCATCCGGTACCCACATCACATTTTATGATAGAGTATTATTATCCTGGTCCAAAAAACATTGTAGATGCAGTGCTTGACATGATGAGAATTAAAAAGAGCTCAGATTATCGCAAATTATGTGCAATGATATTACGCGATGGTCCTCACGATACACCTAATCGTGGGTTTACAGGGCCATTTTAACTATATTAAAATATTATATGTAATACGAATCAATTATGAATTGTAATAGTAATAATAGTAATAATAGTAATAATAGTAATATTTGTCATGCTAGTGCTAAAACACAAACTCCAGGCAAGGATTGGTGTGATCTATCTAATGAAGAAAGGCTTACTCTTGTTAATGATACGATTTTTACTAACTCTAAATTTCAAAGAGAAGTGTTAATGGCAGTTGAAGCTAAACAGGATGGTCAAATCATTATTCGTTTATTAGAATATATATCAGCAGATAAGAGAGGCACTTTGTTGCTTGATCTTGAGTATTTTTTGAAGGTATCTATTGATCAGGGGTTAGTTGTTTGGTTGGAACCTCTTGGTGATCGTAATTCACTAAGAAATCTTCGTGGAATTGAAATAGAGGTAAAATCATGAGTGAACCAATTCAGACTCAAGAAGGCACTTTAATTCTTGACTCTCATAAACTTTCTTATCATACAGATAGGGTGGAGGCCTGGGAAGCTGGAGAACGTATAGCTCCTGTTAGTGTTGACATGTCCTTAACTCGTGCATGTGGGGCGATGTGTTCATTTTGCTATGCTATGATGCAGGAATCGCAGGCACGTAGCAGTATTAAAACTGTTGATGCGCTTAACTTACTTGATGATTTCTCCACTGCGGGAATACGTAGTGTCTCCTTAGTTTCAGATGGTGAAAGCACATTATCTAAAGCTTACGTACCATTTATCCAGCATGCATCAGAACTGGGAATTGACGTTGGTAATGCAACAAATGCATGGCAGTGGGGTCCAGAGAAGATTGAGCAAATTTTGCCACATATGACATGGATACGATTTACTGTTGCAGCTGGCCGTCCGGAAAGCTATGCTAAGATTATGTTCAAGGGTCCTGAGCATACAAAAGTGTTTGACCGAGCTATAGAACATATTAAATATGCAGTTGATCTTAAAAAAAAGAAAGGACTATCGGTAACGCTAGGCATTCAGATGGTGCTGATGCCAAATCTTAAAGATGAGATTATCCCATTTGCACAGTTAGGACTTGATTTAGGAGTTGATTACGCTGTGATTAAGCACTGCTCAGATGATGAGCAACATACATTAGGTATTGATTATAGTCAGTATGAAAGTCTACATAGTTTGCTCAAAAAAGCGGAGGCTATGAGTAACGAAGAAACAAAAATAATTGTTAAGTGGGATAAAA
>CEUZ01071507.1_pt1 | contig 14575 bp, 17 predicted proteins | sample 361511 | NCBI WGS metagenome assembly CEUZ01 (sample SAMEA2622822, study PRJEB7988) | marine metagenome | biome: marine biome (ENVO:00000447); feature: surface water layer (ENVO:00002042); material: "saline water (ENVO:00002010), including plankton (ENVO:xxxxxxxx)" | depth 5 m
CATTCTGTAACTTGGGGCTGTATGTAAAACATTTTTATTACAATTTTTATTTCTTAAATTGTTATCTTTTAAAGATGCATTTATTACAATAGAACCTTTTAATAAATCTGAAGAAAGTACTTCCTCAAAATCTTTTTTAAAAACATTTAAAATAAAAAATTTATATTCATTTTTTCTAAATTCTTCAAAAATTTCTTTTATTGATTCACCGGGCATTATGTTTTTTTCTATTAGTTCAAAGTTTTGTTTAGTAAATTTGCCAGTGGTGTTATTATCTTTTATTCCCATTCTACTTCCTAGAATTCCATTATTTTTTACTTCTGGGTTAATCGAATAAATAGTTGGTTCTCTTTCTATTATTTTATTCAAATGTACTATTTTAATTTGCTGTACATTTTCAGAAATAGCATTCGATACAAAAAAAGAAAATAACAATAAAATATAAAAAATTCTTCTCATAACATATAAATTAGTCAATGTACTAATAGCTTGTCATTTTTTTTTTGTATAAACAAATATTCATATGAGAAATATCTATATATTGAATAAATAAAAAAAAAATTTATTATCCTTAATATGAAACCTTTATTAAGATGGTGGCTATTTATAAGTCTAACAGTAATTTTAACATTTGCTTTTTATTATTTTGGCCTTTTTGCTGAAGTTTGGGATAAAGATCGGACAAAGTTATCTTTTTTAATAATGATTTTGTTTTTCTTTACTTCTATTCACTGTGGTAAAGAAACGATTAAAATATCCAAGGCCTTAGAAGGAAATACCTCTGAAAATGAAATAAAGAATACTGATTGGAGAGGTAATCAAGAAATTGGTTGGTTTATATCTGATTTTGTTTTAACAATTGGAATGGTTGGAACTGTTTCTGGTTTCTTATTAATGTTAACAGGAGCCTTTGCTGGTGTAGATTTAACTGATGAAACTGCAATGAAAAATGTTTTAGAAAAAATGTCAAAAGGAATGTCGACCGCTCTTTATACTACTCTTTTTGGTCTTATCTGTGGAGGGTTATTAAAAATTCAATATTTTAGCCTTGGAAGAGCTACAGATACTTTAATTGGATCGTCTGACAAACAAAAATAGAAAATCATAATGCAACGAAGATATCACACAAACTTACCTTTTCTTGATTTATTATTTAATGTTTTAATTGGTTTTGTTTTTTTATTTATTGTTTCATTTTTATTAATTAACCCAATAGCAAAAAGAGCAGATATAGAAGTTAAAGCTGAATTTTTAATTACTGTTTTTTGGCCAGATAATTTAGAAGATGATGTTGATATTTATGTGGAAGATCCTGCTGGAAATTTAGTTTGGTTTAAATCTAGAGAACCAGGATTAATGCATTTAGATAGAGATGATCTTGGCAAAAGAAATGATGAAGTTGTAACAGCTGCAGGAACTATACTTTTTCCTGAAAACAGAGAAATAGTAACTTTACGAGGAGTGGTTCCCGGTGAATATGTGGTAAATGTCCATTGTTATTTTAAAGTAGGCTCGGAACCAGTGCCTGTAACAATTCAAATAGATAAAATTAATCCTTATTCTGTTGTTATAAGAGAAACGGTAGATTTATCTGAAAAAGGCCAGGAAGTTACAGTTACAAGATTTAGCGTTAATGGAAATGGTGAAGTAACAAATGTAAATAAACTTCCAAAAAAATTGGTGCAAGAATGGCAGAAGGGATAATAGGTTTAGCAGCAAGTTTCTTAGTTATAGTATCTTTAATACTATGGCTAATTATTCTTTCTAAAGGTAAATTTTGGGTATTAAAAAGTATTGTCATATCTTTGGCCACTGCATTTTCTATAGTTGTGCTAATTTCATTAAAAAACTTTATTGGATGGCCAAGTAAATCTAATTTACCACAACAATTTCAATTACATTGGGCAATAATTGATGAACCAAATAAAATTAAAAATACTAATGGTGCAATATATATGTGGGTAACTGCGCTGGATAAAGAAAATGAAAGCAAAGGATTACCAAGAGCATATAAAATTGATTATACAAGAAAAAATCATGAAGAAATTATGAAAGGACTAATTAGTTTAGGAGATGGTATTCAACAAAAAGGCGAAAAAGTAAAAATAAAAGAAGATATAGACACTGAAGAAGATTTAAGTAATTTGCAAGAAATTGTTATCTATGAACTTCCAAAACCTCTATTACCTGAAAAAGATAAAAGAAGAACAGAACAAGGAACCACGTCCTCTGATACTTTTAATGCTTTAGAAATTGATCCTGAAACTGGGAGACCAATCCTTGAAAAGGATAATGAATAATTATTTTTAATAAGCGCATAAAAAATTACTTTTCCTTTTTTTCAAACTTAAAAGTATAGACATTGCGGTTAATCTAGATGTTTTTGGATTATCACTTGGATTATTTTCTAAACAAATACTAAGCTTTCCAAATTTTCCATATGCTTCAATTTCAGCTATGTTTTTTTTTACTTTAGGATCTGCAATAATTTTTACCCTTGTACTATCAAATCCGACGCCGCAAATTGCTAAGGTTGCTGCAATATTAGAATTTTTTGGAAATTTTTTACATATCTTTCTTGCTACTGAGCTTAACAAAATTTTTTCTTTTCTAATTTTTTTAGATTCAGAAATTGTTAATAGAGCTTTGGGAGGCTTTCTTTGAATAAGTTTTACAGATTTTAATTCATTTGATAAAGAGGCTGAAGAAAGTGCATCTAATCCTGATATAGCCCCAGTTGGAATATAAATTTTGTTATTTGTTTTTTTAGTTAAAAAAAGAATTTTTTTAAAAAAATTTTTGTCGGCAAAAGAACATACTGATAAACAAAATAGGTCTATTTTATTTCTTAAAATTTGCTCTGCGTAGCTTTTGAAAGCTTCGACGCTAGCTGCTTCTATAATTATATTAGGTTTTTTTTTCAGTAATTCCTTAAGTGAATTACATTTAATTCTTTTTGATATATTTTTAGTATTAATATCATCGGAAAATATTCCAGAAATTGTATAACCTTTAACAACCTTTCTTGAAATTTTTTTATAAATTTCTTGGCCTATAGCACCAAAACCAATTATACCAATTTTTTCATTCTTCACTTATTTTAATTTTTCCTTCAAAATTCTAATTTAGAACTATTCTAAATTGGATTGACAATATTACGAACATTTTTATATTCTATGTATAACATTGTATAAATATAAATTATGTCAATCGATGTAGAAACAAAAAAAACAGTTAAATCTATTACGAAAAAATATAAATATGGTTTTACTACTAATGTAGAGTCAGATAAAGCTCCAAAAGGGCTTAACGAAGATATTGTTAAATTAATTTCTAAAAAGAAAGACGAGCCTAAATGGCTCTTAGATTGGAGATTAAAAGCTTTTAGAGCTTGGCTTAAAATGGATGAGCCAAACTGGAGTATGGTTAAATTTCCTAAAATAGATTATCAAGACTCATATTATTATTCTGCACCAAAACCTAAAAAAAAATTAAAAAGCTTAAATGAAGTTGATCCTGCAATTTTAAGTACTTATGAAAAATTAGGCATACCTCTTGAAGAACAAAAAAGACTAGCTGGAGTTGCTGTAGACTATGTTTTTGATAGTACGTCTGTTGCAACAACTTTTAAAGATCAATTAGCTAAATTAGGTATAATTTTTTGTTCCTTTTCTGAAGCTGTAAAAAAACATCCTGAATTAATAAAAAAATATTTAGGAACAGTTATTCCTTATACAGATAATTATTTTGCAACTTTAAATTCCGCGGTCTTTAGCGATGGTTCTTTTGTTTATATACCCCCTGGTGTTAGATGCCCTATGGAGTTATCAACTTATTTTAGAATAAATGCTGAAAATACTGGACAGTTTGAAAGAACTCTTATAATCGCTGATAAAGATAGCTATGTAAGTTATCTCGAAGGATGCACAGCTCCTATGCGAGATGAAAATCAATTACACGCTGCATGTGTAGAATTAATAACACTTGATAATGCTGAAATCAAATATTCAACAGTACAAAATTGGTACCCTGGCGACGAAAAAGGCAAGGGTGGAGTTTATAATTTTGTTACTAAAAGAGGTGCATGTAGAGGTAACAATTCTAAAATATCATGGACACAAGTTGAAACAGGATCTGCAATTACTTGGAAGTATCCGAGTTGTATTTTACAAGGTGATAATTCAGTTGGTGAGTTTTATTCTGTTGCAATAACAAACAACTTTCAACAAGCTGATACTGGTACAAAAATGATACATCTTGGTAAAAATACAAAAAGTACAATAATTTCAAAAGGCATTTCTGCTGGAAAAGGGCAAAATACATATAGAGGTCTAGTAAGAATGGGGCCAAAAGCAACAAATGGAAGAAATTTTACTCAATGTGATTCTCTTTTAATTGGAGATAGGTGCGGTGCTCATACAGTCCCTTATATTGAGGTAAAAAATCAATCAGCGAAAGTGGAGCATGAAGCTACTACATCAAAAATAAGTGATGAACAAATGTTTTATTGCAGACAAAGAGGATTAGATCAAGAAAATGCTGTATCTTTGATTGTAAATGGTTTTTGTAAAGAAGTCCTTAAAGAATTACCAATGGAATTTGCAGTAGAAGCACAAAAATTGCTTGGGATAAGTCTTGAAGGAAGTGTAGGTTAAATTATTTATGCTTAAAATAGAAGATCTTCACGTTAATGTTGAAGATAAAAAAATACTTCAAGGACTAAATTTAAAAATTTCTCCTGGTGAAACCCATGCAATTATGGGGCCTAATGGATCCGGTAAAAGCACTTTAGCAAATGTTTTGTCTGGTAAAGAAGGTTATGATGTAAAAAAAGGTAAAATAACTTTCTTAAATAATAATTTACTTAATTTAGAACCTGAAGAACGTGCTGGAGAAGGTTTATTTTTAGCTTTCCAATACCCCGTTGAAATACCAGGTGTATCTGGTATGAACTTTTTAAGAACCACAATAAATTCTGTAAGAAAATACAAAAAACAAAAAGAGCTTGATGGAGTAAATTTTCTAAAAATTTTAAGAAAGAAAGCAGAATTTATTAAAATGGATGAAAATTTAATAAAAAGATCAGTAAACACTGGTTTCTCAGGAGGGGAAAAAAAAAGGAGTGAAATTTTACAAATGAGTTTATTAGAACCTAAGCTTGCAATATTAGATGAAACTGATTCAGGTCTAGATATTGACGCACTTAAAACTGTGGCAAACGGAGTTAATAATTTGAAAAATAAAGAAAGATCTTTTTTAATTATAACTCACTATCAAAGATTATTAAATTATATAGTTCCTGACAAAGTACATATTTTGTCTAATGGAAAAATTGTTAAAAGTGGAGACAAAAATTTGGCTATTGAATTAGAAAAAAAAGGTTATGAAGGAATTAAATAATCATGCAAAAATTAATTAAAGATTTTGACATTCCAAACAAAAAAATTGAAACATGGAAATTCACTGATTTAAAAAAAATATTTGAAAAAAATATTTTTGAGCCACTTAGTACTTCAATTAAAAATGAATCTATTAAAAGTAATGTGGATACAAATGTAGAAAAAAATATTTTCTTTGATCCAAATATAAATTTTGTAATTTTTGAAAATGGTTTTGTAAAAAAAATTAATATTCAATCTAAGAATTTAGAAATAAAACCTACAAAAATTGCCTCAAAAAAACAAATAATTGATCAAAAAAATTTTAGCAGAAATGATAGTTTGCTTGAAATAAATGAGACTTTTTTAAATGATAATTTGTTAATTAAAATTAAAAAAGGTACGAAATTAAAAGAACCAATATCAATTTTTTACTACAACTCTGAAAAAAAAAATTATCTTATCAATAATAGAATTAATGTTATTGCAGAAAAAGATACAGAAGCGGTTATCAACGAAATATTTATATCAAATAATAAGGCTATATATTGGAATAACGTTCATAGCTATATTTGCTTAGAACAAAATTCTAAACTTGAACATTATAAAATTCAATTAGAAGGAGATAGCTCAATACATTCATCTTCTAGTAGCGTTAATTGTAATAGTTCTTCTATTTATAATAATTTTATTTTTTCTATTGGGGGAAGCTTATCTAGAATTGAAGTAAATAGTTCTATTAATTCTTCAGATATAAATTTTAATATAAAAGGCTTGTATTTAGCAAAAACTAATCAGCATCATGATATAACAACTGTAATGCAACATAAGCATCCTGAAAGTAAAAGTAATCAACATATTAAAGGAATTTTACAGAAAAATTCTTCTGGGGTTTTTCAAGGAAAAGTTATTGTTTCGCAAGATGCGCAAAAAACAGATGCATTTCAATTTAATCAAAATTTATTATTATCTGAATCTGCAGAAGCAAATGCCAAACCTGAGCTAGAAATATATGCAGATGATGTTAAATGTAGCCATGGTGCAACAACTGGTGAATTAGATGAGCAAATGCTGTTTTATTTAAGAACAAGAGGTTTAAATAAAGAAGAAGCACAAAAAGTTTTAATTGAAGGTTTTATAAACGAATTATTTGATGAAATAAAAAATAGTGAGTTAAAAAAAAAATTATTGCTTACTTCAAAAAAAAATTTTTTTAAATAATTTTAATGTTTAATGTAGATAAGATAAGAAAAGATTTTCCAATCTTAAAAATTAAATCCAATAATAGTCCTTTAATTTTTTTTGATAATGGTGCAAGTTCTCAAAAACCTCAAGTTGTGTTAGACAAGATTCAAGAAATTTATAAAACAAAGTATGCAAATATACATAGAGGCATTTATAGTTTAAGCCAACAAGCAACTGAAGCATACGAACGATCTAGAAAAAAAATACAAAAATTTATAAATGCTGAAAGTGAAAAAGAAATAATATTTGTTAGAGGTGCAACTGAAGCAATTAATTTAGTTGCTCAATCATATGGACTAAATAATTTTAAAAAAGGTGACGAAATTGTATTATCTCAGATGGAACATCACTCAAATATCGTACCTTGGCAATTATTAAGAGATAAATTAAATATAAAAATAAAAATTTTACCAATAAATAAAAGTGGCGATATTAGTTTAAAAGATTTTAAAGAATTATTATCAAAAAAAACAAAACTAGTTTCCATACTTCATGTTTCAAATGCTTTAGGTACGATAATACCTCTAAAGGAAATAATAGATATTTCCCATAAAAAAAAAATACCTGTACTTGTAGACGGATGTCAATCCGTCCCTCATATGAAAGTAGATGTAAAAAGTTTAGATGCTGATTTTTATTGTTTTTCAGGTCATAAAATTTATGGGCCAACAGGTGTAGGGGTTTTATATTGTAAAAGTGAAATTTTAGAAAAAATGGTGCCTTATCAAGGAGGTGGTGAAATGATATCTGAAGTAACTTTTGAAAAAACTACATACCAAAGCCCTCCATATAAATATGAGGCTGGAACTCCTAATATTGTAGGTTCAATTGCTTTAGGGTGTGCAATTGATTATGTGGAGAAAATTAATATAAAAAAAATATATGATCATGAACAAAAATTAATGAAATATGCAAGTAATAAAATGAATTCTTTAAATGAGGTAAAAATAATTGGAACATCGCTTAATAAGGCAGGAATCATATCTTTTATAGTTGAAAATAGTCATCCAAATGATGTTGGTGTTATACTAGATAATCAAGGAATTGCTGTCAGAACAGGACATCATTGCTGCCAACCATTAATGAAATTTTATAACATACCCGCAACGGTTAGAGTCTCATTTGGAATGTATAATACTATTAAAGAAATTGACTTTTTTGTAGAAGCTTTAAAAAAAGCAATTAAGCTTTTAAGATAATTTTTTTGTACTATATTAATAATAGTATGACTAACTCAATTAAAGATAAGGTAATAAAGAATCTTCACACAGTTTATGATCCTGAAATACCAGTAGATATATATGAGCTTGGTTTAATTTATGATTTAAAAGTTAACTCTGAAGGATTGGTAAATATTACTATGACTTTGACTTCTCCAAATTGCCCGGTAGCTGAAATACTTCCTGAACAAGTCAAAAAAGCTGCAAAAAAAACCAAAGGAGTTAAAAATGTAAATTTAAAATTAGTTTTTGACCCACCTTGGAATCCGGATATGATGTCTGAAGCAGCAAAAGTTGAATTAAATATGTGATATTATATATTATTAGAAATGATTACATCAAAAGAAATAATAACATTAACAAGCGCCGCAAAAAATAGAGTTAAAGAAATAATTCAAAAAGCGGAAAAAAATTATATTGGTATAAGAATAGGAGTCGATAACACCGGTTGTTCAGGTCATTCATATAAGATAGATTATGCACAAAATAAAAATGATGGTGATGAAGAGATATCTATAGATAATATAAAAGTTTTTATTGATGCTTCTGCAACAATGTATATTCTAGGGTCAAAAATTGATTACGTTGATAATGGGATGGAATCTGGATTTGTTTTTAGTAATCCAAATGAAAAAGAAAGATGTGGTTGCGGAGAGTCTTTTAGCGTATAAGTTTTTTTATGTTGGGATTAAATAATTGTACGAAGAAATAACTGAAAAAATAAAAATCACTGTAAAACCAGAGTTTCTTGATGAACATTCTGATCCAGAGGAAAAAAGATTTATATGGGCCTATCATGTAAAAATCGAAAATTTTGGTCATGATACCGTAAAATTAGTAAGTAGATCTTGGACAATATCAGATTCTATGGGTAGAGTGCAGGAGGTTCAAGGATCCGGTGTTGTGGGTGAAAATCCAATATTAAAACCTGGAAGTTCTTTTGAATATACATCTGGAACTCCTTTAAACACACCATCTGGTTTTATGATGGGAAAATATAAAATGAAAAAAAATAATGGCTCAATTTTTCATGCTCATATTCCGGCATTCTCATTAGATAGTCCTCATGAAAAAGGTTTACAAAATTAAAAAAAAAAATATTTAAATAAAATGAGCAAAATTGAAAAAATATCAAATTTAAAAAAAAGTAAGAACCCAAAACCTTCAGAAGTTGAGGCGATGGAAGCTGTTAAAACTCTAATAAAATGGGCTGGTGATAACCCTCAACGAGAGGGTTTGCAAGAAACGCCTAAAAGAGTTGTTAAAGCATATAAAGATTTTTTTTCTGGTTATCATCTTGATCCAAGAGAAATATTGTCAAAAAAATTTAAAGAAGTTGATGGTTACGATGAAATAATTATTTTAAAAAATATTAGACTTGAATCTCATTGTGAACATCACATGGTACCTTTTATAGGAACTGCGCATGTCGGATATCTTCCAAGAAAAAAAGTTGTTGGTTTGAGTAAATTAGCAAGATTAGTTGAAGTGTTTGCAAAAAGACTTCAAATACAAGAAAAACTTACTGCTCAAATAGCAAATGCTATTGATGAAGTATTACAGCCTAAAGGAGTTGGCGTTGTTATAGAGGCTTCTCATCTTTGTGTTGCTACAAGAGGAATTCATAAGCCTGAGTCAAGTATGGTAACAAGTAGAATGCTTGGTACTTTTAGAGATGACCAAGCTACAAGAAAAGAATTTCTTGATTTGATAGGATTTAATAAATCTAATATTTAATAATATTAAAAAAATTACCAGTCCATGATTTTTCAACCTGTACTATATGTAATAGGATACTTGATATCAGCATTATCTATTATTTTATGTATACCAGCTGGTGTTGATGCTTTCTACGGCGACAATCAATGGCAATCTTTTACTTTCGCATCATTAATTTGCCTTTTTTTTGGAATAATTCTTATTTTAGGAAATAAGTCAGAAAATTTTACGATTAATATAAAACAAGCGTTTCTTCTCACAACTTTCAGCTGGGTTTTTATAGCTTTTTTCGGAGCATTACCTTTTATTTTTTCCGATCTGGAATTATCGTTTACAGATGCTTTTTTTGAATCAATGTCAGGAATTACTACTACTGGGTCTACAATATTATCTGGTCTTGATAATTTGCCTCATGGGATTTTAATTTGGCGCTCTTTATTACAATGGATCGGTGGAATTGGTATAATTGTTATAGCTATTTCTTTTCTTCCAATATTAAAAGTTGGTGGAATGCAATTGTTCCATACCGAATCTTCTGAATCATCAGAAAAAGTTTTACCTAGAGCTGGACAAATTGCAAATATAATAGGAATAATATATTTGTTTTTAACTGTTCTTTGCGCTCTTTTATTATTTTTTTTTGGCATGCCGTTGTTTGACTCTATTGCTCACTCAATGACAACTTTGGCAACCGGTGGTTTTTCAACATCAGATATGTCAATTGCTAAGTATGATAATTTAAATATCGAAATTGTAATAAGTATATTTATGATTTTAGGATCATTGCCATTTGTTTTATATCTCCAATCATTGCGCGGTGATGTAACCGTAATATTTAAAGATAGTCAGGTTCGTTTTTTTATATTTCTTATTGTAACATCGGTACTAATTGTCACATTTTGGAAATACCAAAGTACAGCAAGCTTTTATAGTAATTTTAGATCATCTTTTTTTAATACTATTTCAATTTTCACTGGTACAGGTTATACAACTCAAAACTTTAATAATTGGGGTTCGTTTATAATTGTACTTTTTTTATTTTTAATGCTTGTTGGAGGCTGCGCTGGTTCAACAACTTGTGGTATAAAAATTTTTAGACTTCAGATTTTATATCAATCGGCAAAAATTCAGATTTTTAAACTACTTAATCCTCACGGTGTATCTGTAGCTAAATATAATAAAATACCGGTTTCAGACGCTATCACATCATCTGTAATGGGATATTTTTTTATGTTTATAATTTCCTATATTATTATCACTTTGATTTTATCATTTCTTGGTAATGATTTTTTAACTTCTTTATCAGGTGCTGCAACTTCTTTAGCTAATGTTGGACCCGGTCTAGGAAACGTTATAGGTCCAAGCAAAACATTTGCTGAATTATCAGAATTAAGTAAATGGGTACTTATTGCTGGAATGTTAATTGGAAGATTGGAGCTTTTAGCTGTAATCGTTATTCTAACACCATCGTTTTGGAGAAATTAATTATATTTATTTGTAATAAAGTCTCTAAATTCTGTATTCATTCCATTTCTTAAATTATTTTTAATTTTTATTATCATACTTTTCATTAACTCATCTATCGCTTTTGATCTATCACTTATTGAAAAACTACCTAAAAAAGTTTTATCTCCTTTAACTATTGATAAAACCTCGCCTTTTGCATTGTTTTTTTTATTTTCTGCCAAAATTTTAATTTTGTAACTAATTTTGTATGCAATTCCATCTTTATTTAAAAAACTAAATTTGCTTTTGTGTTCTTCGACAAAACTATCTATAACGCTTTCTTCAAGAATCTGAACTATTAAATCTCCGTGATTGCCTTTTAAAACAATCTCATTTTCTATCCAATTTCTAATTTCTTGATCTAAATTTGTCTTAGTTAATAATTGTGAACTAGTTTGATATTTTTGATAATTTATCTTATTTTGATATTTTACATTTGCTAAATCTAAATAAATTTTGTCATTAGAAAATACAGAAGCGGTTTTTATTAATAAAAAAGATAAAAATAAAAAATAAGCTGTTTTTTTTTTAAAAAAATTTCTCAATTTTCAATTTATTTTAAACACCAATTTAAAATAGCTTTTTGTGAATGTAATCTATTTTCTGCCTCATCCCATATAACAGATTTAGGATGTTCTAAAATATTTTTTTCTATTTCTTCACCTCTGTGTGCTGGTAGGCAGTGCATGAAGATTGATTTTTTTTTTGCAATAGCTAGTAATTTGTTATTTACTTGAAATGGTTTAAGTAAATTTCTTTTTTTATCTCCAACTTTTTGTCCCATTGAAAACCATGTATCAGTCATTACACAGTCCGTGTCTTTACAAGCTCCATTTGCAGATGAAAATATTTTTATATTTTTATTTTTTTCAATTATTTTCATTTCGCTTTTTTTTATTAATTCTCTTGGGCAGGCTAAATGTAATTTAAAATCAAAGATACTTGCTGCCTGAACCCAACTTCTACATACATTGTTATAATCACCACACCAAGTAACAGTTTTTTTATTAATTATACCTATATTTTCTTCAAAAGTCATAATATCTGCGATTAATTGACAAGGATGTGTTTCATCATTTAATCCATTTATAACTGGAACTGAAGAGTGTTCAGCTAATTCGTATAATTTTTCTGCAGATGAGGTTCTATAAACAATTATATCAATATATCTTGACAAGACTTTGGCTGTATCTGAAATTGTTTCACCTCTTCCTAAGTGAGTTTTTTCATGCTCAAGAATTGTTACATTCCCTCCTAGTTGATACATTGCTATTTCAAAAGAAACCCTTGTTCTTGTAGATGGCTTTTCAAATATTAAGCCTAACGTCTTGTCTTTATGAGTATCTTGTCCAGAAGTAATTCCTTGTTTGTATGACTTCGACAAATCAATAATACTTCTTAAATCTGTAGCACTAATTTTATCTAGATCTAAAAAATGTTTTATTTTTTTCATAATTTATTATTAATTTCCCCACATGTTTTTTCTATTTTTTTTAAGGCAATGTTTAAATCTTTTTTTGTAACATTTAATGGTGGTAAAATTCTAATAACATTTTCACTTGCACCAATTACTAATAAACCATTATTTACAAATTTTTCTATAAAAATTGAGTTACTAATTTTACTTTTTATACCTATCATAAACCCCGACCCTCTTATTTCGGAAATTAAATTAGTATAATTATTTTTAATTTTTTCTAATTCATTTATAAAGAAAATTGATTTCTTATTTAAATCATCTAAAAAAGTTTTTTTTGATATAATTTCAACCACTTTGTTAGCCACAGAACAAGCTAAAGGGTTTCCTCCAAAAGTAGAACCGTGACTGCCAAATTTCATTCCTTCTGCTACTTTATTAGAAACTAAACAGGCTCCAATTGGAAAACCTCCACCTATACCTTTGGCTGTTGATAGTATATCTGGTTTTATCTTAGACCATTGGTATGAAAAAAATTTACCAGTTCTTCCAATTCCACATTGAACTTCATCAAAAATTAGCAAAATTTTCTTTTTATCACATAGCTTTCTCAAACCTTCTAGACACACATTGGGAATTACTTTTACTCCTCCTTCTCCTAAAATCGGTTCAACCATAATTGCAGCAGTTTTGCTATCAATTGCTTTTTCAAATGATTTGTGGTCTCCAAAATTTACCTGAAAAAAACCTTCTAATAAGGGTTTGAATCCTTCAACTAATTTTTTTTGCCCTGATGCAGAAATGGCAGCCAATGTTCTTCCATGAAAACTACCCTTTATTGTAATAATTTTAAACTTATTTTTTTTTCTTTTTATTTGATGATATGCCCTAGCTATTTTTATAGCTGCTTCAATAGATTCTGCACCTGAATTACAAAAAAAAACTTTATCAGCAAAAGAAAGTTTAACTAATTTTTTAGCCAGTTCTTCTTGTTCTGTAATTTTAAATGCATTTGATAAATGCCATAATTTTTTTGCTTGTTTATTTAAAACTTTTACTAAATCTGGATTACAATGTCCAAGAGAATTAACAGCTATACCACTAGCAAAATCAAGATATTTTTTTCCATTTTTTGTTATTAAATACGATCCTTTTCCTCTAGAAAAAGATAATTTAGAGCTTCTATAAGTCGCTAAAATTGATGAATTCATTTTATTATTTTTTTAAGTTCTTAACTTATATCCTGATTGAAACATTTTATAAACAGAGATGAATAATATGGTGTTTAAAACAATACATACAATGAATCCATTAATAATAGGAGCATCACTATAACCAATATAACCTGCTCTAAATCCATCAATAAAATAAAATATTGGATTATATTTTGCTAAAAATCCTAAAAACTCTGGTAATTTTTCAATAGAATAAAATGAACCAGACAAAAAAGTTAAGGGAGTTATAATAAATGCTGTTAAACCCGCCATATGATCAAATTTCTCACTCCAAATCCCTCCCATTATACCTAAAAGGCTTAATGCCAATGAACCTGAAAAAGAAAAAAAAATAATATAAAAAAAATTTAAGAATTTCATATCAACAAAAAAATATAAAGCTATTGTGCTAGCAAGACCTACTATCATTCCTCTTGCAACTCCTCCTAGACTAAGTGCTATTGTAAGTTCGAGGCTTGAAAGAGGAGGTAAAAGTAAATCAACTATATTTCCTTGAACTTTTGAAATCATTATACTCGAAGTAGTGTTCATAAAAGCATTTTGTAAAATTTGCATCATAATTAAACCAGGGACAAGAAACTCTGCGTATTCCACGCCTCCTATAAGAAAATTATCTCTATCAATAACAATTAAAAAAACAGTTAAAAATAAAATATTAGTAACGACAGGAGCCAGAACTGTTTGGTAGAATACTTTTAAAAACCTTGATGTCTCTTTACTAAATAAAGTCCACAAACCTATCCAGTTTGTTGTTGATGCATTAAAATTTTTATTGTTTAACATTCTTTAATTTTTTAATTTTTAATATCAAATATAATTAGTTTATTTTATGAAAAAAAAAATACCAAAAAAAAT
>CEUZ01290225.1_pt1 | contig 14574 bp, 9 predicted proteins | sample 361511 | NCBI WGS metagenome assembly CEUZ01 (sample SAMEA2622822, study PRJEB7988) | marine metagenome | biome: marine biome (ENVO:00000447); feature: surface water layer (ENVO:00002042); material: "saline water (ENVO:00002010), including plankton (ENVO:xxxxxxxx)" | depth 5 m
GAGCCGGTACGGCGGCATTCCTCAACAATAAGAATGTTCGCAGATTTCCCCACCGCCTTCACAAGATTTTCCTCATTCATGGGCGCGAGCCATCTAAGGTCTATAACCTTACATTTCTTACGATGTTTTGCCTCCAGTTCAGCCGCCGCCTGCCGGGACAGATAGGCTCCGTTGCCGTAAGTGACGATGGTGAGATTCCGGCCTGTACCGTACGCCGCAAACGTTCCTAGTTCGATTTTATCATCGGGATCAGGATAGGTGAAACTCCAGCCGCGGTCCCCGTTTTCAAAAAGGTCTTTCGTCATATAGAGCGCAATGGGCTCTACAAAAACGGTAACGCGACCGTTCTCATAGGCCTCCCGGGCGGCTGTCCTGAGCATTCCGACGGCGTCGGCACCATTGGAGGGACAAGCGATGATGATACCCGGTATATCTCTAAAAACAGCGAGAGAATTGTCGTTGTGGAAATGGCCTCCGAACCCTTTCTGATACGCCAGTCCGGGTATGCGGAGGATCATGGGATTTACAAACTGCCCCTGAGAGAAGAATGGCAGAGTCGCCGCCTCACCCCGGAGTTGGTCTTCGGCATTGTGGAAATAGGCAAGGAACTGAATCTCGGCGATAGGAAGAAAACCGTTGTGGGCCATCCCGATGGCGGTGCCGATGATAGACGTCTCATCCAGTGGGGAATCGAAAACTCTCCGGGGACCGAAAGCCTTTTGTAGCCCGGCGGTAACATGATAGACGCCCCCCTTCCGTCCCACATCCTCACCGAATACCACCGCACCAGGGTAACGGGCAAGCAGATCAGTGAGGGTATAGTTGATCAACTTTGCCATGTGTTGCGGTTCGCCCAACCGGGAAAACTCTTTTCCGAAACACTTCTTTCTTTCTTGCTCACTTGGGACAGTCGGTGAATCACTCCCCCCCCTAGGTGATAGTATGGTCGTCATCACATCTTCAGCGGTCTTGAGCTTGGGCCGACTGGAGGCGTGTTCGAAAACCGCACTCACTTGCTGCCGAAGCGATTCGTAGAGCGCTGCCATCTCCTCAGTGCTCATTATGTTTCGCTCTCTCATAATCCTTGCTGAGTGAAGAAGCGGATCATTCATCTCCGCCATTTCAATCTCTTGCTGTGAATGGTAAGTGCTTTCAATATCCGAACCGGCATGTCCCAACAACCGAACGGTCTTCATGTGGAGAAAGATCGGTTTTCGGTTTCGCCGGACTGAAAGCTCTGCCGCCGTACCTTTTTCCAATAGGTCGATTAGATGAAGACCATCACACTGAATATATTGCAGACCTGTGCGGCCGCTATATGTGCTTTCAATCCAGTTCGATGGTGTCTCTACAGAAATGCCGACCCCGTTATCTTCACAAAGGAATACGATAGGCACAGGGACGCCGTGATGGCTCCCCCAAAGGGCCGTATTGAACGCTGAAAGTGCGGCAGCGTGGTTCAGGCTGGCATCGCCAAAACTGCAGATAATGATGCTGTCATCGTCCAAGATTCGATCTTCAAGGTTCAACGCCGCCGCTCGGTCGATACTGATGGCCGCCCCCACCGCCTTCGGGATATGAGATGCAACGGTGCTAGTCTGGGGTGGCATGGCCATTTCAGAGCTTCCAAACACCTTGTGCCGACCACCGGCAATGGGATCCTCCGATGAAGAGACAAAGGAGAGGGCAAGATCATAAAGCGGCGTTCTCCCGGGACTTTTCCGGGTTCTCTCAATAAAAAAAGCTGCACTGCGGTAGTGAAGAAACGCCATGTCATCCGAACGGAACAGGCGCCCAAAAACACAGTTCCCTTCATGACCGGAACTGCCGATGGTGTAGAAGCAGGCGTCCCTCTCCTTCATCTCCCTCGCTTTAAGATCGAATTGACGGCTGATTATTTGGGCCTCAAAAAGCCCAGCTAAAAGGTCGTCATTATAATGATAGGTAGCTTCGGCTCTGAGGCGAGAGGTGGGAAAACGACCCTCCGTTATGGCGGCCGTGAAGTTTTTATCAACAACTTTAGCTCGGTTGAATTCCACTGCACTAGCAGGTCAGGGAATCAGTGATCAATAGTGGTCAAACCACTTTTCATCAAGGGGAGGCCATTCGTCAGCATCGCCCTGATCGGCCCGCTCCTTCCAGTTCCGCTTACCACTCCAGCTTTCAATAGCGATAGCGTAGACAGAGGTCTGCTTCAGCTCTTCTTCCGTGATGGGCCTATAATCTTTTCCCGATTCCATCTCTCCGAAATATTTTTCTAACAACCCTTGAAGATAGTCCCGCTTTTCATCATGATCTTCTACTACACGAATCTTCCCAAAGGCGACCACGCTCTCATACTGCATACTCTTTTCCAGCGGAATGTTGGACGGAAGAAGCCTCCCCGATTTATAGACCTCAAAGCACACTTCCGGGTGCATCTGGCTGTTCGCCCGCACACGCCCAATAGCATTGGAATGAAAGTAGATCTCGTGCTTTTCAGAACTGTACCAGAATGTGGAAGGGTTGATGAACGGCTGCTCTTCCCATCGCGTAGCGATGTGACCGATCTGGATCTCAGTGAGAAACTGTGCAATCCATTCATCATCCATCACATTCTTGGCAAGCCGCTGCCTGTTGATAGGTGTAACGGTCGGATCGTATTTCTTCAGCTTGTTATCTCTCATCCTGAAACTCTGTTTGACCGGGATACGGAAATATAGAACAGCAACAGCCGTTCCGCCAACAGATGAGCGTGCACCTCAGATCAGTCCATGATCTGTAAAATAGTAAATCTTATTCCCGTTAATGATGATATGGTGATGGACAGATACATCGATGGTTGCCGTAGCCTCCTGTAATTTTTATCTATGGCTTCATTGATGCCAATTTATCCCTGAACTCTCTCATCTCCCGTACATTGCCTGTTTCAATCTCTCCCGATTGCCATTTCAAATGGAAGTCGGATTGTGCATCTGTTCCACCCTGTTTTTGATAGAGGTTGTAAAGTTCGCTATCTTCTCTCGGCTTGTTATTATGAAGTGTGGCGGTGATGCCGTAGGCAAGATCTTCCAGTAAGTCGTTAATCACCCTTGCCGGAAGATACCGCTCCAGAAGGCTCTGCTCAACGTGTGAGAACCTGAGACCATTCACCACATAATCCTGATACGCCTCCCAGGCAAAAGGGGCCCTATCCTGAATGAAGGTAGCCATGGCATCCGAATAGACACGAATTTCGTACTGAGCATGAGGGTCGGAGCGAAGGCCGATGAAATGGAGCAGATTGTGAAGGTCGTTTTTCCAGTACCATTCGGTGTAAAGGTTCACCGGCAGGATGGCGCGAATCAACTCTCTTGCCAGGCCGGCTTCATTCAGTTCCTGGTACATTTCGAATGTTCGCTGGGAGATTTCAGTAAAATAGTTCCGTACTTTTTCTGTGAGTTCCTTAGGCACTTTTCCGCTTCGCCCCTGCTTGTTCAGGTCACTCTGAAACTGAACATGCTCCGGATCAGGAATGTAGAACTCGTCTCTTGCTTCTGAGTATCGCAGAGAATATTCGTTGATATTGGCAGTGCGGTGGCGGACCCACTGTCGCGCCACAAAAATTGGCATTTTCGCGTGGAACTTGAACTCCACCATTTCGAACGGCGTGGTATGCCGATGGCGCATGAGGTAACGGATAAGACCCCGATCCTGGCTCACTTTCCGCGTTCCCTTGCCGTAGCTCACTCGAGCCGCCTGGACAATGGAATCATCCCCGCCCATGGAATCCACCAGACGGACAAACCCTTTATCTAGACACCGGATTGCTCCTTCAGGGAATTTGGCACTAGTCATTACTGATCAGCCTCATTTTCCCACTCTAAATTTGACTTTATATTCAAGTGTCAAATCCTTTTCTATGCACTTTCAGCGACCTCAGTTGTCAACATTCTCAAAGTGTTTTCAACTGCTTCGCGATTCCCTGCCACAAGACCCGGTGAGAAAAGCGTATTCTCATTATTGTACGTTGGCTCAGTCCCATTGAGGTCTATCATAGTTCCACCGGCTTCGTTAAGGATACAGTGCCCGGCGCAGACATCCCACTCATTCTTGGGGCGAAGGGTTGCGAAAACGTCCGCCTTCCTCGCCGCTGTAAGTCCCAGTTTGTATGCAACGCTACCGACACCCATCAGCTTTTTGAACGCTCCCTTGAAAGGGAGCCACAGACCGTCTAGTGTCTCAGTCCTGCTATTGAGGATAACCATTTTCGAAGGGTCGGTTTTCTGGGAGCAAGTGACTGTTTCTCCATTCAGCTCTGCGCCTCCCCCCTTCACTGCGGTGAAAAGTTCTTCCTTGAGAGGATTGTAAAGGATCCCCAGCACCGGTTCGTGATCTTCAACAAGAGCGACACTTACCACCCACATCGGCTCTTTCTCGATGAATTCTTTCGTCCCGTCAAGGGGATCGACGATCCAGACTCTCTCTTTGAAGAGCCGCTTAGGCGAGTCCTTCGTCTCCTCGGAAAACCAACCGTAGTCCGGAAATTCTCCAGTTAGAGTTTCTCGCAAATAACTGTCGGCAGCACGGTCGGCATCTGTTACCGGATTCGAGCCCGAATACATAGGAGACGTCCCCTTGTCATCTACCACATAATCGGAATCGTAAAAATCGAGGAGTATCTTTCCTGCCTCATGGGTGGCATTTGTAGCGACTTCAAGCTCTCGATTCATATCTCAAAATTAGACAAGAGCTTGAATAAAGGAGAGCCAAATCTAGCATTGAGTGCGGTGGATTATCGCTGGTACATTTAGTCGATATGCCTCACACTAAAATAGCACGATTCGGGATGAGAGAAATACCATCCGCAAACCGATGCGGCGGGAACCATCGCTCGCGTTTCGGTGAGCGAGATTCCAACACTCTGTTCAACTTCCAGAAGTTTCCATATTGTATCTTTCTCTTCATGGCCGGGGCAAGCCGGATATCCGGGCGCAGGACGAATCCCTCTATACTGTTCTTTGATCAATTCCTGACTGTTCAATTGTTCATTCTCATCATAGCCCCAGATCTCCTTCCTCACCCTTTCATGGAGCCGCTCGGCAAACGCCTCCGCCAGCCTGTCCGCCAACACCTTCACCATGATGGCGCTGTAATCGTCGTTGTCCGCGTCAAACTTGTTTGCCAGTTCCTTCACCCCATATCCCGCAGTCACCGCAAAGAGACCGAGCCAATCGTCTTCAGGAGCGATGAAGTCTGCCAGACTGTAATTGATTCCGCTACTTCCCTTGTCTACCAACTGTCGCGGAAAGTGAAATTCGGCATTCTCGAGAAAAACAGCCTCATCTTCAGCACGTGCTGGGAAAATGCCCGCCACCCCTTTCGCTGTGATGAGCTTGTCGGATACAATTCTCTCTAACATCTCCCGGCCGTCTTCAAACAGCTTCGTCGCCTCGGAGCCGTACTTCTCACTCTTGAGAATCGCCGGATATCTTCCCTTCAGCTCCCACGCGTGGAAAAACGGTGACCAGTCGATGTGATTCACCAATTCAGCAAGAGGATACTCTTGGAAGACGCTTGGTTCTTTTATCTTGGGTTTTGGAATTTGATGTTTCTTCCAGTTACAACTGAACTTCCGCTTTCGCGCTTCTTCGATCGTCAGCTGATTCACCTTCCTCCCACCGCTTCGCTGTTCTCGAATGGTAAGGTAATCTTCTCGGTGCTCCTGAATGAAAGTTCCCTTTTCATCACTGTTCATCAGTCTGCTCACCACACCGACGCACCGTGAGGCATCCAGCACATGAATTGTGGGACCTGAGTAATTCTCTTCGATCTTCACCGCCGTGTGCGTCCGTGACGTGGTGGCGCCACCGATTAGGAGCGGCGTATCAAATTCCAGTCTTTCCATCTCCTTAGCCACGTGAACCATCTCATCAAGACTTGGTGTAATGAGGCCCGAGAGACCGATAATATCGGCCCCTTCCTCTTTCGCTATGGTTAGAATTTTGTCTGATGCCACCATGACGCCGAGGTCGATCACATCATAGCCGTTGCAGCCGAGGACAACACCAACGATATTCTTGCCAATGTCGTGGACGTCCCCCTTGACGGTGGCGAGGACAATCTTGCCGTTGGACAGACCCGTCAGGCCTAGCTCATCCTTCTCCTTTTCAATAAACGGCACAAGATACGCCACTGCTTTCTTCATGACCCGCGCCGATTTCACGACCTGCGGCAGGAACATCCTTCCCGAGGCAAAGAAGTCACCTACCACATTCATACCATCCATGAGGGGGCCTTCAATTACCTCAATAGGTCGATCACACTTGTGACGTGCTTCTTCTGTATCTTTTTCCACATAGTCCACAATCCCCTCCACAAGGGCGTGCTGAAGCCGCTTTTCGACGGAAGCCTCTCTCCATGAGAGATCGACTTCCCTTTTCTTGCTGGCACCACGAAAGGTCTCCGCCAGTTCCACCAACTGATCAGTTGAGTCTTCCCGGCGATTGAAAAGTACATCCTCGATGGCGTCCCGGAGGGTTGGTTCGATGTCGTCATATACCGTAAGTTGGCCGGCATTAACAATCCCCATATCCATCCCCGCCTGAATAGCGTGGTATAGGAACGCAGAATGCATTGCCTCCCGAACAGCATTGTTTCCCCTAAAGGAGAACGAAAGGTTGCTGACTCCGCCGCTCACATGGATCCCGGGGAGCGTCTGCTTCAGGGTCCGAGCAGCCTCAATATAGGCGACCGCGTATTCGTTGTGCTCCTCAATCCCAGTTGCCACAGCAAAAATGTTCGGATCAAAAATGATGTCCTCCGGTAGAAACCCAACTTCTTCAGTGAGGAGGCGAAAGGCCCGCTGACATATTTCCACTTTTCTGTTGGTTGTGTCAGCCTGCCCCTTTTCATCAAACGCCATCACGACCACGGCAGCACCGTACTTTTGGATGAGAGAAGCCTGATCCAAGAAAGGCTTTTCCCCTTCCTTAAGGGAAATGGAGTTGACAATTCCCTTCCCTTGAATATTCTTAAGTCCCGTCTCAATCACCGACCATTTTGACGAATCGACCATGATGGGGGCTCTGGAAATATCCGGTTCCGAGGCGATGAGCCGAAGGAACTTCTCCATGGCCGCCTCAGAATCTAGGAGCCCCTCGTCCATGTTGACGTCAATCACTTGCGCTCCACCTTCAATCTGATCTCTCGCTACCGAAAGAGCCTCTTCATAACTGTCCTCAGAAATTAGTCTCCTGAATTTCGCTGAGCCTGTAACATTTGTCCGTTCACCAACATTGACAAAATTCAAATCCGACCGGATCGTGAGAGGTTCGAGACCGCTCAGCCTTGTGAGAGGATCGATAACGGGAACCTCTCTTGGTGGAATGTTCTTCACCCTTTCCGCTAGGGTCGTGATATGTTCCGGTGTGGTTCCGCAACAACCGCCTATGATATTGACCAGACCGCTATCGGCGAATTCACCAACAATTTGCGCCATTTTCTCTGGAGTTTCATCATACTCCCCGAATTCATTCGGGAGACCCGCATTAGGATAGACGGAGACAAAAGTGTCCGCCACAGTGGAAAGGGCGTCAAGAAAGGGGCGAATCTGCTCTGCACCGAGAGCGCAGTTGAGACCGACAGCAAAAAGATCGGCATGTCTCACCGAGTGCCAGAACGCTTCTACGGTCTGCCCTGAAAGGGTTCTTCCGCTGGCATCAGTAATGGTACCGGAGACCATGACAGGGATTTTTTCACTTCTCTCCTCCAACAGCGTCCTGATGGCAAAAAGAGCCGCTTTACAATTGAGAGTGTCAAAGACGGTCTCAACCAACAAGATATCAGCACCTCCATCAAGAAGGCCTTTCGCCTGTTCACTATATGCTCCTACCAGTTCATCGAAAGTGACATTCCTAAAACCGGGATCGTTCACGTCTGGAGAGAGGGAAGTCGTCCTGTTGGTGGGACCTAAAGCGCCGCAGATGAAGCGAGGTTTATCGGTGAATGTATCTGCCGCCTTTCTGGCAATCTCCGCTGACCGCCGGTTCATATCGTAGACTAAAACTTCTGTCCCATAATCAGACTGACTGACTGAATTGGCGTTAAATGTATTGGTCTCGATCAGATCGGCTCCGGCTTCAAGGTAGGTGGTGTGAATTTCCTCCACAATATCAGGGCGTGTCAGACTGAGAATATCATTATTGCCCTTCAGATCAGAAGGGTGATCTTTCAGCATCTCATAACGAAAATCAGTCTCCTCCAGTTTGTAAGACTGGAGCATTGTCCCCATGGCCCCATCAAGGACGAGGATTCGTTCGCGCACTATGTCGCCGATCTTCTTCATAATAAAAACGCCCCGGTGCTTACCGGGGCTGCGAGCCTTTTTAGCACCTTTCTTTTGTGTCGCGGCAATATGGCGCAAATCACGACTGTCAAAGTTTACGACCCTTTATTATCTTAAAGGAACAAATTCCATCCATTTACAAAAACCTTTGGTAAGGGCAGTTTTTGGCTTATTTTCCGTGGTCGAGGGAGACTCCGGAAGGTCCCTAGCGATTTTTTGACATAAGTGTTTTCGAATTTGCCAAAAAGGCGTCGATTTCAGTAGAAAAGAGTTCTTTTTTCCCTTCCTTAATAACCCTCCCTCAAGGTCCACCGAAGTGGACAGCAGAAGAATATGATGCATAGTGAGATAGCCGCTCGCGGAAACGGCACCTACAAGCTTACTGCATCCTTTAGTAACGGCTGACTCCAAATGCCGGCCCCGCCCGGCTCACGTCAGCGGATAAGCAGAAAGGGAGACCCTTATGCGTAAAGAAATTTTCGTAAGCGAGACCGTCAGCGAAAGGCGAATCGCCTTGCAGGAAGATGGAGTCTTGGTTGAGTTCTATGTGGAAAAACCGGATGAAATGGGATTGGTCGGCAATATCTACAAGGGGAAAGTGGAAAATGTTCTCCCAGGAATGCAGGCCGCCTTTGTCGATATCGGTCAAGAGATTAATGCATTCCTCCCCTTTTCCGAGATTAACAATCCCGAATATCTTAAAGAGGCGTCAACTTCTGAAGAAGATGATGACGAACCGAGGAATCAACCAAATGGGAAAAACGGACGGAATAGCAAACCAGTCCCCCACAAGGATATCGAGGTTGAACTCCAAAAGGATCAGGAAATATTGGTTCAGGTCATTAAAGAGCCTTTTTCCGGTAAAGGCCCACGTGTTACTACTAACCTTGCTATCCCAGGCCACCTGGTTGTCCTGATCCCCAACGTTAACTTCATTGGAATATCCAAGAAAATCTGGGACAAATATGAGAAGCGTCGACTGCGCAAGCTGATCCGGGACTTCCTTCCCAATGACGTGGGAGTGATCGTCCGTACGGAATCGGAAGGAAAGAGCGCTGCCGTCATCAAAAAGGATTTCGATATCCTCCTCAAACAGTGGCGCAACCTCGACCGAAAGGCTGAAAGCGTTGAGGCCCCTGATATAATTTTTGAGGATATAGAAAGTGTCTCTGCGGTGATTCGGGACTTGCTGAGTGATGATATAAGCAAGTTCTTCATAGACTCTCGAAAGCTCCACCGGCAGACCCACAACTATATACAGAATATCGCTCCGACAATGACTTCTCGTCTCGAGCTTTACAGAGGAAAAACTCCTCTTTTCACCCACCACAAAATTGACGAGCAGGTGGCCAAATCTGTTCGCAGAAATGTTTGGCTGAAGAGTGGCGCTTATATCATCATCGAGCATACAGAAGCGATGGTTGTGATCGATGTAAACAGCGGCCGCTTTGTCGGTAAAGGAAATCACGAGGCGAATTCACTAAAGATTAACCTCGAAGCGGCAAAGGCGGTAGCTCAGCATTTACGGCTTCGAGACATCGGCGGCTTAATTGTCATCGATTTTATCGATTTGCATGAGGACGCAAACAAGAAAAAGGTCTACAAGGAACTTCGCCGGGAACTAAAAAAGGATCGCGCCAAGATGGCTGTTTCACCTATCAGCGATTTCGGCCTTCTCGAAATGACTCGACAGCGTATCCGCCTCTCACTCAGGGATTCGCTCAGCGATGTCTGCCCAACCTGCAACGGCAGTGGCAGAATCCCCTCCAAAGATGCCGTCATCAGTGAAATTGACAGCTGGATCAGGAAGTTCAAAATAAAAAGACGGGATCGACGTCTTACGCTAAAACTTCACCCTGAAATGGTCGACTACCTTGAGAAATCGAAGAAAAAGGTGATGAAAAAATTCATGTGGAAGAATTTTATTCATATTAACATCACTTCGGACCAGACACTGGGGCCGAGCGAGTATCGATTCTTTTCCAGGAAAAATGCGGTCGACGTGACGCAGGAAGTATAGCTTGACTCATGCATCTTCATATGGATAAGTTTCTTGGCTGAAAAAGTTGGACTTTAAGTGATGTACGCCATAGTAGATATTTCGGGAAAGCAGTTCCGGGCTGAGGAAGGTCTCGAGTTGAAGGTTCCTCATCAAAAAGAAGAGGAAGGGAAGAAAATTTCTTTCGACCGCGTCCTTCTTTTTGATGACGGCAGTGACATTAAGGTTGGCCAACCGACTGTTTCCGGCTCCGCAGTGGAGGCTACTGTTCTCGAGCACGGAAGGGACAAGAAAGTTCCTGTCTTCAAAAAGAAGCGGCGGAAGGGTTACCGCGTTAAGAATACGCACCGTCAAGAATTCACTCTAATCCGCGTGGAAAACATAAAGAGCGGCACTTCAAAAAAGAGTTCCCCGAAGAAGAGTAAGGATGCCTCCAATGAAGGAGAATAATTATGGCCCATAAAAAGGGAATGGGAAGTACCAAGAACGGCCGCGACAGTCAATCAAAGCGGCTTGGTGTAAAGGCATCAGATGGACAATTTGTAACTGCCGGTTCAATCATTGTACGCCAGCGAGGGACGAAGATTCATCCTGGCGTTAATGTCGGCATAGGAGGTGATGATACCCTCTTTGCCAAGGCTGACGGAACCATTAAGTTCTCTCGAAGAGGACAGAGTCGGAAAATCGTCAGCGTCCTTAACTGACGCCCACCCCTAACCGTCAGACTCTCCAGTGTCTAGAAAAAAGATTGCTCTCGTAGGCGGCGGTCAGATTGGCGGGATTCTCGCCCTCATCTCAGCCCAGAAAGAATTGGGCGATGTTGTTGTTATAGACATCCCTGAAGCTGAAGGGATGGTAAAGGGAAAGGCCTTGGACATCATGCAGGCTCGGCCTCATGACGGTTACGATTCGAACCTCTCCGGCAGTGGCGATTTCAACACTCTCAAAGGTGCCGATGTGGTAGCCATTACCGCCGGTGTTCCCCGACAACCGGGAATGACCCGCGAAGATCTCCTTGCCACCAACCTTAGTATTATTTCAAACGTGGCTGAGAACGTGAAAAAGTTTGCTCCTGAAGCGTTCGTCATCGTCGTTTCCAATCCCCTCGATGCTATTGTCTATGCCTTCCACAAGGTCAGCGGCTTTCCGAAGAACCGAGTGGTGGGAATGGCCGGTGCCCTTGATAACGCCCGTTTTAGAACCTTCATCGCCATGGAGACTGGCATGTCCGTGCAAGATGTCTCATGCATTGTGATGGGCGGTCATGGACCAACCATGGTTCCCCTCACCCGGACGGCCACCGTCGGCGGCGTACCTCTGACGGACATTCTGTCTCAAGAGAAGATCAACTCGATTGTGACGCGTGTTAAGGAAGCCGGAACCGAAATTGTTAGGCTTTATGGCAAAGGGAGTGCTTTTTACAGTCCCGCAGCCGCGATTGCGGAAATGATCGAAGCCTATCTCAAGGATAAGAAACGTGTCATCCCCTCAGCGGCATACTGCGAGGGAGAATACGACATCAACGGTTATTTCATCGGTGTACCGACTGTGATCGGCGCTGGTGGCATTGAAAAGATTCTCGAGGTGGAACTCACCAAAGAGGAAAGCAACCTTCTTGAAAGCACTCTTAAGAAAGTTAAAGCGACTGTTTACGAAACAGGACTTTAGACCCTCTCCCCTTTTCACTTTTCTCTTTCTCCCCCTAACTTCCCACAACAGCTACCGACAAATAATCGTCGTCATATTCTGGAAAACACAGAGCTTGAAAGCATCGGGGAGTTATTTAAATGAAGTGGAATAGGCATATTCTGATACTTATCTTCCCATTGCCATGCTTGTTTGGGCAGAAATTTGAGAAGCTGGCCTATAACAAATATTTGGTAACCTCTATTCAAACCCTTGAATCCACCATCCACGGTGGATTGATCATAAAAAACTTTCGAGGGGATATCACTGTTTCAGGAGATGTGGCACAGGAAGTTCGCATCATCAGAAGAAGTTATCTCAATGTTAATTCGACCGAAAATGCTGAACGTCTCCTAAAAAAAGTAGGGGTGACCATCACCGCTGAATCAACGGATGACAACGCCAAATCAATTATTGTAGAGAGCCTCAATAATAAAACACGCCACCTCAGCGACAATCTTGAGATCACCGTCCCCAACATTTTCTCAGTGGCAATTCAGAACCGTGGTGGTGATCTTAATATCGATCAAGTCCAGGGTGAAATCGATATCGCCACCTCTGGCGGAGATATCGATTTGAAAAGTCTCTCGGGAAAGATAACCGCTCACACTTCAGGCGGGAATGTAGAAGGTATTGACATCAGCGGACGCGTGTCTGTATCGACATCGGGGGGAAGTATAGAATTTGAAGGCCTAAAAGGCGAACTCAAGGGTGAAACCCACGGCGGCGATGTGAAAGGTGAGAAAATTCAAGGAAGCGTCACCCTAAAGACATCTGGGGGTGAGATTGATCTTTACGATGTGGTGGGCCGTGAAATTTATGGACAGACAAACGCCGGGGACGTCATTGCCCGTGAGATTATCGCCACAAGCACCATCGATTTCCACACTAACGTTGGCAATATCGATCTCGAGGATATTACTGGCGATCTGGAAGCGTCCACTTCCGGCGGCGACATCGAGATTAAGCATGTCAGAGGCAGTGTCAAGGTGTGGACCTCCGGAGGTGAGATCGATGCGGAACTTGTTCGAGGCGCTTTTGATGGAAGGACGTCCGCCGGAAACATTACCCTATCCAAGATTTGGGATCGGCAGTATGAAGATCATGAGATTGATGTGAAAACATCTGCTGGAGATATTGATTTGACTCTGCCAAAAGACTTCCCCGCCGACTTGGATCTTCGGGTCCTCTCCCTGGACCGTGACCCCGGCGGGGCTATCCTATCCGATTTCCCTGTAACAATCAGTTCGAGTCGAAATATGAGTAAGGGTAAAGGAAGGTCTGGCGATGGGCGGTTTGATGTCCATATGGAGGCGTCCGTGGGTACTATCAAGGTCAGGCAGGAGAAGTAGATAAGTTTTTACCTGAAAGCAGTTCTGATTTTGCTCGTATACCTTCCGCTGACACTGGCCGGGCAGGTTCAGGATACCACAGCCGCTATGGAAGTACTCGAGCCGGAAGAGGGTACCACCACAAGCGAGATCAGATTTTTTGGCGACTACTACGTGGCTGTTGGGGAGACATCCAAGGAAAATGTCAAAGTGTACGGTGGAGACCTCTTTGTTGCCGGGACGGTCGATGGCCAGATTGTTGTTGTCGGTGGCGACGCGATCCTTGAAGCAAGCGCCATCGTAAAGGGGAGAATTGTAACTATCGGTGGCACAGTATACCAGAATGACGGAGCCACGGTGAAAGGCGAAATCGTCCAGGCAAACATTCGCAAAGGGATTAATATTGCACGGACTGAGGACTTCACCGAAGGGGAAGATTTTCAAAAGTTTGATTTTGATGACGAGTTCACCACCAAGGAGAGATTGAGGAGAGAGTCACTGATACATCCCGATGTGGATTCGTTTATCTACAACAGGGATGAAGGGTTACTTCTCACCCCCTTCAACTGGCGGTGGGACAGAGGCAGTAGATCTACTTTCAGAACCAGTCTGAGCCTAGGATACCGCTTCGGTCAGCGCGAACTGGCGGGGCGTTTAACGCTCGAGAAAACATTGGGCAGCGGCGTGGGGCCGACCCTTTATGTCTCCGCGTTCCGGCAAAGCAGAAGTGATGACAACTATCGAATACCCGAAGATGAGAACAGTGTCTCATCACTTTTTGCACGTCAGGACTTTTTAGACAGATGGGGCGAAGAAGGGTACGAAGCAGGGGCGGCTTTCCGAGAATCGTTTGTCCAAGCCAAGATGGCTTACCGTTCTGTTGAGGTCGCCCCATTTGATGAGGTAACTAATCTTATATCATGGTTCAAAAAACATAGAAACTTCCGTCCATCAGTTACAGTCTCAAGTGGAAATCTAAATTCCATCACCGGGAATATCATCTTCGGCACTCTCAATAGAGACTTCCTCTCCACAAGGTTCATGATTTCACTGGAGGGGGAATCAGTTCTCTCATCGGATAATCTCGAAAAATTTGATCGTTTCTCCACCATATTCCATCTCAGTTGGGAGATGGGACCGGACATTCTCATTCGTACCAGAACCATAGTAGGAGAATCCCAAGGAGTTCTTCCCTACTTTAGAGCGTTTGGGGTCGGTGGCCTTGGCTCGGTAAGTGCTCATCCTTACAAAAC
>CEUZ01151334.1_pt1 | contig 14570 bp, 14 predicted proteins | sample 361511 | NCBI WGS metagenome assembly CEUZ01 (sample SAMEA2622822, study PRJEB7988) | marine metagenome | biome: marine biome (ENVO:00000447); feature: surface water layer (ENVO:00002042); material: "saline water (ENVO:00002010), including plankton (ENVO:xxxxxxxx)" | depth 5 m
TGGTTAGCCATAGAGTGGCCACTATTGGCACCAATCTTTTTATGAAGTTTTAAAATATCATCTTGTGTAACTGTAGAAAGTCTATAGTCTCCAAAAGCATTCTTAATATGGCGGTTGTAGTATTCTTCATTATATTTCCAAGTTTTCTTATGTTGCTTGGCGTATTTTTCAATATACATATTAAAGAACTCATTAAGAGTAGGTTCGTTTCTTACCTTTTCTTTTTCGCCTTGGAAGTCTTGGCCTAAGTTTACACCTGAAAGAATGTTTTTAGCTATTTCTCTTGCTTGTTCGCAAGTAATAACTCCGTGAATACCAATAACAGGCTTACGCTGTTTTCTGTTTATGTTTCTATATCTAACAAGATAGGCTTTTTTACCTTTAGGACTTACCCTTACGCCAAAGCCTGAAATAACACTATCCCAATAGATAATGCTCTCTGATTTTGGCTCTAAAGATTCTACAAATGTCTTAGTTAATTTTGGCACCAGTTTATCCCTTGTTTTTTAATTTTTGGCACCAATTTGGCACCAAGGTGTATAATTTAAGTTGCATTTTAATATATTGATTGTGACATAGTAAATAATGCTTAACCCTTTGAATACTATAGTATAGAGTATTAATAAATACAAGTATAAATTTGTGTCATATCACTATGTGTCGATTTTGGTAATGTAGAGGTCGCGAGTTTAATCATCGCCAGTAGCACCACTCTAAACCCTAGATAACCTCTAGGGTTTTTGTTATTTTATAAAATGTAAAATAGTATCATAAATTGAATTTTGGTGTAAAAAGGACAAGAAAAGGACAAGTGGATTTATTAATGTGTATTTTTATATTTAAATTTAGCGGTCTTATTTGTATCAAAAATAGTATTATTTAATATATTAGCTATTGATTTATTACTAATTAGTTATTATATTTTTTACATGGCTATGTCATAACTTTTTTAGGAGGTTCTTATGAAAATAGTCCACTTCTTCAGACATGGAGAAACATATTGGAACTTGGAAGGAAAGTTCCAGGGACAGCAAGATATCGCTCTCACGCAGAAAGGTATTGAACAGGCACAAGAAATGGGAGAGTTAATAAAAATACATAACTGCTCCATTGTGCTATCAAGTCCTCTTACTCGGGCTATTGATACTATGAATATTGCATTTCATGGATCAGATATCGAAAGAGTGATTCATCCTTCGTTAATAGAAAGAGACTTTGGTTCTTTAACTGGTGCTGTATATAGCAAAGCCTTGGCTGAGCATAAGGAAATATTTGACATAATGGATAATCCAAATCATCCGGAATGTTATATACAAAAGCTACCAGGCGGTGAGTCAAAAGGAGAAGTTCTCTTGAGGGTTCTAGGCTGTGTAAAGGATTACACTTATGAACATAGGAATATAGCTGTAGCTACTCATGGAGGTATTCTTCAATACATTATTATGGCTAAAGAAGGAGTATTTACTCATTTAAAAAACGGTGATCTTCTATCATTGTCCTTTGATGAATTAGATCATATTATGGATAAGGTTTCAGTTGCTATGAATCCTTAAAAGTACAAAAAGGCTAGGATAAATATATCCTAGCCTTTTTGTTTCTAAAAATACTCACAATGTTAAATAAGGAGTGCTTTAACCTTATCTTAACAGAATCTATTAAGATAGGGCTTTTAATATCATATTCTTAATATTACCGATTTCGTTTATTTCTGAAAACTCTATACCTTCTTGCATTAACTCAACATCAAATATAATTTGAATATTTGAAATAAACGTAATAAAGTCCAAAGAATCAAAATCTAAATCCTCAATGATTTTTGTTTGATTATTTATTTTACTTATATCAACATCTGTTTTTGTTTCTTGAATTATATTTATTAATTTAGAATGCAAATTTTCTAGGTTTATCTTTAATGATTGATTCATAAATTTTCTCCGTTATTTTAATTGATCGTTTATGTTTAAAAATGTTTGAGTGTGAAAAATCACTATCTAAAAAGTTCTTGATACAAAAATCTCTAGCAGATTCATTTAACCCAATAAAAGAATCTCCTGTTTCTGTAATTAGATTCTTAGAAGATATTTTTTCAAATGATTTTCCCCCAACTAAGTCGTTATTTCTAAATATTAATATATCGAAGTGGTCGTATTCCCCTAGTCCATGACCACCATAAGCTAATTTGCTCTTTTGGTCAGATTGATAGCTATGAACTTGTATGTTTAATAAGGGGCCAACTTGAATGTTTAATCTTTCATGTCTAACTCGTCCGTTTCCCTTATATGTATCTTTGGGAAGTTTGTGCCAGCTCCTTTTAGAAAAGCCTGTTTGCAATAATTCAAGATTAATGATTGAAACTAGTTTTTTGTTATCGTATAAGTTAATATTGGATACAATATCTAGCTCGCCATCAGTATTAATCTGATCTGGAAGTTCATCATGATTGATGTTAAAAATATCCATATAATGCTTTTTAGGCATTATATTATAGGAATCTTTTGACTTAAAAGGTGAAGTATAAACTTTAGCTTTGTTTATGTTTAGATGTTTTACATTCTCGTTTAAAGAAGAAAGCCAAATTGCAGTGTCAATAAAATGGTATCCACTATGAAATATTTTTCCATAACCATACTTGTACGGGTGGTTCTCTCTAAAATGAAATTCATCTGGCATATTCCACATACCATCACAGTGATATAAATTAATATATGTTATAGGTACTTGATGTTTTTCAATAAACTCTTTTAAGTAATTATAGATGAATAAGTAACCGGGATGAAATCGTCGTTGACAATTGATAATTAAATTCTGGTTGCTTTTAACCACTTTCTTTTCAATTTCTAAAAAGTCTTTAAATATCTTTTTAGATTTTGAAGTGCTTTGAATAACTCCTTTAGGTGCAGTTAATGGCTTGTCTGTTAAAACATCAATATTAGAATCTAAAAACAGTTTAATATATGCTTTATGAGATTTTGGCTCAGTGGCAACAATGGCTTTATTTATATTTAAATTTCTAACTCTTTCTTTTATCTCATTAGTTAAACTCTTTGGTAGCTTTTCTAAGTCTTTGTAAGAATTATTCACAAAAAGTAGGTCTGCAGATATATCATTTTCAGATAAAAATTCAGAAACAGCACTTTTATTAGATTCTAAGTCAACTACTAAACTAGGCTTAATACCATATTTTTTTAAAAATGGGATATATATACGCTTAGCATGAGGGCCAATCCCGATTAGTGCTATGTTATTTGTCATACTTGCCACCCTTTTTACTATTAAATATATTTGAAATGTTCTCACTCCAGAATGCTGTACCTATGATATCTGTATATTTGATACCGTCTTTTGTTGAGCTGATAGTTCCAGTATCTTTATTAATAGTTATAAGCTTTAAATTTTCCAGACTAGTAAACTCTTCATTGTATTTCTCTAGAGGGTCAACATTGAACTTAGATTGAAAATCATCAATATTGAATCCTCCCGTAAAGAAAGAATAAATAATAAATCGTCGTTGATTTTCTTCATCAGACATATTAAATGATTTGTATTTTAAATCATATATTGATGATTCAAGATAAGTATCAATGCCTTTAACCGCCACTCTATTGATATGAGAAGAATTTTCCATAATATAATGAGTATTAGGAGCATAACTTCTAGAAGCATATCCTATACCTAATGTTGGAACACCTTCATATTCATATATTTTTTGCTCATGAGTTATAGGGTTTTCTTTGTGTAGAAACTTAACATGAGATTCGCATTCGTAACCATTCTCCATTAAAAAGTCATAAAATTTATCAAAACTTTTGTATTTATCTGCAGTAGACATGATGTTTTCATTCTTTTTAAACATACTATTTGCAGTTCCTGATAATGGGTAAATAGAAATAGACTCTGGTTTTAGTTTTATAACTTCAGATAGTGTACTAATAAAGTCTTCAGCCGTTTGGTTATATAGTCCGTTAATTAAATCGATGTTATAGGCCAAACCATTACGTCTGATGGCACGAACAATATCAAATACATCTAGCAATTCCTCTCTATTTAAATATTTTCTAATATCTTCTTGAAGACTTTGAACTCCAATGCTTACTCTCTTAATTCCGACTTTAGTAATCTTTTCTAAATACTCTAAAGTTAATATTTCAGGAGACATTTCCATTGATGGGCATATATTGTTATCTAAAATAAAATTAGATTCTTTTAAAGCATCAAAAATCTCTTGATAGTACTCTGGTTTTAAAGTATTAGGAGTTCCTCCTCCAAAGCAAATAGACTTAACTTTTACTTTTCTATTGAATACTTTGCTGTACTCGCGTATATCTTCTATTATTTTGTCTTTATATTGTTTATGGATATTATCATCTACATTTTTGATGGCAGGAAAAGTACAAAAAGCACACTTCCACTTACAGAATGGAACATGGAAGTACAAATTTATTTCATCTACACCACTCCATATGCGATTTAAGTCTAATTTTTTTTGAGAGTTTTCGTATGCAAATACGCTTGGGTACATCCCAACAACAAAGCCTGGCCAGTAGTTGAAAAATATTTGTGTTTTCAATTTTGTTTCTAATGACATATCTAGATATCCTCCCTATATCAATATAATGCTACATGCAGTTAAATTACAAACGGTTGTAAAATATTTTAAAAATGATTATAAAGATTGTCAAGGTTTATGTCGAAATATATATAAAAAAACATTTTTTTTAATAAATACTCTTGACTTGACATATAATCATTCCTATACTCAATCATAACAAGTAAAATTGTTACTTTTTGAAGTATAAACTAAATATTATGGAGTATAGCTCATGAAAACTTATCCTAACTACCGCGTTTCAGTTGAAGTTGTAGTATCTAAAGATGGAAAAATTCTGCTTGCTAAAAGAGCTGATGATGCCAAAGTAGCACCGGGAGCATGGTGTGTCCCTGCTGGTAAAGTGAAGTACACTGAAATCCCTGTGGCGGCTGCGGTTCGAGAAGCAAAAGAAGAAACATCTTTGGATGTCTCTGTAAAGGCAGAAATTGCTTGCAGAACAGCGACAATCAAAAACGGTGATGAAGATGCGTATCGTTTGATTTACACATACCTGGTTGAGCCTACAGACAGCGAGCAGGAAGTGCAGATCGACGAAGAGCACTCTGAATTCGTGTGGGTTTCAAAAGAAGAACTTGTTTCTGGTAAGTATGATTCTCTGCTGCCAGAGCACTTAGAGATTTTCTCTGCCCATGCGTTCTAATAACGACGTAAATAAAAGCTTCTTCCTAGATTCTAGGGTGAAGCTTTATCGTGTTTATATTAATGCTTCAAAAAACGTACCTTATTATCAAAAGAGTCTAAATAAAGACATAGATATTAATGATTTTAATTATGAACTATTTAAATCTATACCAATCTTAAATAAAAATGAAATTATAAAAAACTCTGACTCATTTATATCAGACAAAGTTAAAAAAGAAAATTTGTTCGTTGAGTCCACAAGTGGCACTGAAGGGCAACCCTTACTGTGCTATAAGTCTCATATGACAAAATCTATTTATGCATATTTACTTTGGAATAGCAGAAAGCAACACATACCAGACTTATCTAATAAAGATAAATTTGCAAGGTTTTACTCTATAAGACAAAAAGGCGAAGATTTGATTATGGACAAAGTATTATTTAAAGGAAATGACATTCACATTCCTTTAAATAATATGAGCTCTGAAAAGATAGAATATTATTGGTCAGAGATAGCTAGTTTTAAGCCAAGGTGGATGCACGGACCTGTTACCGCAATTATTCATATTGCTAGATACTTACAAAAAAACAATATAAAAAATAATTTCTTAGAGCTAATAGAATTAAATGGAGAAAAAGTAACTTCAGATCAAAAAGCATATATAGAAGATGTGTTTAAATGCAAAGTTATTAATCATTATGGATCTAGAGAGTTTTGGGGGCTAGCTTTTTCAAATAATCAAGGGGACTTATCTATATTAAAGAATTCTTGTTTTGTTGAGTCTATTTATAATGAAGAATTAAAGAATAATGAATTAATTGTAACTAGTTTGATTAATAATGACTGGCCTATTCTAAGGTATAAACTTGGAGATTTAGGAAATGTATCAAAGCAAGGGGAAAATTTTATTCTGACTTTAGAAGAAAGTCGTGTTGCTGATTATTTTTCTTTAGATGGCGAAACTATTAATGCAATTGTTTTCTCTGGAATTAATAGGGGCATATCAAAATATTATGGTCATTCTGTAATACATCAATATCAAGCGATAAAATTGTCTGAAAATGAATTATGTATTAAAATTATTAAAAGCCTTGATACAAATGTTTCTAACTCTGATATAATCAACAAATATAAAAAAGAATTAAAAAATGTAATAAGTGATAATATTGAGATTATTTTTGAATTTGTTGATTTTATTAAGCCCAATCCTAAAACAGGTAAGGTAAAAGATTTTATAGATAGTACTAAGTAATTTTAAGGATAAATATTATGAAAACTGTCAAGGACATATTAGAATCAAGAAAAGATTCTAATAAAACAGCCGTTATTTATAAAGACAATCATTATTCGTATAAACAAATTTATGAATATGTCATTAAACATACTGATCGTCTAAAACCTTTAGAGTTTTTAAATGGAAATGTAGGATTGTATTTAGAAAATTCTATTGATTTTGTTGTTGCATATTTTGTTTGTATATTTTTTAATAAACAAATCGTCACAATCAATCATGCATCTACAGAGGTTGAGATTATAGGTGAGATCTACAATTTAGATATTGATGTGATTATTACAAACAAAGATATACTTGACGGTTATAAAATAAATCATAACTTATTTATATATAATATATCTGAAGAGCATATTTATAAAACAGACTGCTTTAATAATTATGTTAAGAGTGAAGCTGAAAGTGATGTGATTGTAATGTTAGGGACATCTGGTACAACCGGTGGATCTAAAAGAGTTATGCATACATCAAAAACGGTAATTTCTAACATTAAATCTCATGGTAGTTCATTGAACATTACGAATAAAGATACATCCCTTATATTACTACCCATGTTCTTCGGATATTGTCATACGTCTCAGTTTCTAACTCATTTTTATTATGGTGGAACGGTAGTTATTTATGACGGAACATTTTCTGTTAATAAGTTAGCAAATATTATAAAAAAATATAATATCACCAATTTTACAGCAGTTCCATATCAAATGATACTTTTATCAAAGTTCAAAGTAGATATTAATAAGTTTAAATCTTTAAGATTTGTTTGTTATGGAGGAGCTCATTCACCAGATACCATAATAAACAATTTAAAAAATAAATTTTTAACAACAAAGTTTATAGAAACTTATGGACAAACGGAAGCTGGTCCGAGAATAACATCTAATATTGACAATACAATTGGTTCTGTAGGTAAAGCTATTCCTGGAGTTAATATAAGGATATCGAATTGTTCTGCTGGCAAGGGTGATATAGAAGTGCATTCTAATAGTATAATGAGAGGATACTATAAAAATAGTCAAGCTTCTAAAGATGCTTTAAGTTCAGACGGGTGGCTAAAGACAGGAGACATTGGCTATATAGACAGTAATAATAATTTATATATTACGGGCAGAAAAAAGAATATAATTATTTCCGGAGGAGTTAATATATATCCAGAAGAAGTGGAGTTAGCTATTAGTAAGTTATGGTTTATTAAGGATGTTATAGTTGTGCCAGAAGAACATACATTTTTAGGAGAAGTTCCTATTGCTAAAATAGCTTTAAAATATAATAGTCTAAAACTATTTTCTAAACATTTGCTAAAAATTATTAATAATCACATGAAAGAATCTATTTCAAAATATAAAATTCCTACTCGTTATGTATTTGTATCAAGTTTAAATAGAACAAAAACAGGAAAAATCTCAAGAGTTTTAAATCTTTAAGTAATTGAAATTAAACATAAAATTAAAAAAATCAAAAATACTATTTTAACATACTTAATATATAGTAACTATATATTAAGTATGTTAAAATAAACTGTCACTGGTAGTACCTTTTTATAAATCATTCCCTTTATGGAGTATAGATTATGAACAGCACAAACCTTAATAATGCAACTCTACTGAAACAAAAAGAAGCACAATGCAGAAGCTCTATTGAAGCCGCAAAAACAGTCATCAACGCAACTACAGCTGAGATTTCTGTGGATAAAGAGATGCACGTTCTGCAGAGCTGCTACTTCGTAAGTCAACTGAACAATCTGGAAAACGTTCGACTGAACTACCTAGTAAGCCAAAGCAGTAAATGGCTTACTTCTCATACTATTTCGTATGCTGAAGCGGTAGTTGAGTATGTCTCTGAAAAGATCCGTTCGGGCTATGTGTCTAATGTGGATGCAATTCACGCATATTTGCTGTTGAATGATGTTCAGCAATCGCTGAATTCAATAGCTGCAACTGCAACCACTGAAAACGCTGTTGAACACTCAGTTTCCTTGACACAGTTCTGTAAAGAGAATGGTTATGATACCGTTAACATTTCACAGGATCTGATGCACCGATCACTGACCTCTGCTGTAGAAGAACTGGAAGTTCAAATTGACAGTTCAACTAATAACGTAGAGACGGCAAAAGCCAAGACATCTCAGATAACTAAGTTAATGACTAATGTTGCTCCGGCGATGGAAACCATGTTTTTGAAGTCCGTGTCGTCTTTAACTGGTAAAAAAGACACTCTTTCTGATATCGCATTGACCGGTTGGTCTGCTCTGTATGGCCGTAGCAATATTGAAATTGCTCAGTCCAAACTGGACATTGCTAAGTCAATCCTGCTAAGTTCCGGTCTTGATGAAAGTGTTGTGTTCTATGCAATACTTTCTCTGAAAGATGCCACGAAAGATCTGCAACAGTACTCTTCTGTAGATAAAATCGTTACTTCAATCCAGGACTTTTTCTCTCAGGCAAATAGCCTTGTGAAGAGTATGGAAAGTAATGTGTCGGTATCTCCTGTTTAGTGGAGATACTTTAATCGAAGACAACAGCCCTCCGGGGCTGTCTTTTTTTTGCATTAGGTACTTAGACGCACTCAAATACTATGTGGGTGGGCTTAGGCACGGCAGGTTTTAATATGTGGGGTAAAAATTTTGGGGTCGCACTGGGCTTTTTAAGGTTCGCACTATTTATTCATGTTACTAATATTTAAAGAGTTTGCTAATGCGAACTCTTTTTTGTTGGGTTCGCACCAAAGGTTAGCACTTGTTATATTAGACTAAAAGAGGTCTAAAAGTGCAAGAATTAGTGTCAAAAAGAGAGTTTACTCGCCGAATTAATGTTAGTGAAGCAAATGTTCGCAAAGCAATCAAAAACGGTAGAATCTTCGGTTTAGCTATTATTGGAGCTAAGCTAGATTTTGTTATTGCTGCATCTCAATTTAAAACAAATAAAGACCATTCTAAGCAAAGAGCCAAGTCTAAGCTTATCAAAAAATCAGAAATATTAAATCAAGCTATCAATGATAATTTTGAAGAATTATCTGATGATATGCCTTTTTCTGAGAGTGAATTAAACAAACAGCGAACTCGTAAAGAAAAGGCAATGGCTGATAAAGCCGAGCTTCAAGTTGAAATTATACGAGAGGAACTTATCGAAACTGAAAAAGTAATTAATGCCGTTTTTGAAACTATCAGAGCTATTCGCGACCACTTTTTAAGGTTTCCAGACCGAGTATCAGCTGAGATGGCATCGAAGTTAAAAGTTGATAAGTTAGAGCTTAAAACTTTGCTAACTGAAGAAATTAAAACCCATTGCAAGCTTGTGGAGGACATCAAATTTGACGAAGATAAGCTTAAATAAATTATTCGATTTCAAAAATGGCGAACGAATATTTAAAACTATTATCGAGGCTATAACTCCTCCGACCAGTTTGACTGTTAGTCAATGGGCAGATAAATTCCGTTTTCTGCCAACCGAGAGTTCTAATGAACCAGGACTTTGGCGAACTAGTCGTACGCCTTACCTTAAGGCATTATGGATGCTCTATCTATAAACAGCAAGTTTACTCATATTTCTGTTATGAAAGGAGCTCAGTTAGGTTTGACCGAGGCAGGTAATAACTGGATTGGCTACATTATTGATGTTGCTCCGGCAACTGCAATGTTTTTAATGCCATCAAAAGACCTGATTAATGCAGTATCTGAACAAAAGCTAGAGCCAATGTTTAAGAATTGCCCAACTATTGCCGATAAGCTTATTTTGAACAAAGGCAAGGATAAGTCTGACACTAAACGCTTTAAGGGTGGCCGTTTATTTATGAGAACAGCAGGCTCTGCTAAGAACTTGAGTGCTATCTCTGCAAAATATATGTTTATTGATGAGGCTGACCGTATGCTTAGCAATGTTGATGGCGAGGGTGATCCAATTGGTCTAGCGGAGACCAGGACAAGTTCGTATGGTGCAGATAAAAAGATTTTTATTCCTGCAACACCAACAGTTAAGGGAGCTTCTTTAATTGAGCATGAATTTTTATTAGGCGACCAGAGATACTTTTTCTTGCCGTGTCCATTTTGTGGAGAAAGACAACATCTAGAATGGGAAAATCTGGTTTATAAAATAGATGAAGATGGAGTTGTTACAAAAGCCGAGTATCGTTGTAAGCATTGCCGAAAGTTAATTGAGGAAAGTTACAAAACGCAAATGTTAGAACAAGGCGAATGGTTAGCAACGGCAAAACCTAAAAGCTTAACAAGAGCGAGCTTTCATATTAATTCAATGTATTCGCCAGTTGGTTTTTATAGTTGGTTAGAAATGGCTCAGGAATATGAAAAATCGAAAAATGATGAGAATCTATTAACTCAATTTTACAACACTAAGCTTGGTTTAACTTATGAGTTACAAGGCGACAGCCCACCTTGGCGAACTATTTATGACCGTCGAGAAGATTTTGCATTAAATATAGTTCCACAGAATGCACTATTTTTAACTGCAGGAGTTGATACTCAGCCAGACAGATTAGAGTATCAAATTATTGCTTGGGCTAAAGACAAGCAAAACTGGTCGATTGATTATGGCATTATTGATGGCTCGCCTGATGAGTCAGAAGTTTGGACAAAACTTGAAGAGGTTTTAGCTCGTGATTTTCAACATGAATCAGGGAATTTTATGAATATTTCAATAATGGCGATTGATACTGGTGGTCGTAACACGCAAAATGTTTACCAATGGTGCTTAAAGCAAAAAGAGGTTAATTATGGACGTAAAGGAGTGAGTTTATGGGGAACTGGTTTTGTTATGCCTTTAAAAGGGCGTGATTTGCCAGATGTTATGATTCCAGCACCTAACCGTATCGAAGTTAATGGTGTCAAGAATGCTTTAAGACTTTGGACTGTCGGTGTTAGTGCAATCAAGCGAGAAGTTTATGCGGCTTTAAAAGTTGAGCTACCAACTGAAGGCAATGACTTTAAACCAAGAACCTGCCATTTTTCTAAACATTATGATGAAGAATACTTTAAACAGCTAACTTCTGAAAAGCAGATGATTCAAAACACTAAAACTGGAGGTGTTAAAATTGCTTGGGTTAAAGACCCATCTGTTCGCAACGAAGCATTGGATACTTATGTTTATGCTCGAGCAGCTGCACACATTATGGGTTTAGACAACCCAAGCAAAAACTGGCGACCATTTGAAAACAAGTTAAAAGTTGAAGAAGTAAACCCTAAGCAAAACCCAACAAAAAAATCAGCAGAATCAACTGCTGAAATTTTAAAACGCTATCAAAAAAATCAAAGTTTAGTTTAAATTTTTATAAAACTAAATGCTTTTTGTAACATAATGTTGCATGAGTTCATATTAATGAAGTTATGATCCGCAGACTCTATGTAGTGAGTTATAATTTTTGTATTTGAATAATCTAATTTAGCAGACATTTTATAATAGAAACTATTTGCCTGTATGATTAATGTAGGGCTCGATATATTGTTAATAAGTTCCTGCGATTTTTTAGCTGTCCATGCTAAACCTTCTTTGTACATTTCAGGATTAAGTAATGATGGGATATTTAAGCTATTATTGATATAAAGATTATCTTCAGTAATTTTAATATTAGCACATTTCCATTGTAAATTTATTACAAAAGAAGGGTCCACTAAAATTTGCTTGGTTATTAATTTTGAATTTAAGGCTACACTTGTTAAGGCCCCATAACTTGTCGCTAACAAGTATATATTATCATATTTGGGTGAGAAATTTTTTATAATATTTTCTAGATCCTGAACTTGAGTTTCTATGGTCGTTTCTTGAAAAGATCTAGTGTTATTATTTGAATTATAGAAATCAAAACGAAATACATCATAATTTAAATTATTGTCTATTACATAATCACGTATTTTTAGATTAACATAATTATTGCTAGAACTTGCTAGACCATGAACACAAATTATTAAATCTTTGTTTTCATTGGTTAATAATATACCCATTGCATTTTTGTTATCTATTAAAGTAATATTCCTAACTTCTATTTCTTTAAACACTATTTAAATACCTTTTATTTTTTATGACTTTGCTAGATTTTAGTATAGGATTTATTTACTATGATTACAACCTTTTAAATACGGAAATAGCTATCTTTTAAATTAATCTTGGACATTAAACCACATATATATAATATCAACTTACAAACCATTAAGGTATAAAGGTTATGAGTAATATGCAAAAGACCACAAGCTAGGCCTATGGTCTGGTTCATTTGTGCATCCAAAAATATTTAGAAGAAAAAACTAATTCATGATAGCAACTATTTTATTATTTAGTTCATGAATTTGTTCTGTACTTAAAGAATAACAGAAACCGTTTTTAATATGTTTAAACTCGTTGGTATTTAACATATGTAAGTATTGGATAATACCTCCATGACATGAAACTGCAATATTATTTACACTATTATGTGCTATAAAATCACTAAGATAGTTCAAAACTCGTAATAAAGTCTCGCCTTTCGACTCTCCATTTGGAAGTTTTGCTCTAAAGCATAATGGATGATTTGGATCATTCATTATATCAAATAGATCTTTATACTTCTCTAATGCATCTCTGAACTTCATTCCAGATAAATCTCCAAAATCTCGCTCAATCAATCTTAAATAGTTATATTACTGTAGGAGATAATAGTTATGGTTATAGGAGCTCATTACAATATATGCTTAAAGAGCAAAAACAGTATGAAGATCCATTCAAGGTAGTTCAAAAGGGTTATGATAAGTACTGGAGGCCTCACTTTATTTCATTATTGGGATTTGCATCTAACATTCTTGAGAATATATATGAGTGTAAGGAAAAGAGGGAAGACTTAAGATTAAAAATAAACAGGCTATCTATTCTTACTGAAAAGCAAAGTATTGATGATATTGATAAAAAAGTAGGAAATCTTAGGTTAGAATTAGAAAAAGAAGAGAAAAATGTTGATACATTTAATTTCTATAATATAGAAAATGATATAATTGAAAATGTAGTTAAGGAATTGGATGAAAAGATACATGAAAAATCTAAAGAAAAGTATTATTTATCTAAAAAAATAAGAGGTTTAGAGAAGTCTTTATCAAATGTTCAAGTAAAATACTCACCAGACAAGATTTCATCTTTATTTTCAGAAGCAGGTATTGCATTTGATGGAAGAATAAAGAAATCTTATGAAGATTTAATTTCATTTAATAAAAGTATTACTGTTGATAGAAGAAAAACGTTTAATGCAGAAATAAAAAAATCTAAAGAGGTACTGGAATCTCTTAATGCAGATTTATCACTTTTAGAGGTAGATAAGGCTTCTAAATTAAAGGTTCTTACATCAAATGATAGTATCAGTAAATTCAAAGATCTTCAAAATATACTAAATCAGAAAAGGCTTATTATTGCGAAAGAGTTAGATATTAGAAAAGATATCGTAGATTTAGAAAAGATGAAGGTAGATAAAAGTGTAGAGGATAATAGATTAGAAGCATTAAAGTTAGATTTAAAAAATGACCAGTTTAATAATAACTATCTGGAGTTAAAAGACTCTTTTGAGTCTATTATGAAGTATGTTGTTTCTGCAACTTCATCTATAGATATGAAAGTTCTTCCAACGGGAACACCTGAATTTTCTATAATATTCAAAAACGTTGAATCGTATACATCACAAGGTGATGGTGAGTCATATAATAAAATAAAATGTATAGCTTTGATTTTATCAATTTTAAAGATATATAAAAACTCAAGCTTTATAAACTTTACATATCTAGATGGTGTTTTTGAAACTTTAGACCCAAGAAAGCAAAAAATGCTTTTAGATACTTTGGTTGAATATGCAAATAAATATGATATTCAAATTATAATTACGGCTCTTTCCTCTGATATTCCTAAAGAAAATATAGGTGGAGAAGTTGTGCCTGATTTGGAAATATTTAATGTTTTAAGATGTCTTCATGAAGATGGAGATGATGGCCGTTTATTTAGAATGGAAAGATGGTAAAATAAAGAGCCTATTTAGGCTCTTTTTTTATACATTATCTCTTTTCTTTCGTCTTGCTTCTCCGCTTTTTT
>CEUZ01005232.1_pt1 | contig 14555 bp, 11 predicted proteins | sample 361511 | NCBI WGS metagenome assembly CEUZ01 (sample SAMEA2622822, study PRJEB7988) | marine metagenome | biome: marine biome (ENVO:00000447); feature: surface water layer (ENVO:00002042); material: "saline water (ENVO:00002010), including plankton (ENVO:xxxxxxxx)" | depth 5 m
CTCATTATTGAAATATAATAATCAAATTTAATTAATTTATCTTTTTTAGTTATAACTTTATCAATTTCTGGAAATTCTGTAAAAAAATTTTTTAATACATTATTAGTTAAAATAATTATTTGTGATTCTTCTTTTTGTATTTTTTTTATATATCTTGCGAATTGAATACAATCACCAATACCTTGTTCGCAATATATAAGTAACTTTTTATTTTTTAATGAACAACCATCCCATTTTGTATCATTGATAAATTTTTTGTTTTGGTATTTTTTTAATTTTAATCTGTATTCATACTTATCCCATCCCTCTATATAGTTTTCATTAAGCAACAGTGTTAAACTTAGGTTAAATTGTGATTCAAAAAATTTTTTATCAATTTTTATTGCTTTATTAAAATATTTAATTGAGTCGTTTATTTTGCCAATATTTCTATAAGCTATGCCAAGGTTATCAAATGCAAATTTATTTTGAGGATCAATTTCAACTGCTTTATTATAATAGCTAATAGCATCATAGTATAAATGTTGTTCTGCATATAATATTCCGATATTATAATTTGCATCAGATAAATTACTATTAAGCTTTAATGCATTTTCATATGCTTCTTTAGATGCTGAATACATCATCATGCTTCTAAGAATATTTCCAAGATTAATATAAAAACCTGGTTCAGTTGGTTTTGATTTAATAGCTTTCTTTATGTAACTAAGAGCCTCTTTATAATTTTTATTTCTAGAATGCGAAATACTTAAGAAATTTAGTGTTTCTGCGTGATTTGGGCGCAATAACAATATTTTATTAAAATTTATAATGGCTGATTCAACTTGATTTTTTTTTAAATAAACTATGCCATTATTGAATAAATTCTCCAAATTTTTTTTTTCTTCATTATTGTTCATACATTGAATAATATTAATTTATATTAAAAATTAATTAAACAAACAAAATAATGCAAAGCAATAGTATAAATAATAATGTTATTTATGGTGTTTTTAAAAATAAAATAACTAATAAAAAATTGGTATATTATCCATGTCCTAAAAATGCTAATTCCTCAGCAAAATTATTTTTTGCCAAACATTTAAAAGTTGAGCATAATTTATTTTTTATAAGTGATGATATTCCAGAATATAAACAGGACAGAAGTGAGTTTTCTAACCAGAATAATTTAGTTAATTTTTTACCAGCCAAACAACCATTTAAAAAGTTATCAAGTGAATTTGTTAAATGTTGTATTATTCGAGATCCAATAGATAGATTTTTATCAGCATATAAAAATAGAATATTATTTCATAAGGATTTTGATTTTAGAGATCTTTCAATAGACGATATTTTATCAAAATTGTTAGACAATCAATTTACCAATAAACATTTTTTACCTCAAAGTTATTTTTTAGGAAATGATTTAAAATATTACAATTTTTTTTCAGATCTTAATAATATAAAAAAATTTGAAGAAAATGTTAACAGTTTTTTTAATACAGAAATATTTTTTCCTAAAATTCAGACTGGAGGAAATAATTTAGAAATTAATCTTACAAAAGAACAATCTACAAAGATTAAGAAAATTTATGAATCTGATTATTTATTAATTAATTCAGTCTAAATTATAATTAAAATATCTTATCCATTTTTCTACCCGAGGTATAATTGGTTCTAAATTTTTTTTATATTTTACCCATTTATATTTAGAGTCTTTATATATTGGTTGAATTACTTGTTTATAACTTGGCGTTCTTATAATTTCTCTGTTTTGTACTTTTTTGTAGTATAAGTTCATTTCTTCATTCCATCTTAATTTTAAAAAACTAAGTAATTTACTAGTATTACTTTTATAATTTATTACTATTTCCTCATATTTAATAATAAAAATATTCTTTTCAGGAATTTCGGTAAAGTTAGAATATATTGTCATTATTTTATTATAAAGTTCTGCAGTTCTTTTTAAATCTAAAAAATTTACCATAGCTTCATTCAACTCAAAATTTTGAATAAAACAACTCAATATGCAATCTAAAGGATGTCTAATACAAAAAATGAATTTTGATTCAGGAAATATTTGATGTATGTTTCTCATATGCACAATGTTTAAGGGCAACTTATCAATTATCACTTTGTTTTTGTTTTTCTTTAAATCAATATATTTATTTAGTTCATAAATATATTTTTGCGCTAAAATTTTTTTATTTTTAACTATAAAGTTTTGTTCGTTTTGTTTTGGAACTAAAGTCAAAGTATTTCTAAGAATTGGCTGTTCTTCAATTACTTTTATTTTTTTATGAGAACTTAAGATTGCATCAAGCAATGTTGTACCTGACCTTGGGAAGCCAACCAAAAAAATTGGCGAAATACCATGATTATTTTTTTGTTTTTTATGATTCACTTTAATTGATTTATTTGAAAGTTTTAAGTATTTATTTATTTTTGATAAATATTTTTTATTATTAAATAATTCTTTTCCATAATAATTAAGTTTATTGTTATTTGATTGTTCATAATATTTAAAAGATTGATTGTATTTTTTTAATTTAAAATTAATGTTTCCCAAAAGTTGAAGCTTTCTTATTTCCCATTTTTTATCAAAATTGTTTAAATTAAGATTTTTTAATTGTTCCTCAGTTTTTTTATATTCATTTGTAGATTGATTTATAATTATTTCAAAAAACTTAATGATAGGATCTTTTGGATATTCTTTAACTAAACTATTAGTTGTAAGAGAAAGATTTTTGTGATCATTTGTTTTTTCATAAATTTCTAATAAATTATATTTAGGATCCATATAGTCACGATTTAATTCTATTGCTTTTTTAAAATGAGTTTGAGATTCTTTTTCTTGATTAGTCAATGCCAACAAAACACCTAAATTATTATGATTTATATGATTTTGATTAAATAAATTTAATGATTTTTTATAGTTTACTATTGATGATCTATAATCATTTTTTTTAGCGTACAATAAAGCTAAACGATCATATATTTGAAAACCCTCTTTTAATTTATTTGTTTTTTCATATTGTAAAATAGATTTTTCAACTTCTTTATTTAGTTCCAAAGAATAGCCAAGTAAATAATTAGCTTCTATATTGTTAGGATTTTTTTTAATAAAATTATTTAATGAAGAAATAGCGCTTTTATAACTTTTATTTCTAATTTGGTCTTTTATGCTTCCAAGATCTTTCATTGTAATTTGATAAATATAATATTAGTATTAAAATGCAAATTATATCAAATCTTGATAATATATTGTAATGAGTAATATTTTTTATAAATGCTGCGGTTATAATATTGGAAAAAAAATAGATAAACCTCTTTTTTTCTATCATGTTCCTAAGTCGGGCGGAACTACAGTTGCAGTTTTACTTTCACACCTTTTTAAAAGTTCAAAAAGAATTAATGGACCTTTATTTATAAATAATTCAAAAGGCGGAATAACGGCTTTTGAAAATTATAATAATCTTAAGAATTCAAATAAATTGAATCTTAAAAAGCATGATTTTTTATTTGGACATCTTTCATTTGAAATTAATCATTTTTTAAAAGAAATATTTACAACCTTTACTATTATAAGAGAGCCCATAAGTCGTTCATTGTCCCATTATAAATGGCTAGTATCAAGAAATTTATGTTCGACAAATGATGATGTTCAAAAATTATTTAACGAAAATAAACTTCCAAAAAATAATATTACGAATCAATTTTCAGGTTTTGGTCAATCTAATCAAAATCAGGAAAATGCAGTTGAACAAGCATTTAGCAATATTAAAAATGATATTGATATGACCGTAAATTTTGAAGATATAATGAAATTTCTTAAGTTAATTATTTCTATTTATGATTTGCCTAATTTATTTTTTCAAAATCAACAAGTAAATAATAAAAAAATTAATATTGATAAAAAAATATTAGAAATAATTCACAATAACAACGAATTAGATTTATTATTATATTCTAAATTATTAAAAGAAAATATTTTTTATAAATTTAAAAATAACAAATTTGAAAAACGTAATCAAAGTTTGTTTTTATATTCATCACCTAAACTTTTATTAAATCAAAAAAAAACATTAATTATTGATGAGAAAGATATAATAAAAGTTGAAAAAAAATTAAAAATGAATGATTTTGTTGTTAAAATTTTTTAATAATATAAAATCTATAATTAAAAATATTTTAAAAGAATTTTATTTTGAAAAAGATTGGCTGGATATCATCGTACCCTAAAAGTGGTAATACTTTTGTTCGTTTATTTCTCACACATTATTTATATGATTCATTTGATAATTTAAATTTTGATTTATTAAACAAGATTCCTAAGTTTGAACAAAAAAAAATATTTGAAGATTCATTAAATATAAAATTTTCATATGAAAATTTTGATTATATAAAATATTCTATAAAAACTCAGGAAAAATTAATTGAAAAAAATAATCAAATAAATTTACTTTTTAAAACTCATCATTTTTATGGTGACATAAACAATTTTCATTTTACTAATAAGGAAAATTCACTTTTTTATATATATTTAGTAAGAGATCCAAGAGAAGTGCTTGTTTCTTTTTCTAATCATACAAAAACTAAAATAAATAAACAAATTGAATTTTTGACATCGCAAAACATAATTCAAAAAAATGAAATGGAAACATTGGTAAGTTGGGGGCTACACTATAGATCTTGGAGAAGTTTTAAGGCTATACCAAATTTGTTTATTAAATTTGAAGATTTAATTAGCAATCCCTTTGAAAATTTTAAATTAATTCTAAATTTTTTGTCTAAATATATAAAAATAACAATTGATGATGCAAATATAAAAAAAACTATAGATACTATAAGTTTTTCAAATTTACAAAGATTAGAAAGAAATAGTGGTTTTAAAGAATCACCTAATAATTCAATTTTTTTTAGATCAGGTATAACTGATTCTTGGAAAAAGATTTTATCAAAAGAACAAATTTCTTATATTGAAAAAATTTTTTATGATGAAATGAAAGATTTAAATTATCTTTAAATAGTTATTTAATTTTATTTATATCAAATGCAATGCAAATTCTTTCATCACTAGACTTAAAAGGAATTGTTTTATGATATAAGCTTGAAGGAAATAATACTAAGTCACCTACTTTAGGAATCAGTGATACTGTTGGGTTGTCTTTATTGACAATTTTGTAATCATCGCCATGCAGACTGAATTCTATACCAGCTTCTTTGTTATTAATATCTCTTGGTACTTGAAGATAAAAAACACCACTTAGCCAGCCTGAAGGATGTATGTGAGGTATATTATATCCTTCTTTACTTAATCTATTGCTCCATGAATAATAAAAATATTTATTTGGCCAATTTTTAATAAATAGAGAATTATTTTTTTTAAATTTTTCTTTGTATTTTATTATTTCTATATCAATTAAATCTTGTAGTTTGTTTAAATTTAATAAATTTTTTGAAGATAAATTTCCTTTAGTAGTATAACCATGAACAGTAGTTCTTTCAGGTGTTTCCCACATTGAATCCTGTTCTTTAATTTGATCTTGTAGTTCATCTAAAAATTCTTTTTTTAATGAAGAATTTACAAATAAATTTGAAATAACAATAAAATTTAAAGGATTTGGACAAAAAGGATAAGTGTTTGCTAGATTATACTGATGAGATAAATAAGAAGTAACAGCAGCTGTTCTTCGATTTTCTGGATCGTTTGCAGATAATTTTTCGATCTGTTTTTGATATTCACTGATATAACCTAAATCAAGTAAAGATTCTAAAACTCTAGTTGTTGTTTTTGGCTCATTGGATTTCAAATAAAATTTTAATGCCTTATCATAATCATTTTTTTTTCTATAAATTTCTCCTAGAAAAAAAAATGCCTCAGATAGTTTGTTATTCAAACTAATAGCTTTATTTAGAAAAAATTCAGACTCATCATATTTTTTTAGATAAAAATTACTTATGCCTAAATTATAATTTGCCTCAGGAAAATCAGGACTATATTTAATAGCCTTTTTTAGATACTGGATAGCTTCCTTAAAACATTTTTTTTTATTTAAAATAAATCCAAGATTATTATATACATTGGGCTGTTCTTTATTTATTTTCATACATTGCATGAAGATATCAATAGCTTCGTCGAATTTATTTAAATGTTGATAGGCTATTCCTAAGTTTGAAAGAGCAGGTACAAATGTTGGATTGTTAACAACTATTTTTTTTAAAATTGCGACACTTTGATCAAATTTTTTTTGTTTAATATAAATTGTAGCCAATAAATTTAAACCAACATCAGAATTAGAATTATTGTCATTAAAAATTTTTGTTAATTTTTTAGCCTTATCTAAATCATTTTGATTTATAAGCTTAATGATTTCTTTTATTTTTTCCATTTATTTTTTCAAGATATAGAAAATTTTTTTTTCTGTAAAACTTAAATTTGTTAAGAATGATATCTTTTTTATGATTTTTATTTAGATGAAAAAATTTTAACATCAAAATATTCTTCAAAACTCTAATATAATAATTGTTATAATTTTTTCTACCTGATTTTAGAGAAGGATATTTTTTTAGCAAATCTTTCAAATAATATTGGTTAGTTATTTCTATTTTAGCTTTATTTTTTTTCATTATCTATGGTTAGTGTTTAAAAAACCTATATTTTGTAAAGTATAAAGGTAATTTGTATTTATTTGCAAAATCAATGATTTTTGAATCATTGATAGATCCACTTGGCTGTATGATTGCTTTACAATTATAATTAAATAACAATTTAACACTATCCAAAAAGGGGAAAAAAGCATCTGAAGCTGCAACAAATCCTTTTTTTCTATTATTATAGTTTAATTTAGAAATTGCTATTTTTGTTGAAGCAATTCTACTTGTTTGACCTATTCCCATACTAACAACTGCTTTATTTTTAACTAACACAATGGAATTTGATTTAGTGTGTTTTGATATTTTAAATGCAAAAATCATTTCTTCTATTAATTTTTTTGATGCTTTTTTGTTAGAAACAAGCTTCATATTGCTTTTTTTAAATTGTAACATATTCTTTTCTTGAGCTAAATAACCTCCAAAAATTTTTTTTATTTCATTATTTTTATTATTTTTAAGTTTATTTATTTTAATTAAAGTTAATTTTTTTCTTTTAGATAAAATATCTTTAGATTCTTTATCAAAATTTGGAGCTAAAATTATTTCAAAAAATTTTTTTGATATTATTTTTGCTAAATTAGTACTTATTTTTCTATTTAATATTGCTATTCCTCCAAATGCACTAATTTTGTCAGATAAATATGCTTTTTTAAATGCTGATGATATATTGTGACTTGATGCAGCTCCACAAGGATTGTTATGTTTTATAATAACGCAACTTGGCTCACTGAATTCTTTAATGCACTCAATTGCTGTATCAATGTCTAGTAAATTATTATAACTTAAATTTTTACCCTTATGGATAATTTGGTTATAAATTGAATTGATGTTTTTTTGTTCATAATATGATGCTTTTTGATGAGGATTTTCCCCATACCTCAATTTTATTTTTTTATGTTTGTCTAAATAAGATTTACTTTTAGGTGTTTTTTTATTTTTTAACCATTTTGCTATTTGAATATCATATGCCGAGGTGTATGCATAAACTTTGGAAGCCATATTTTTTCTGAATTTTAATGAAGTTTTCCCATTGTTATTATTAAGATCAATAGATAATCTTTTATAGTCGCCAATATCATAAATGGGAGTTACTGAATTATAATTTTTTGCAGCAGCTCTAAGCAATGAAACCCCACCAATATCTATCATTTCAATAGGATTTATTTTATTATTGAAAATAAATTTACTAAATGGATAGAGATTAATTACTACCAAATCTATTTTAGGAAATTTTAATTTTTTAAATTCTTTTATTTGTTTAGCCTCTTCTCTTTTGTGCAAAATTGATGCATAAAGTTTTGGATGCAATGTTTTAACTCTACCCTCTAAAATTTCTTTAAATTTTGTTAATTTTGATACAGCTTGGCATTTGTGACCAATTTTCCTTATTTCTTTAGCAGTTGATGAAGTTGCGATGATTTCTATATTAAATTTTTTAAAAATACTGCATAATACTCTTAAATTTTTCTTATCGTATAAAGATAACAAAGCATAACTTTTATTCATTTTGTAATTCTACTGATAGACCATTTTATATTTTTTTTTGGAGAAGAAGTATAACTTGATATTACAATTTGTCTTGTTTTTTCTATTCTTTTTCCATTATTTATGTAGATACTTTCTTCTAAAGATACTTTGTTGTCAGATTCAAAAATAAAAGAATTATTATTATTTGTTTTAATTAACACAGAAGATTTTTTGCTTGTCATTAAAGCTGAACAAACAGGTGTTAAATGAAATCTTGCAGTTACAAGATATTGTTTTTTATTTATTCTTGTTGAAATTACCGTATCATTACCTAAGATTTTAAATTCATTTTTTGAAATTAATATTTTTCTTTTAATTATTTTATTAAAATTTTTTGAATATCCATCATGGGCAGATTCCCAAGAAAAGTACTCATCATTTTCATCAAAACTTAAAGATACTTTGCTTGGAATTCTTCTGTATGATTTTTTTTCAATTAATTCACTTATGTTGGTATTATTTAATGTAATTGTTGAGTGAGCAGCACTATATCTCAAATATTCTGGTTTAGAGCCTATTCTTTTTTCAAAAGAGCCACAGTTAGTTATAATTTTTTCTTTATCATAACTTATTTCAAAACTTAAAGTTCCAGCATGAATATTTTCACTTATGAGTCTGTTATTTGGCTTTGCTACATCAAAAAAAAATTTAATTTTTTTAAAATTTAAAATTATTAATCCATTATCTGGATTTATTATATTTTTAGGTTTTATGTCTCCAGAAAGATTGATGATTTTTTTAATCACATCAATATTTGAATTATTGGAACCATTAAACAAGGCAATAGTACCATCATTGTGAAAACAATTTTTTAAAACAGCAGACATATTTAATAATTGAAAATCAATTTCTTTTGAGGGTTCTTGATTAAAGAATAATAAAATTGACTTAATTTCATACAAATTGTTTATATATTCCGCATGTTCACAGGGATTTAAACTGTTATGAATTCCCTGTTTATTTAGAGATTGATATATGTGTTCAGAAATTAAATTGATTGTTTTTAAAGGATCTCTATTTTGAATTAGTTCTATCAACAGTATTGATTTTAAAATTTCTATTGATCTATTTGTTAACTCTTTGCTTATTTTTTTATAAATTAATAATGCAAAAAAATGAGTATAAATTAATTCATTAATATCATCCTTTTCTTTCTTGTTTGCAGTTACTGAATAAAAATCATAATTGTAAATAAGATTAATTAATCTTATAGCAATTATTTCACTCTTCCAAACATAAGAAAAGAATGAATATTTTTTTATTTTCCAATTTAGAATATGTTTTTTTGTTAAAGCAATAATATCAGCACCACCAATATTTCTTGCAAAATTTATCCAATTAAAATTATGATAGTTAATGCTATTTTGATCATAGTATTTTCGATTAATGTATTTTTTTGCGAAAAATATTTTTTTTATTTCTTCAGAATTCTCAAAATCAAATCTTTTAAAATCAAGTTGATTGTTAATTAATACCCATTTTTTAAACTTAATGATTATTTTATTTACTAATAAGGCTAATAACAATGAATAAAAAAATTTTTTAATCATCTTTAATTAATCTTGCAGCAAAAAAACCGTCTATTAATATTCCATTATTTAATTCAGATGGATAAGTTATAATATATCCTTCTTTATTAATAAAAGAATCAGGTAAAAAAATTTTATTCTTATTAAATTTTAATATTTTAAAATTTTTATTTTTTTCAAGAAATTTGTTTATTTGTAACGTACCTTCTTCTTTGAAAAATGAACAAACAATATATAATAAAATCCCACCTTTTTTTAAGATTTGCTTAGATTTTTCTAATAAATTTTCTTGAAGTAATAGAGTTTTTTTAAAATTTAAATGCTTTTTTCTAAAAAAAATTTCAGGATTTCTTCTTATTGTACCAATTGCACTACAAGGAGCATCTAAAACCACTAAATCAAAATTAAATTTATTATTTAAAGTTAGAACATCTTTATTTATAATTTTACAATTCATATTTAATCTTTTCATATTTTTTTTCATTAATTTTAATCTATCCAAATTTTTTTCAAATGCTGTTACATTACTTTTTTTAGAAATTAATTGAAAAGTTTTACCACCCGGCGCTGAACATAAATCAGCAACTTTTTTATTTTTCATATTATCTAATAAGTAAACAGGAAGCATTGCTGCAAAATCTTGTACCCACCATAAACCTTTTGCATAACCATCAATTTTTTCAATAATTGTTTTACTGGTAAGTGAAAGTGAAGTGTTGCTTGTTTTAATACCTAATATATTATTATTTTTTAAATAATTTTCTGATCTAAAAACTAAATGTATATTTGGCTCCTTTCTTATAGTTGAAATAAAGTCTTTTTTTTGTTTTAAATTCCAACCTAAGTTTTTCTTTCTAAACCATTCGGGTAGTTGCAAAAATTTAATTTTAATATTTATATCTTTTTTATTTTTTACTATATTTCTTAAAATTGCATTAATATAGTTGTGAGAAGTTTTGAGTTTTTTATTTTTTGCAATTTCTACTGTTGTGTTTATAACTGCATATTCTTTAAAATTTAATATTAATATTTGCGTAATTGCACTTAAAAGAAGAAAATAACTATGACTATCTTTTTTTATTTTTTTCGCGAATTTATTTATTACTAAATCAACATAAAAATAATTTCTCATACTGTTTAGAACAACAGTCTGAATTAATTTTTTGTCTGATAAAGAAAAGCTATTCTCTTTTATTTTTAAAGTATATATAGCATCAAAATTTTTTGATTCTTTTTTAATAATATACAAAATTTGATGTATAATGTATCTTGTTTTTAATCCTTTTTGCATAATTTTATTAATAAATTAACGTTAACAGTTAACAAAGAAATATTTAATGCCTTATTTTAGTTTTGTATTAAAATCTGCACCAGGCAAGGATATAGTTGATTTTGCAAGATTTACATCAATTAAGATTGTAATAGGAAAAAAATATTATTCAAAAAATACACATTTATGGAAATTATTAAATTTAAAAAAAAATTCATTTATATTAACTACACTTAATAAGGAAAAAAGGGAAAAAATTAAGGATTTATCTTCTTCTATATTATTTTGCCTACCTCCAAGCATTGGTCTCGGTGATGCTATTGAATATGGTTTAGCAATTGACACTATTATTAGATATAAAATTTTTAAAAAGGTTGGAGTTAGTTTTACAAATAAATATACAAAAATATTTACTAAATATTTTAATTGTAAACATATTTATGGCGACATTATTTCTGAAGAGGCATTAGATACTTTTGATACTATCTTTCATTTTACTCTTGAAATAAATGAATTACATTTTCAAAAATATAATAGACAAAACATTGAAAAATTAATCACTGATTATTTTTCAGTTCAAATATTACCTAATGATATTTTGCAAAAAGAAAAAATTACAAAAATAAGAAATATTACAATTTTTCCTATTTCCAATTCTCCTATTAGATCGATGACTATTAGTTTATTAAATTTTTTAATACAAAAATTATCTAAAGAATTTAATTTAATAATTATTTTAAATAATGAATCTAAAATTTCAAATTATATTAAAAAAAATATTATAAATAAATATGATATTAAAATTTTAAATCCACAAAATATTGAAGATTTAGTTTCTATAATTGAACAAATAAGTTTTGGTATTTTTGTTGATTCTGGTCCTTTGCATGTTGCTAAAATTTTTAATAAAAAAGGTATTTTAATAGAAACTACAGTAGATAGTAAAAAATTATTACCTCAAGATTCAAGAATATTTAATGTTAGTAATAAATATCACTCTAGATATTGTCATGGTCCATGTGGATTAATTGATTTAATAAACTATAATAATGCTTGTGGATGTTATGATTCTTTAAGAGTTAGTAAAAGTAAAATTATGAGTTTAAATAATCTAAATAGTCTTCAAAGAGGGGCATTGAAAAATAATTACTTAGATTTTGTAAAAAATCCTGTTAATTGTCAAAAAAGTATTAATAATGATACAGTATTAAATTTGATTAGAAAGAATATTGATTTATAAATTATGAGAGGCACTCTAGAAACCATAGTAGGAGCAATGTTTGCTGGGAAAACTAGCGAACTTCTTAAACGAATTTTGTGGGCTGAACATCAAGGTAAAAAAATTTTAGTTGTTAAGCCAATAATTGATAATCGTTATTCTGAAAAATTAATTTCAACTCATAATGATTTAAGTCATCAATGTTTTCCAATGAAGAATTGGGAAGAAATAAAATCTAACTTTGTTCTTGATAAAAATAATATTGATGTTTTATTTCTTGATGAAGTTCAATTTATGAATGTTAATGAAACAATTGAAAATATAGAAAATTTACTGAACATGGGAATTGATGTAGTTTGTGCTGGTCTTGATCAAGACTCCCGAGGTAAACCATGGGAAACATCCTCTTTTTTACTAGGTTTAGCTGACAAAATAACAAAAATATACGGCTTTTGTAATGTGTGTGGCTTAGAAGCAACCAAAACTTATAGAAAAATAGAAGGAGGAGATAGAACAAAAGTTGGGGCAGCAGATATTTATGAGCCTAGATGCTTAAAACATTGGGATCCCAGATAGAGATTATTTTTTATTTAATCTATTATTAACCAAATCTTCAACAACGCCTGGGTCAGCTAAAGTTGTTGTATCACCTAATTGATCAAATTCATTGGCTGCTATTTTTCTAAGTATCCTTCTCATAATTTTACCAGATCTAGTTTTAGGTAAACCTGACGAAAATTGTATAAAATCAGGAGTAGCTATTGGACCAATTTGTTTTCTTACCCATTGTTTAAGTTCTACTCTTAATTCTTCAGAGCTTTTTTCATTAGCATTTAATGTAACGTAACAATATAAACCATTGCCCTTAATATCATGAGGAAATCCAACAACAGCAGTTTCTGAAACTTTTGGATGAGCTACAAAAGCACTTTCAATTTCTGCAGTCCCAAGATTGTGCCCAGAAACAATGATCACATCATCAACTCTTCCAGTGATCCAATAATACCCATCTTTATCTCTTTTACAACCATCTCCAGAAAAATATTTTCCTTCAAATTGAGAAAAATAAGTATTTATAAATCTTTTATGATCACCATATACAGTTCTCATTTGACCAGGCCATGAATCACTTATGCATAATCTTCCTTCACACGCTCCCTTAAGTTCTAATCCATTTTCATCAACAATCGATGGTTTAATGCCATAAAAAGGTTTAGTTGCTGAACCTGGTTTAAGTTCAATTGCACCTGTTTGAGGAGCAATTAGAATACCGCCAGTTTCAGTTTGCCACCATGTATCAACAATTGGACATTTGCCATTTCCTGGCACATTAAAATACCATTTCCAAGCTTCTGGATTTATAGGTTCACCAACAGTTCCCAATAACTTTAAACTATTTCTATTAGTTTTATTTACTGGCTCATCACCTTCTCTCATCAAAGCTCTTATAGCTGTTGGAGCTGTATAAAAAATATTTACTTTATGTTTCTCTACAACTTGCCAAAAACGAGAAGCATCAGGATAATTTGGAATACCTTCAAACATGATTGTAGTTGCTCCATTACATAATGGGCCATAAATAATATAACTATGACCAGTTACCCATCCGATGTCTGCAGTGCACCAGTAAATATCGTTTTTATTATAATTAAAAACATATTCATGAGTCATTGATGCATAAACAAGATATCCACCAGTAGTATGTAGCACTCCCTTTGGTTTTCCTGTGGAACCAGAAGTGTAAAGTATAAACAATGGATCTTCAGCAGACATTTTCTCAGGATCACAATTAGTAGAAACAGAATCAATTAATTCATCTAAATAAATATCTCTTTCTTTTACTAAGTTAATTTTTGAGCCTGTTCTTTTAATAACTAAACATTTTTTTACACCAGGACATTTTTTTAATGCATCATCAGTTATTTTTTTTAATGGAATAATTTTACCACCTCTAATTCCTTCATCTGCTGTAATAACAAAATCCGATTTACAATCTTGAATTCTTCCAGCAATAGATTCAGATGAAAATCCTCCAAAAATTATTGAATGAACTGCACCAATTCTAGCACAAGCCAACATTGTATATGCTAGTTCAGGTATCATTGTTAAATAAATTGTTACCCTATCACCTTTTTTAACTCCAATTTTTTTTAGAACATTTGCTGTTAATGAAACATTTTTTAGTAATTCTGAATAAGAAATTTTTTTTGATATTAGCGGATCATCTGATTCCCATATAATAGCAGTTTTATCAGGTTCTTTTTTTGCATGTCTATCAATACAATTATAAGATGCATTTAATATTCCATCATAATACCATTTAATGCGGACATCTTTAGAACTATAACTTACATCTTTAATTTTAGTGTAATCC
>CEUZ01046653.1_pt1 | contig 14545 bp, 14 predicted proteins | sample 361511 | NCBI WGS metagenome assembly CEUZ01 (sample SAMEA2622822, study PRJEB7988) | marine metagenome | biome: marine biome (ENVO:00000447); feature: surface water layer (ENVO:00002042); material: "saline water (ENVO:00002010), including plankton (ENVO:xxxxxxxx)" | depth 5 m
TAAAACTTTCTCATAACTGGGCCGAAAGATCAAAAGTTGAATTTGGTGTTAATTCTAAAAAAGCTTTGTTTGGAATTATACAAGGTGGAATTTATAAAGATTTGAGGCTAGAAAGTTTGGAGAATTTAAAAAAAATTGATTTTGATGGTTATGCACTTGGTGGTCTGGCTGTTGGAGAATCTCAAAACCAAATGTTCAAGGTTCTTGACAATATTGTTCCTTTTATGCCGAGAGATAAACCGCGCTATTTAATGGGTGTTGGGACTCCATCAGATATATTGGGTGCTGTTAAAAGAGGAATAGATATGTTTGATTGTGTAATACCTACTAGATCCGGTAGAACAGGATTAGCATTTACCTGGGAGGGGAGATTGAATTTAAGAAATTCAAAATATAAAAAAGATGATTCTCCTATTAATAAAAATATAGATATTAGAAATCTTAATCTTTATTCAAAAAGTTACATAAATCATTTAATTAATTCTAATGAGATTTTAGCATCTATGCTTTTAACCATGAATAATATAGTTTTTTATCAAGATTTAATGAAGAAAATTAGAGAATCCATCAAAAATAGTACATTTGATGTTTTCTATAAGAAATATATTAATGTAATTTAATTTTATTAATCTATATACACTTGAAATAAATTAAAAAGGATATAGTAATACAATTTTTGGGGCCGTTAGCTCAGCTGGTAGAGCACTTCCCTTTTAAGGAAGGTGTCATTGGTTCGAATCCAATACGGCTCACCAAAAAACTTCCATTTTTTGTGTGTAATGTAGTATGAGCATTGAATTTAAAAAATATTGGAGAAAAACAAGCTTAAAGAATAAAGAGGACGGAAATTTTCTTTTAAAACATATCGAGAAACTAAGACCTATTAACTTTTTAGAAGTAGGGGTTTTTCATGGTGTTACTTCAAGAAATGTTTGTGAAATTTTATATTCTTTACATGGAAATAATTTCAAATTCATCGGCATTGATTTATTTCTTAACGACGAAAAAATCTTGGAGAATGAATATGCACCAAAAACTACATTTTCAAATCCTTTAAAAAACATATATTACAAATTTATAATTAGATCAGATCCTTATAGTGTTAAATCTGTAAATAGGTTGCTGAGAAAATTTAAAAAGAACATAACTATAATTAAAGGAAATTCAAATGATGTACTAAAACAAATTAATTTAGATGAAATAGACTATGTTTTTTTAGATGGTGGACATAAATATGAAACAGTTAGAAATGATTTAAAAAATTTAACTCAAGTTGTTAATAATAAAGGCACAATTCTTTGTGATGATTACAATCTCACATATGCACCTGGTGTAAAAAAAGCAATTGATGAATATGCCTTAGTTATGAATTTTGATTTAAAAATTTATAATTCGAGATTTGCTGAAATAACTAAAAAAAATAGCAATCATTAATTCAGATTTATTGTATCGAGTATTACTAAATTGTTTTTAAAGGAGGATACTTAATAATAATTTCTGGTATCCAGTTTTTTAATGACACTATTCTTTTATCACTTGAAGGATGTGTACTCATCCACTCAGGTGGTTCTTGTCCTTTATATGCTTCTTTCATTCTTTCCCAAACTTTTACAGATTCTCTTATGTCATATCCTGCAAGGGATGAAAAAATTAAACCTAAATAATCAGCTTCTCTTTCTTGTTTTCTTCCAAAAGGATTATCAATACCAAATGTTCTTAACATTCCCGCAACATCAACACCAGTAGTTCTTGATGTATTAGAAATAGCTCCTCCAGTAAATATATCTAAAGCAGCTGTTCCAATATTTAAAACTAAAGCTCGACTTGCTCTCTCGACCGAATGTTTTGCTACAGCATGTGCTATTTCGTGACCCATTACAGATGCTAAACCATTTTGATTTTTAGTAACTTTAAGAATGCCAGTATAAATAGCAATTTTACCTCCAGGCATACACCAAGCATTTTTTATTTTGTCATTATCAATAAGAATATATTCCCACTGAAAATTATTTGTAGGGTCCGGTGCATTTATTGACTCAAAATAAGCACTTATAGCTTTTTCAGTTTTGGATCCTATTTCTTTAATTTCTTGGATTTTATCTTTATCAGTGCTTAATTTTGTTTTTCTTTTAACATTTTCGTATATTTGTGCAGCTTGCCTGTTTAAAGTATGTTCTGGTAATAATTTTAATTGCTTTCTTTCAGTTATTGGCGCAGTAGAGCAGGAAGTAATCATTAAAGAACAAGTACAACAACCAAAAATTTCAAGAAATTTTCTTCTATTTATGTTATTAATTTTATTCATTATTAGGTAGGTATTTTAAATGGCAAACAAAGAAAAAAAAAGAAGTATTTTTGCAAGAATTAGGAATTATTTTATAGCAGGAGTAGTTGTTTTAATACCTATAGGTATTACTGTTTATTTAACTATATTTTTAATTTCAATATCGACAAAAATTCTACCAAAAGAAATTAATCCCAATCATTATTTACCATACGATATTCCGGGGGTAGAAATACTAACAGCCGTCTTCTTAATTACATTAATTGGTTGGTTATCTGTATCTTTTTTAGGAAAAAAATTATTAAATTTATTTAATAATATTTTGAAAAAGATACCAATTTTAAGAACTATTTATTCAGCAATTGTACAAATGACTGAAACTTTTACTAATAAAGATGAAAATAAAAAAAATGTTGTTCTAGTTGAATATCCTAGAAAAGGATCTTGGGCTGTTGGATTTGCTACAAAAAAAAATTCTGGTGAAATAACAAAAAAAATTAATAAAAAATTAATTAATGTATTTGTACCGACCACTCCAAACCCTACAAGCGGTTTTTTGCTCATGTTTCCGGAAGACGAGGTTATTTACCTTGATCTTAGTTTTGAAGAAGCTTCAAAATTTATAGTTTCAGCAGGAACATCCAATCCTAGCTAGTTTTTTCTAAATTTATTTGATTTACTATGTCAGCTTTGTCAAATAATTTTAATAAAAAATTATATCTTTTAAAATTATCCTCATCATATTCAATATTTTTAATATTTTTTTCCGCAATCTTAAAAAGATCTTCATGGTGAATTGGATCTGCTAATTTAAAATTCTTAATTCCGCTTTGTTGATATCCAAGCACATCTCCAAACCCTCTTAATTTCATATCTTCTTCAGCAATAAAAAAACCATCATTTGACGACTTTAATATTTGAATTCTTCTTTTTGCATTCTCACTTAAATTTTTTTTATAAAGTAAAATACACGTGCTTTGAGCATCACCTCTACCAACACGTCCTCTTAATTGATGAAGTTGTGAAAGACCAAATTTATTAGAATTCTCAATAACTATAACGTTTGCCTGCGGAAAATCAATTCCTACTTCAATAACTGTAGTTGATACTAATATATCGATAGATCTTGTCAAAAAATTTTTTAAAACTTTATCTCTTTCATCTTTTTGTAAACTGCCATGAATTAAACCAACTCTCTTACCAAATCTTTTTGATAATAAATTATATTTTTTTACTGCAGCTGAAAAATCCAATTTTTTTGATTCTTCTATTAATGGACAAACCCAAAAAATTTGATGTTTATTTTTAATTTGTTTTTCTATAAAAAATATAATTTCATCTATTTTTTCTTCCGGTTTACTTAAAGTAATTATATCTTTTCTGCTAATAGGTTTTTCTACAAGTCTAGAAACGTCCATGTCACCATATATTGCTAAAATTAATGTACGCGGAATAGGAGTCGCAGACATTAAAAGTATATCACAATCTTTGCCGCCCTTTTTCGATAGTTCAATTCTTTGTTTGACACCAAATCTTTGTTGTTCATCTATAATAATTAAACCTAAATTATTAAATGAAATATTTTTTTGAAATAAAGCATGGGTTCCAATTAAAAAATTTATTCTCCCATTCATTAAATTTTGGTGGACTAGTTTCTTTACTTTTGTATCAGTTTTTCCTGTTAACAAATTAATATTAATATCAGTGGATTTGAAAACTCTTAACGCAAGTTCGTAATGCTGTTTTGCAAGAATTTCTGTTGGAGCCATTAATGCCACCTGATAATTTGATCTAATTACATTTGAAGCAGCTATTAAGGAAACTATAGTTTTTCCACTTCCTACATCCCCTTGCAAAAGTCTAAACATTTTAAAGTCTGAAGTGAGATCTTTATTAATTTCATTAATAATTTTTGTTTGATTTAATGTTAAAGAAAAATCAAAATTATTAATAATTTTATCCGATAAGTAATTATCAAACTTTTTATTTTTCTTCTTAAATTTTTTTACTCTTTTCCTTACTTGAGAGAGGACTAAAAGATTAGCTAAAATTTCATCATAGGCTAATCTTCTATAAAATTTTGAATTAAAATTTTTTATTTTGTCTTGATGCATGCAAATTATTGATTCTGACCAGCTAACATTTCCAACTTTTTTTAGTATTTCTTCTTCATGCCACTCATTTAGACTAGTAATTTTTTTCAAAACTTGTTCAATCAATTTTCTATATACTTTTTCAGTCAAACCCTCAGTTAATGAGTATTTTGGAATTACTTTATTAACATAATTTTCTTTATTAATAGGAACTACATAAGCAGGATTTGTGATTTGATACATTTTTTTATAATAATTAATCTTGCCACTGATTATTACCCATGAATTCAAAGGAAGAATTTTTCTTATGTAACCTTCTCTACTGTTAAAAAAGACAATATCTATTTTACCTTTTTCATCTTCACAAATTATTTTATTAGGAAGATTTCTAATTCGCGGAAAGTTATATTTTATTACCTTAACTTTTATTGTTGTTATCTTTCCTATTTCAAGTTTGTCCAAGGCTTGTACATTTGACCGATCAACAAAATCTTGAGGTATATTCCATAGTAAGTCAGATATTTTTTCAATTTTCTTTTTTTTTAATAATCTTTTTGTTTTTGTACCCACGCCATTTAACGTGGATACACTTTGAATTAAGAAATCGTGCATTTTTGACTGATTCATCTCTTTGTAATATATAATAAATTCTGATTGATGATGCCAAATAAAGAAATTTTAAAGAAGCAGATTATCTACAGATCCATGCATAGAGGTACTAAAGAGATGGATTTATTATTAGGTAGTTTTGTCAAAAAGTATATTGAAGAATTTAATATTGATGAACTCAAACAATTAGAAAATCTATTATTTATTGAAGATGAGGTCTTATACAAATGGTATGTTAAAAAAATTTCAGATGAAATTATTCCAAAAACAAAAGTATCGACCTTGCTTAAAAAATTTAAATTATGATCTCTGGCGGAAGGGGTGGGATTCGAACCCACGAATGGGTTGCCCCATTGCTGGTTTTCAAGACCAGTGCTTTCAACCGCTCAGCCACCCTTCCAAGTTATGCGCGATATATCTTTAATATATTTTAGCAAATTAAATTACAACTTTATTTTAGAAATTTAAATGCTTATGATGGTAAAAGCTAATGTTATCAATCAATAAAATTCTAAAATTTATTTTGGTTTTACAAATTTTAATCATTAAATTTACTTATGCCTATGCTGCTGAAGAAAGTTTCCAAGACTGGTTATTTTCATATAAAAAAATGGCCCTAAAAAAAGGTATATCAGAAGAAACTTTATATATAGCTTTTGAGAACGTTAAATTTTTAGATCAGGTAATTAAGTATGATAGAAAACAACCTGAATTTTTTGAAGATACCAAAACATATGTTGAAAAAAGAGCTAATGCTTCAAGAGTAAAAACCGCAAGAAAACTATTAAAAAAAAATAAAAAACTATTTAATGAAGTTGAAAGTAAATTTTTTGTCGAGAAAGAAATTTTACTTTCTTTATGGGGCATAGAAACCAACTTTGGTAAACATGTAGGTAAAATGGACATAATTTCTTCTTTAGCTACATTAAGTTACGATAAGCGCAGAAGGGATTTTTTTTCATCACAACTACTTACTTTATTAAAATTAATTGATAAAAAAATAATAGATCCAAGTACTCTTTACGGTTCTTGGGCGGGAGCTTATGGAAATTTTCAATTTATGCCCACAACTATTGAAAGCTACGCAATTGATTATGATAATAACAATAAAATTGAATTAAAATCTTCACTTGGTGATGCTTTAGCGTCAGCAGCAAATTATATCAATAGTATTGGTTGGAATAAAGGAGAACCATGCTTTTTCAGAGTAAAATTAACAAATAAAATTAAAGATAAATATATAAATTCATCAGCTAGAACTATTTCTAATAGACTTAGAATTAAAAAATGGAAAAAAAAAGGTGTTATTAATTTTGACGGAAGTGATCTAAAAACTAATCTCAAGGCAGCATTGATTTTACCCGATGGAAAACCAGATACACCTGCCTTTTTAGTTTTTGAAAATTACGAAAAGATATTAAAATGGAATAGATCTTTAAGATTTGGTATCAGCGTATGCACTTTGGCAAATATGATAAAAACATGAATATATTAAAAATAATTTTAACGTTTAGTTCCATTATAGTATTATATTCTTGCGCTGATTATAGTTTGAAAGATCAGGATAAAAAAAAGGAAAAGAAATACTATTCATCAAATGGATTTGCATTAGTTTATGAGGATGACCTTTATTTACAAAAGATTGTAAACAAGAAAATCAATAATGAAGATATAAAAGTAATGCATAATTTCTTAAAGAAAAACACACCTATAAAAATTATTAATCCAATTAATTCAAAAGTTGTTGAGACCAAAATTTATAAAAAGGCTAATTACCCAAAAATTTTTAATATTGTTCTAAGCAAAAAAATAGCCTCATTGCTAGAATTAGATCTTGATAATCCATTTGTTGAAATTGTTGAAATTAAAAAAAATAAGACTTTTATTGCCAAGAAAGCTAATACTTTTGAAGAAGAAAAAAATGTAGCCGAAACAGTTCCAATAGATGAAGTTAAGATGGATGATTTAACGAAAGATGAATCTAAACTTAAAAAAAAATCAAATAAGGAAAGTGATTTTATACTAGTAATATCTGATTTTTATTACGAAAATTCAGCAAACGATTTAATGAAAGAACTTATAAACAAAACTAAAATAAACAATATTTCAATAAAAAAAATTAATGATAAAAAATATAGACTTTTTGTAGGTCCATTTAAAAATTTTAAAGCTTTAAAAGCTTCTTATATTAGTTTAAATAAATTAGGTTTTGAGGACTTAAACGTATATAAAGAATAATATGAAATTTTTCAAAATTGTATTCACCATTACATTTTTTTTGTTACTTCAACAGAAAACTTATTCGCAAATAGAAGTTGAAGCTAGATATGTAATTTTACAAGATCATCATTCTGGAAAAATACTTTATGAAAAAGATGCTGATAGTAAAATTTATCCTGCATCTATGACCAAAATAATGACAGCAATTGTTGCTTTTGACCTATTAAAAAAAGGTGAGGCATCGTTGGATGAGAAAATCACAATATCTGAAAAAGCTTGGAGATTATCCCAAAGTGGTTATTCATCAATGTTTATAATGTTGAATGACCAAGTATCCGTTGAAGATCTACTTAAGGGAATAATTATAGTATCAGGCAATGATGCATGTGTTGCTTTAGCCGAAGGTTTATCTGGAACCGAAGAAGATTTTGTTATTTTAATGAATGAAAAAGCAGAAGAAATAGGATTAGAAAATACTAATTTCAATAATTCTTCAGGCATTAATGATGTGGAAAATTACTCAACTGTTAGAGATATATTAAAGATGTCTCGATATATGATTCAAAACTATCCTGAATATTATACCTATTTTAAAGACACAACTTTTACCTGGGATAGAACAGGGGGAGATCCAATTACTCAAGGAAATAGAAATCCTTTGTTATACAAAAATGTTGGTGTTGACGGAATAAAAACAGGATTTTTAACTGTAGAAAAATATTCTTTAGCATCATCATTAGATACTGGGGAAAGAAGAATGACTGCTGTTGCTAGCGGTTTCAATACAAAAAATTCCAGATCAAGAGAATCGATGAGATTATTGAACTGGGGGTTAAGAAAGTTTGATACTATTCAAATTGGTAAAAAAGAAGAGAGCATAACAAATTTAAGTGTTTGGTTAGGAAAAAAAAGTAAAATTGAAGTAGTTCCGGAAGAAGATATTTATATAACAATTCCCAAAAGAAAGAAAAAAACTATCAGAGCAGTCATAAATTATTCTGGACCTATTGCGGCACCTATCAAAAAGGGCGATGTCCTAGGCTTATTAAAAGTATATGTCTCCGATGAGTTAGCAAGAGAAACTAATATTCTAGCTGGAGAAGATATAGAAAAATTAAATATTTTTTTAAGAATATTCAAATCACTGAATTACTTGGTTTGGGGAGATGTATAAAAAAAAATCCCTTTTTATTACGCTTGAAGGAATAGAAGGCTCAGGTAAATCTTTTCAAAGTAAAAAACTATACAAGAATATTAAGAAAAAAAATTTTTCTACTATACTGACTAGAGAACCAGGTGGAACAAAGGGTGCAGAAAAAATAAGGAGAGTCATTCTTGACGATTATTTTGAAAGCAATTCTAAAGCAAAATTTGATAAATATACTGATACTTTGCTTTATCTAGCTGCTAGAAACGAGCATTTAATAAACAAAATTGTTCCTGCATTAAAAAAAAAAAAAATTGTTATATGTGACCGATTCATTGATTCAACCATGGCTTATCAAGTACATGGTAAAAAAGTGGATAAAAATTTAGTTGATATAATTCATAAACATATTTTAAGAAGTGTAAAACCTGATTTAACTTTTATACTTAAAGTCGATATTAATAAGGCAATGAAAAGAATTAAGAAAAGAAAAACAAAAAATAGATATGATAAATTCTCTAAAAATTTTTATGCAAAAGTTCAAAATTCATTTTTGAAAATTGCTAGAAAAAATAAAAAGAGGTATTTTGTAATAGATAATTCAAAAGACTCTCCGCTTATAGAGAGAGTTATATTTGATAAATGTAATAAGATTTTATCTGCATGAAAACTAGTACAGAAAGTTTTGAGATTCTTCATCCGAAAAAGCAACTATCACTTTTTGGTTACGACAATTATTTTAACTCGCTTATTAATCTTTTTATTAAAAATAAGCTCCCTAATACGATTTTATTCAGTGGTCAAAAAGGCTCAGGTAAAGCCACCTTTGCTTACCATCTAATTAATTATTTATTGTCATATAATGAGGAAAACAAGTATTCAATTGAAAATTTTACGATCAATCCTGAAAATAAAAGTTATAAAAATTTATGTGACGATATACATCCAAATTTCTTTTTACTTGAAAATAAGGAAAACGTGGAAAATATAAAAATTGATGATGTAAGAAATATTCAGAAGTTTTTAAATAAATCTACTTATAAATCAAATATTAAAATTGTATTGATAGATAATGCGGAATACTTAAACATCAACTCATCTAATGCGTTGCTCAAGGCTCTTGAGGAACCAAATAATAATACATTTTTTTTTATTATTAACAATAATTCGAAAAAAATTTTAAATACCATCAAATCCCGCTGTATTGAATTTAGATTCTTTTTTAACCAAAATGAAAAAAAAATGATTTTTAATAATCTTGTAAACCAATTCGAAAATAAATTTAATATAAATATGGTAGATGATGATTTTTACACAGAATCAGCTGGAAACATTTTAAAATATATGAAAATCTTAAATGAAAATAATATTAATCATACAAAAGACAAAATATCTTGCATTTCTTATTTATTAGATCAGTATAAGCTCAAAAAAGATTCTCAATTATTAATTTTTATCTCTTTTCTTATTGAGCTTTTTTATAAAAACATATCGAGCATTAATAATAAAAAATCAAATATATATTTTTACAATAAATTTAAAATATTAAATCAAATTAATAATATGAAAAAATTTAATTTAGATAAAAATAATTTATTTATATCAATACAAGGAATCCTTAAAAATGAGACATAAAAATTTTTATATTACTACACCAATTTATTACCCTTCAGGCCAACCTCATATGGGACATGCTTACTCCAGCATTCTCGCCGATGTTTTTGCAAGATTTAAGCGCAATGATAATTATAAAGTTCATTTTTTGACAGGTACAGATGAGCACGGGTTAAAAATACAAAAAGCCGCTGAAAAAAATAATTTGGACCCTTTAACATATTGCAATAAAATTTCTACGATCTTTAAAAATTTTTCAGAAAAATTAAATTTATCTAATAATGATTTTATACGAACAACAGAGAAACGACACCACAATTCAGTAAACGATATATGGAACAGACTCGTTAAATCTGGCGATATATATTTATCAAAATACAAAGGTTGGTACTCAGTCTCTGATGAAGCTTATTATAACTCAGACGAAATTATAGAGAAAAATGGAAAAAAGATTTCTACTTTTTCTGGTTCATCTGTAGAGTGGGTTGAGGAAGATTCCTTTTTTTTTAAGTTATCTGCTTGGCAGGATAAATTGCTAAAATTTTATGAAGAAAATGAAAAATTTATACTTCCAATTTCTAGAAGAAATGAAGTAATTAATTTTGTAAAAAGTGGTCTTAAAGATTTATCAGTGAGTAGAACTTCATTTACATGGGGTATAAAGGTTCCTAATAATAATAAGCATGTTATTTATGTATGGTTAGATGCTCTGACCAATTATCTAAGTGCACTCAATTTTCCAAACACCAGTGATAGTTTGTATAAAGATTTTTGGCCTGCCTCCCTTCATGTAATTGGCAAAGATATTTTAAGATTTCATGCTATATACTGGCCAGCTTTCTTATTAGCAGCAAATATTAAGCCACCAATTAGAATTTTCAGTCATGGATGGATTCTATCTGGTGAAAAGAAAATGTCTAAATCAAGAGGTAATATATTGGATCCAATAGAAATAATTAAAACTTACGGAATTGATGAACTTCGTTATTATCTTATGAAAGAAGTTCCTCATGGTAGCGATGGTAGTGTTTCATTAGAAAACTTAGAAAGTTGCATTAACGGTGATTTGGCTAATAATTATGGAAATCTATGCCAAAGAGTTTTTTCTTTTATTAAAAATAATTGCGATAATAAAGTTTCAAAGAGAAAAAATATATCTAATTCAGATAAAAAATTAATTGAGCAAACAAAAGATTTGACAAAACAATTGAGAAACGAAATGGATAAGCAAAATTTAAATAATTATATAAAATTAGTAGTTAATATAAGTTTTTTAACAAACAAATATATTAATGACGAGGAACCATGGAAACTTAAAAAAGACAATTCGGAAAAAATGAATACTATATTACATATTGCTCTCGAACAAATTGCTAAAATTTCTATTTTATTAAACCCAATCATTCCTAACAAAACTTCAAAAGTTTTGGATGCTTTAAATATAAATAATAATTTAAGAAATTTGGCATTTTTAGATGATAAAAATTTAATTACCGATGAAATTAAGATTAATAATTTAGATATCCTTTTTAAGAAAACAACACAATGATAGCTGATTCACACTGCCATTTAGATTATCCAAATCTTTATGATCAATTAGACGATGTTATTAAAAGGGCCAATTATAATTATGTTAAATATTTGCTCACTATTTGCACGACTTTGAAAAGTTTTGAAAGAATTAAGATAATAATAGAAAAGTATAAAAATATTTACGGAACTTTCGGCATTCATCCTCATGAGGCTGATAAACATCAACAAATTGATTCAAAGTTTATTCTAAATATTAAGAAAAAATATAACAAGATTATTGGTATTGGTGAAACAGGTCTTGATTTTTACTATAATCATAGCGATAAAAAAACACAAAAAAAAAGTTTTGTTGAGCACATTAATGCTGCTTCTGAATTAAATGTCCCTGTAATAGTGCATTCTCGAAATGCAGAAAATGACACATACGAAATATTAAAAAGTGAGAGCAAGAATTCTAATTTGAAAGTCCTGATGCATTGTTTTACTGGATCAAAGGATTTTGCAAAAAAACTTATAGATCTTAATTTTTCAATTTCTGTAAGTGGGATTATTACATTTAAAAAGTCAGAAGATCTCGCTATTACAATTTCATCTATTCCAATAGAAAACCTTTTAGTTGAAACGGATTCGCCATATTTAGCACCTTCACCTCATAGAGGAAAAGATAACGAACCTTCATATATTATCCATACCATTAAGAAACTATCAGAGATTAAGAAACTATCCAAAGAATCCATAATGTCTAATACTACAAAGAATTTTATTAAACTTTTTAATTTAGTTTAATATGAAAACACAATTAACAATTTTAGGTTGCGGTAGCTCAGAAGGAGTGCCAAGAATTGATGGTTATTGGGGAAATTGTAAAAAAAATAATAAGAAAAATATAAGAACGAGATGTTCGGCTATTATTAGCAAAGGTAAAAATTCAATATTAATTGATACTTCTGCAGATTTAAGACAACAATTATTATCAAATAAAATTGAAAATATATCTTCGGTTATTTTAACACATGAACACGCAGATCAAACAAACGGATTATTTGAGTTGAGACCTTTTTTTTGGAAACATAAAAAAAAAATTAATATATATGGATATAAAAATACAATAAATCATATTAAAAAAAGACATGATTACTTGTTTAAAAAAATTGGAATTTATAATCCAATAGTTAAATCTAATATAATTAAATCAAAATTCTCGTTAGGAAAATTCAAGGAAAGAGTTTTTTTCAACTCTATTCAAATATCACATGGAAATATTGACACCACTGCATATATTTTTGAGAAAACAGCTTATATAAGTGATGCTAACGATCTTTCAATAATAAAAATGGATCAATTTAAAAATTTAAAATATTTAATTATAGATTGTTTACAATTTAAAAAACATCGCTCTCATTTTAATCTTGAAGAATCTCTTTTAATTCATAAATATTTAAAACCTAAAAAAACTATACTTACCAATCTTAAGCATGAACTAGATTATTATTATCTAAAAAAAATACTTCCACGTGATGTAGTGCCAGCTTATGATGGTTTGAAAATTATTTTATAATAATCTAATTTAAATTTTTATTAACCTATCTAGGACTTCAATAAATTTTTTAGATGAGGGGTTAGTGATAGAAGAGAAGGTTTCAGCGATTTTACCATCTTTATCAATAATAATTTTATGAAAATTCCATTTTGGAACTGCTGATTTCCCATAATTTTCTTTTGCCCAAATATAAAAAGGATGAGCTTCAGAACCTTTTACTGACACTTTTTCGGTCATTGGGAATGTAATACCAAATTTTGCCTCACAAAAATTTTTAATTTCTTTACTAGTTCCGGGCTCTTGTTTTCCAAAGTCATTTGATGGTATGCCAAGCATTACTACACCTTTGGATTGATATTTTTCCCATATATTTTGCATATCATCATATTGTTTTGTAAAACCACACTGACTTGCTACGTTAACAGCTACTATAATCTTACCTTTATATTCTGATAAATTTAATGGACTTCCATCCAAATCCCTAAACTGGAAGTCATAAGCAAGTTTTTCATAGTTTGCAGAAACCTTATTTCCGAAAAAAGATATCATTAATAATAATATAATTACTTTAATTTGTTTTGACATTTAAAAGGATATTATTTCTTTTCTGATACAATTAATAACATAAAGTAGCCTACAGCCGCTGACAAAAATGACCCACTTAGGACACCAATTTTTACTCCATCCATAACATCTAAGTTATCAGCAAATGCTAAATTTCCAACAAATAAGCTCATTGTAAATCCTATTCCAGTAAGAACTCCAACTCCATAGAATTTAATCCAATTTGAATTTGTTGGCATTTCAGCAAATTTTAGTTTTACAGATATAAATGAAAATAAAAAAACTCCAATTTGCTTTCCAAAAAATAAACCACATAATATTCCTAGTGGAACTGGGGCAAGCAAAGAGTTAAAAGAAATACCTTTTAAATCAACACCGGCATTTGCTAAAGCAAACAAGGGCATTATCCCAAAAGCTACATAGGGAGAAAGTGCATGTTCTAGTTTTAGAAGTAAAGAAAAGTCTTTTTCATTTTTTCTATGAGGAATTGTAGCTGCTAGTAAAACTCCAGATATAGTAGAATGTATTCCTGAACCGTGAGTAAAATACCATAATAAAAGGCCAATGAACAAAAATGGTATAAATTTTTTTACATTAAATTTGTTCAATAAAAGTAAAACAATAAATGATACCAACATTAATAAGAGATAATTGTACTGAAGTTCGGTTGAGTAAAAAAAAGCAATAATTACAATTGCTCCTAAATCATCTATAATCGCAAGTGCTACTAAAAAAACCTTTAAAGATATTGGTACCCTTGAACCAAGAAGAGATAGAACACCAATAGAAAAAGCAATGTCTGTAGCCGAAGGTATAGCCCATCCTTTTAAGGTATAACCTGTTTCAAAATTTATAACTATATAGATGAGTGCGGGTACAGCCATACCTCCAATTGCACCTATAATAGGCAACATAGCCTGTTTAGGCTTGGAAAGTTCTCC
>CEUZ01172193.1_pt1 | contig 14540 bp, 14 predicted proteins | sample 361511 | NCBI WGS metagenome assembly CEUZ01 (sample SAMEA2622822, study PRJEB7988) | marine metagenome | biome: marine biome (ENVO:00000447); feature: surface water layer (ENVO:00002042); material: "saline water (ENVO:00002010), including plankton (ENVO:xxxxxxxx)" | depth 5 m
CGTATAAATTGAATTCTATTCAAAGTTGATTTATTAACTATATATTAGAACTCTTATAATGAAAAATAAAATTTATAAATATTTTTTTTATGAATTTTTAAGATATTTCTTCATAGCATTATTTGCTTTAGCGGTAATAGTGTGGGCTGTTCAGGCTGTAAATTTTCTAGATCTTGTTACTGAAGATGGGCATGCATTTGTTACATACTTTTCTTACTCTTTTTTAACTATATCCAAAATCATTACCAAACTAATACCCTTTTGTTTCTTAGTAGCCTGTGTTTTAACAATTTTGAAATTTGAAAAAGATAATGAATTAATAATTATTTGGACTTCTGGTTTAAATAAAATTTATATAGTTAATCTTATTTTTAGAATATCTTTAATTGTTATGCTTTTACAACTTTTCTTTACAAGCATAATTAACCCAAAATTATTAAACTATTCGAGATTTCTTTTAAAGAATTCTGAATTCCAATTTATTCCTTCTTTGCTTAAAGAAAAACAATTTAACGATGCTATTAAAGGATTAACAGTTTTTGTTGAGGAAAAAGATGAAGGCAATAAGTTTAAAAATATTTTTATTCGTGATGATGGAAACAATTTATCAACTATAGGAAGTAGTTCATCTAATTTTGCTTTTACAGTTTTAGCTAAATCTGGCAACGTAAGTGAAGATAAAAAAAGTCTAGTATTATACGATGGAAATATTCAAAAACTTACAAAAAATCAAGATACGGTTAGTATTATTAAATTTGAAAAAACTGTTTTAAATTTTACAGGACTCACTACAAAAAGTATTTCTGAACCTAAAATGCAAGAAACATCAACTTTAAAAATTTTTAACTGTATAAAAAATAATTATACCAGTATTGATATGCATAATTGCACAAATTCCAAACAATCTAAGATGGATACAAAAATTGAAATTAATAAAAGATTTGGTATGCCAGTTTTTATTCCATTAATTTCTTTAATTTGTTCTTTCTTACTATCCTCTCGTAGAGATGAAAAAATTTACAATTACAGTAAATATATTTATTTTTTAATCTGTTTTATAGTTCTGGTGTTTGCTGAAATCGGAGTTAGATATTCCGGTATTTCTTGGACGCATACAGCTATTTATTATTTTTTACCTATGGGTATTTTACCTTTAGCCTACTTAAGTCTTATTAGAAAATTTAAATATGAAAACCTTGTTTAAAAATTATGCTTAGATCTTTTGTAATAAATAAATATATTGGTAAAGAATTTTTTAAAGTAATTTTAAATACATTTTTAATTATTTTCTGTTTAGGTTTTATAATGAATGTTTTTGAGGAAATTAATTTTTTTAAAGATTTTAATGTTGGAATTGTTGTTCCATTAACCCTTTCTTTAATAATAGTTCCAAGTTTCTTATATAATATGTTTCCATTTATAGTTTTGTTATCTGGAATTTGGTTTTTTCTTAAAATTAAAAAAAGTGACGAAGTTACCGCTATGAAGGTTTCTGGTATGTCAAATTTTTCTATAATGCTTGTTCCTTGTCTTTTATCAATCACTATAGGTATTATATTTATTACATCATTAAATCCAGTTACTTCTGCCCTTGTTAAAAAATATGAAAATATAAAAGGAAGTTATGAAAGAGACAAAGATTATTTAGCAACAATCACTGAAAATGGAATATGGATTAAGGAAAAAAGTTTAAATAAATCTAATATTATTAGATCTTCACATTTAGAAAATAAAAACTTAATTAATATTACAATTTATGAATTCGATGTTGACAATAATTTTATTAAAAGAACAGAAGCTGAATCAGCAAATATAGAAACGACAAATTGGATTCTAAAAAATGTCAGAATAATTAATTCGGATGGAACAATTTTGTCAGATAATTTAACTGCCAATTATTTTAGCACCTATGATATTAAAAAAATTAATACACTTTACTCAAATTTAAATACTATTTCATTCTGGAGTATTAAAAATGAAATAGAGCTTTTGGAAAAAAGAGGTTATTCAACAAGACAAATGGAAACAAGGCTTCATAAATCACTAGCTTTTCCGTTCTTTTTATTAGCTATGGTAATATTAAGCGGAGTATTTACTTTAGGATTGCCTTATAAAGAAAACAATATTTTGTATGTATTTATTACAATAATAACTTGTGTTTTCATTTATTTTTTTAATGATTTTTCTGCAGCTTTAGGAACAACGGAGAAATTATCAGTTGAAATAGCAGTCTGGATGCCAATTCTTATAATTTTTATTTTTGGTGCAGTGGGAGTTATTTATGCAAATCAAAAATAATATTAAATTTTTAATCTTTTTCTTGTTATATTTTTTTATATTTAATTTAAATCTTTATGCAGATGAATTTAACATTACTGCTAAAGAAGTATTAGTTGATAAAGAGAATCAAATTATTACAGGAATAGGTTCTGTTGAAGCTGTGGATTCTGAGGGCAAAACTATAAATGCAGATAAAATAGTTTATGATCAATCAAGAGAATTTTTGTTGGCTGAAGGAAATGTAGAAATTGCAGATAATAAAGGAAGCATACTTAAATCAGATAAAGCAACATATGACAAAATAAATGAATTAATTATTACAAATGATAGTACTGAATTAATACTAAGCGAAGATTATAAACTTTTTACAAAAAATATTACTTATGACGTAAATAAAAAAATATTATCTGCAAATGAAAAATCAACTATTAGCGATAGTGATGGAAATACGATTGAAACAGTTATGTTTCAATATAATCTAAACGATTACCTATTTTCTTCTATAGGAAAAACAAAAATTACAGATGCAAACAAAAATAAATATTTTTTTAAGGAAATTTATATAGATACAAAAAATAAGGAGATGATTGGATCGGATGTCAGCGTTGTGTTAGACCAAGAAACCTTTGGAGTAAGTCAAGAAAGTGATCCGCGTTTTGTTTCAAACGATATTTTTATTTCAAAAAATAAAACAAAACTATCAAAAGGAGTTTTCACTATTTGTAAAAAAAGAGATGGGAAATGTCCTCCATGGTCTTTGAAAGCAAAACAAATTACACACGATAAAGCAAAAAAAACTATTTATTATGACCATGCAACTTTAAAAGTTTATGATATTCCATTATTTTATTTTCCTAGATTTTTTCACCCAGACCCTACGGTTAAAAGACAGTCTGGTTTTTTACCACCTTTTTTTACTAATAGCACAGCAGTAGGTACTGGTTTTGCCATTCCTTATTATTGGGCAATAAATAAAGATAAAGATTTAACATTTACAACAAAAGCTTATACAAAAGAAAATGTATTATTTTTAAATGAATATAGACAAGCATTTAGAAATGGATTTTTAACTTTAGATACGAGTTACACCCAAGGTTATAATAATACTTCATCAACTAAAACTGATGGTTCAAGAAATCACATTTTTGCTAACCTTAATTTAAATTTAAGTGAAAATAAACCTTATGAAAGTAATTTGTCATTAAAAATGCAAAGAACATCAAATGATACTTATTTTAGAGTGCACGATATTAATACATCATTGGTAGATTCTGAAAATACAAATTTGGAAAATGAAATAAAGTATAGTTATAACAAAGAAGATATGTATTTTGATATAAGTGCAAATATTTATGAAGATTTAAGAGTAAAAAAAAATTCAGACAGATATGAGTATATATTACCAAATATAATATATGGAAAAACTTTTTTCAGCGAAAAGTTTGGAGCTTTGGATTTAAAATCAAATGCTCTACATAGTAATTACGATACAAATAAGTATAAAACTTTTTTAACCAATGACATTCTTTGGAGCCCTTCTAGTTTTATAACTAAAAATGGTTTTGTTAACACATTAGAAGGAATGATAAGAAATACTAATTATGAAACCAAAAAAACTGAAGAATACAAAGATGGAGATATGGTTAATGAAATAAATAGTGTTTTATCATATAAATCATCGTTACCCATGAAAAAAGATGGTATTAACCATACTAATATTTTCTCCCCAAATTTTATGATCAGATTTGCTCCTGGGCATGTACGAAATTTAAGTGAAAAAGACATCTCTCTTAATCATTCGAATTTATATGCGCTTAATAAAACAGCTGAAATTGAAGATGGTTTAAGTGCTATTTTAGGTTTTGATTTTAAGGTTAACGAAAAAGAAAGTGGCGCAATTGAAAGAGAGAGATTTTCTATATCATTAGGACAAGTTTTTAATTATGAGGAAAATGACGATTTACCTTCAAAAAGTTCTTTAGATCAAAAAATGTCTGATGTGGTAGGTGAAATTAACTATAATTTTTCTGAAATTGGTAAAATTGATTATAAATTTTCAATTGATCATAATTTAAACGAAATAAATTATAATGAAATTTCATCAAAATTTAATTTTGGTCCGGTAGAATTTAATTTGGATTATTTAGAGCAACAAAAACACGTTGGTACAGAACACTATGCTAGTTCAGGAGTTAGTTTAAGTGTAAATAAACATAACAAATTAAGTTTTAGCACTAAAAAGAATTTTAAAACAGACAGTACTGAGCTTTATGACCTTAGCTATCAATACGCAATTGATTGTCTTACCGCTGGTCTTGTTTATAGAAGAGAATTTTACCAAGACGTTGATGATTTAGAGCCAAAAAACACTTTAATGTTTACTATTACTTTTGTACCATTTGGTAGTGTAAATTCACCGGCTTTTAATAAGTAATGAACATAAAGAAAATATTTTTTTTTATTTTAATATCTTTAACAATTTTAGAGAAAACAAATGCTGAAATTTCTGACGCATTGTTTATGACAATTGGAAACAAAGCTATTGCACAGTCGGATGTGGTCAATGAAATTAAAATATTATTAATATTAAATAATGAAACTTACTCAGATGATAAGAGAGATCAATTACAAAACGCAGCGATAAATTCTATTATAAAAAGAAAAGTTAAAGAAATTGAAATTGAAAGATATAATTTTTCTCAATTTAGTAGGACAGATCTTAAAGATGAATTAGTAAGATTGGCAAATAATATAAAAGTAGATTTAGAGACATTAAAAAATATATTTGCATCAAATGAGTTAGATTTTTCAATTGTTGAAAATAATATTATGATTGATCTAAGATGGAATGGATTAATATTTGAAATATATAAAAATAAACTATCTATCAATGTAGATGAAATTGATGATAAATTAAAAACAAATAAAGATGAAAAAAAATTTAATGAATATTTAATATCAGAAATCTTATTACCGCCTGTAGAAACCAATAAAATAAGTTCTAAAATTTTGGAAATAAAAAATAAAATAAATAGTGAAGGTTTTGAAAGTGTAGCAAAGGAGCTTGGAATATCTGAATCTGCTTCAAATGGTGGGAACTTAGGTTGGCTGGAAGAAAATATATTCTCAAAAAAAATAAAACCTATTATATTAAATACTCCCGTTGGTGAAATATCAAAAGCTATAGTATTACCTGAAGGTATATTGTTTTTTAAAGTTAGAGATAAAAGAGTTGTTAAGAGTAAACTAACTTTAGAAGAAAGAAAAAATCAATTAGTAAACAGTGAAAAAGTTAAAATACTAAAAATGCACTCATTGTCTCATTATGATAAAGTAAGAAGATCTGTATCAATAAAATTTTTACGAAATGAATAAACCTATAGCAATTATTGCTGGAGATCCAAATAGTATTTCTTCTGAAATTATTTTCAAAAGTTGGAAATTAAAAAAAAAAATTTTACACAAACCTTTTTTTGTTATAGGAAGTTTTGATCTGCTAAATTTACAAAAAAAAAAATTAAAATATAAAATTAAACTTAAAAAAATTAATACAAGCTTTAAAATGAGTGAGCTAGCTAGTAAGGAACTACCGATATATGATGTTAGCTATATTCAAAAAAAACCTTTTGATAATCCCTCGAATAAATCAAATAAGTATATTTTTGAATGTTTTGACATAGCATTAAAACTATTAAAAAATAAAAAAATAATAGGTTTAATTAATTGCCCTATTACTAAAGAGAATTTATTTAAAAAAAAACACCAAGGAATAACAGAATTTCTTTCAATTAAAACTAACAAGAAAGAAAGTGGTGTGATGTTAATTTATAATAAAAAAATTTCGGTTTCACCAGTAACAACACATATTCCGCTTAATCAAGTAAGTAAAAAAATTAAAAAAAATAAAATAATCCAAAACGTTAAAATAATTCACGATTTCTATAAAAAAATTTTAAAGAAAAAGCCTAGTTTTGCTATTCTAGGACTAAATCCTCATAATTTTTCAGCATCTAAAAATTCAGAAGAAAAAATTATAATTAGTGCAGTAAAAAGTTTGGTTAAATCAAATATTAAAGTGTTTGGACCATTGCCAGCAGACTCAATTTTTATGATTTCAAAAAAATATAAGTTTGATGTGATTATAGGCATGTATCACGATCAAGTTTTAACACCGTTTAAGGCTTTATATAATTTTGACGCAATAAATATTACGTTAGGTTTGCCTTTCGTTAGAATTTCCCCTGATCATGGTGTGGCAGAAAATATAGCTGGAAAAGGGACTGCAAATCCGGAAAGTTTAATTAAGTCAATTAAATTTTTTAATAATATAAAATAATTTATGTCTTACATCCAAAATGCTAAAAAGAGTTTAGGTCAAAATTTTTTAACAGACCAAAATATTATTAAAAAAATAGTTGATATTGGTAATGTAAACAAAAATAAAATAATTCTAGAAATTGGAGCAGGTTATGGAAGCCTAACAAACATAATCAATTCTAAAAATCCAAAAAAAATAATTGCCTATGAAAAAGACAAAAAACTGGCATCATTTTTAAAAGTAAAGTTTGAGAATCAAGATAATGTAAAAATAATTCAACAAGACATTTTAAATGCGATTGGAAACAAATTTGAAAATAATGTGACTGTTTTTGGAAACCTGCCTTATAACATCTCTACTCAAATATTAGCTTCTCTTATAATGTTGAAAAAGTGGCCTCCATGGTATGATAATTTAATTTTAATGTTTCAAAAAGAAGTTGCGGACAGAATTGTAGCTAGTAAACAAACAAATGACTATGGCAGATTATCAATTTTGTCTAATTGGAGACTGGAAATAAAAAAACATTTTAACATTTCAAAAAATTGTTTTTTCCCCAAGCCTAAAATAAACTCAACTTTACTTTCGTTTAAACCTAAAAAAACAAATCAGTTTAATTTAAAAAACCCTAATAATTTAGAAAAAATAACTAGAATTTTATTTTCAAATAGAAGAAAAATGATAAATAAAAATTTTGGTAAATTATTTGAAAAAAAAATATTTTATGCAAAAAAATTAAATATTGACTTAAGTAAAAGACCTGAAGAGCTAAGCCCCGAAACATTTTATGAGATTGCTATACAGTATGAAAAGTTATTGGATTAACTCGCTTACTTTTTTACTAATATCATCTAAATTTTGCTTATAAGATAAACCCTTTTTTTCTGATACCAGTATATTTAATATCTTGTCATAGCATTTTTCCAAATCATCATTGATCACAATGTAATCATACTCGTTCCAATGAGAAACCTCCTCGTTAAACTTGTGCATTCTTTTTATTATTAGTTCTTCTTGCCCTTTATGACGATTTAATAACCGTTCTTTTAAAACTTTGATATTTGGAGGTAAAATAAAAATTGTTACAAGTGACAATCCATTAATTTTTTTTAACTGTTGGGTTCCCTGCCAGTCAATATCAAATAGCACATCCCTACCTTTGCTAAGTGAATCTACTACTGGTTTTTTAAGAGTTCCATAACTATTGTCAAAAATATTTGCATGTTCAAAAAAATTATTTTTTTTAACTAAATCATTAAATTCTTCTTTATTAACAAAATAATAATCCTTTCCATTAATCTCGTTATGCCTGGGTTTTCTTGTTGTATGTGATATTGAAATTATAAAATTAGGATTATTTTCTGCAATTTTTTTTGTTAGGGTTGTTTTTCCAGCTCCTGAGGGTGATGACAAGACGAACATCATGCCTTTTTTTTCTACTGCCATAGTAATATTAATCGGCCTAATGTTTTTTAAAATCTTTAAGCTGATTTACTTTCAATAAACTTTATAGCGTCACCAACGGTAAGTATTTTTTCTGCCTCGCTGTCAGATATTTCTGAACCAAACTCCTCTTCAAAAGCCATTACTAGTTCCACAGTATCTAAACTATCCGCCCCTAGATCGTCGATAAAATTTGCTTCGTTAGTTACCTTAGATTCTTCTACTCCCAAATGGTCAACTACCATCTTTTTTACTTTGTCCGCCACATCTTTTGTCATTTTTTAAATTCCTTAATTTTAGTTATTTGTTCTTAATAAATTATTAATGAATTTTGTCAAGACATATACATGCCACCATTCACATGTATCGTTTCACCTGTTATATATGAAGCTTGTTCAGAAGACAAAAATGCTACACAATTTGATACGTCCTCGCCTGTTCCAAGTTTTCCCATTGGAATTCTTGATGTTAAATATAGCTTAACCTTTTCAGCTATATTCATTGTCATATCTGAAACTATAAATCCAGGCGAAACACAATTAATTGTAATATTTTTTTTAGCATATTCAACAGCAAGACTTTTTGACATTCCAATAATACCTGCTTTTGATGCAGAATAATTTGATTGCCCTAAATTTCCAGTATGGCCTACGACTGAAGTAATATTAACCACTCTACCAAATTTATTTTTTAACATTTTTTTTATTGAGTGTTTAGATAGTAAAAAAGTAGAAGTTAAATTAATATCAATAACTTTTTTCCACTCTTCATCCTTCATTCTTAACGAAAGATTATCTACATTAGTGCCAGCATTATTAATTAAAATATCTAAACCACCTAATTCTAAAGAAATGTCGTCAATAAATTCTTCTATTCTAGAATGATCACCAATATCAAATTTTTTAACTTTTATGTTTGGATATTTTTTTTTAAGTAAATCTAATTTTTCTGCTTTTGTGCCGCTGCCAATAACATTACCTCCAAGAGAAGTAAATTTTTTAACTAGTTCTGTACCAATGCCGCCACTAGCACCTGTAATTAGAATTTTTTTATCTTTAAAATTAATCATTTTTTATATCTTCTATAGAATTTACATTTGATATCTTAGCGTCTTTTTTTATTTTTTTTACTAAACCGGATAAAACTTTACCTGGTCCAATTTCTAAAAAATCAGTTACTCCACATTTTATCATATAATCTACACTTTCTCTCCATCTAACTCTTGATGTAATTTGATCAATTAATAATGGCTTAATTTTGTTAATGTCAATTTCTTCTTTAGCAGTTACATTGCTTATAATGCATGGTTTTGGGTTAGTAAAATTAGTACTCTCAATTTTATCTTTCATATAATCTGCAGATCCTTTCATCATAGAGCAATGAAAAGGTGCACTAACAGGTAATATTATACATTTTTTCTTTTTTTGTTTTAAATTCTCATTAAACATTTCAATATTTTTTTTTTCTCCGCTAACTACTACTTGGGTATTACTATTGTCATTAGCTATTTCGCATGACCTTTCTTTTGGTAATAAACTAATTTCATTCTCTACCTCTTCTATCGACATACCAAGTATGGCCATCATAGCACCCTTTCCTGAAGGAACAGATTCTTGCATAGATTTTCCTCTTTCTTTTAATAAATAACTAGCTCTTTCTAAAGTTAGCGAGCCACTACAAACAAGTGCCGTGTATTCTCCTAGAGAATGTCCAGCAAAAAAACTTGAATTATTTAAATTAAATCCAAATTCTTTATTTAAAACGTTAAATATACTTACGCCGACTGTCATAATTGCTGGTTGAGTATTTTGAGTAAGAGTTAGTTCTTTCTCAGGACCGTTTAATATAATTTGTGAAAGAGAAAAACCTAAAGACTCATCAACTGTTTTGAAAATTTTTTTTACTAATTCAAACTTATTATAAAAATCCAATCCCATACCTACGTATTGAGAGCCTTGACCTGGAAACAAAACAGCGCGCATAAGATAATATAAAATAATACTGTAATATAATTGAATTTTAATAGTTGTATATTGAAAATTTTAATAGTATAAAACCGCAACCTCTACCGATAAAAAGGTGGATTATTCGACAAAGCTGCCGAATTAACCAAGGGAAATGATTAATGAATTGTTACGAACATACACTTATAGCTAAGCAAGATTTGCCGGAAAGTCAGGCAAAATTATTATTAACGAAATACGAAGATATAATTAATAAAAATTCAGGAAAGATTATAAAAATAGAAGAATGGGGATTAAGAAATCTTTCTCATTTAATTAAAAATAATAGGAAAGGCTTTTATTTTCACATAAAATTTGAAGGTACAGGAAAAACTATTGAAGAATTGGAAAAAGCTGAAAATATAGACCAGATGTTAATTAGATTTCTAACCGTAAGAGTAAAAGAACATGATCTTAAAAAAGAGTATTTTGAGAAGAAAATTAACTAAATAAAAATGAAAAGACAAAAAAATTTCAGAAAAGGAAAAAAAAATTATAAACATTCAAAATTAAGTCTTTTCCAAAAGACAGACATAAAATTTTCTAAAGCATGTCCTTTGTCTGGAAAAGATGCCCCGGTAATAGATTATAAAAATATTAAGCTGTTAAAAAAATATATTTCAGAAAGTGGGAGAATCTTACCTTCTAGAGTAACTTCAGTGTCATTAAAAAAACAAAAAGAGTTAGCTAGATCAATAAAGAGAGCTAGACTATTGGCTTTAATATAGAGGTATATATGGAAGTTGTTTTGTTAGAAAATATAAAAAATTTGGGAAACATAGGCGATGTAGTAGATGTTAAAAGAGGACATGGCAGAAATTTTCTAATCAAATATGGAAAAGCACTAATAGCTTCAAAAAACAATATTGATTTAGTAAGTAAAAAAAAAGCTAAACTAAATGAAAAAAATATAGCTTTAAAAAAAGATGCTAAAAAAATTTACGATCTAATAAATAAAAAAAATTACAAGTTTCAAAAAAGAGCAAAAGATAATAACGAACTCTATGGTTCAATAAAACCTAAAGAAATCACTAAAAATATTGAAAATATTGATAAACTTGAAATAAAACCCTCTCAGATAGATCTTGATAAAGAAATAAATAAAATCGGCTTATACAAAGCAAAAATTAATTTACACGCTGAGGTTCAGGCAATAATTCATATTGAAGTTGTAAAACAAGAAGAAGAAAATTAATTTTTATCACTATTTTCCACAGAAAATTAACTTCGTGTATAACTTTCGAGTTTTTTTTGTAATTTTTTTAGTATTAAATAGTTAAGAAATAATTATGACACAACAATCTTTAAAAATAGTAAAAAACACCCAAAAACAAATGCCCTGCAATGTTGAAGCTGAGCAAGCTGTTATAGGTTCAATATTAGTATCTAATGATATTTATGACGAAATATCTCCTATATTAACTACACAGAAATTTTTTGATCCTATTCATAGTAAACTTTACGAAATTATAGAAAAATTAATAGCAAAAGGTCTTTTGGCTAACCCTATTACCTTAAAAAATCACTTTGAAAATAATGAAGGGTTAAAAGAACTTGGTGGGCAAGAATATTTAATAAAGATTACAAGATTTGCAACTTCAAAAAAACAAGCCATTGATTACGCTAATATTGTGCAAGAAATGCATGTACGAAGAGAACTAATCAAAATTTCAGAAAACGTTTTTGATCAAGCTAATATTGATACAGAAGCTATAGCTACTGGTGAAGAAATTATTCAAAATGCAGAAAAATCTTTATTTGATTTAGCAGAAAGAGGAAATTTTAACCAGTCAATTATTAAGTTTGAAAATGCTCTTCAACAAACAATAGAAATGGCAAAAAATGCATATCAAAACGAGGAAGGCATAGTAGGAGTTCCTACAGGATTAACAGACCTAGACTCAAGATTGGGAGGATTACATAAACAGGACTTAGTTATAATTGCCGGAAGACCTTCAATGGGTAAAACTGCTCTTGCTACAAATATTGCTTTCCACGCAGCAAAAAATATAGAAAAAAAAGGATCTAAATCTACTGTAGCATTTTTTTCTTTAGAAATGTCATCAGAACAGCTTTCAACGCGAATTCTTTCTGAACAATCTAGAATAAGATCAAATGATATAAGAAGAGGAAAAGTATCTGAAAAAGAATTTGAAAAATTTATAGAAACTTCAAAAAATATTTATGAATTACCTTTATATATTGATGAAACTCCCGCAATTACTATAGCTGCTATAAGCAATAGAGCAAGAAGGATTAAAAGACTTTTTGGCCTTGAATTAATTGTTGTTGATTATATCCAATTAATGACATCTAGTAGAAAGAAAGAGTATAACAGAGTCCAAGAAATATCTGAAATTACTCAAGGACTAAAAGCGCTGGCTAAAGAATTAGATGTGCCTGTGCTTGCTTTATCTCAACTTTCTCGTGCTGTAGAACAAAGAGATAATAAAAAACCACAATTAGCTGATTTGAGAGAGTCGGGATCAATAGAGCAAGATGCGGATGTTGTGATGTTTGTCTACAGAGAAGCATATTATCTTGAAAACAAAGAACCTACTTTAGGCTCTATTGAACATGCTGAATGGAGACAAAAAATGGATGAAATATCACGAATAGCAGAAATAATGATTGGTAAACAAAGGCATGGACCAACAGGAACAGTTAAAGTTGAATTTGAGGCAATGTATACTAAGTTTAAAGACTTAGAAAACAACTAGCTTTAATTTTTCAATGTTTGAAAAAATATACAAAAATTTAATAATTCAAAAACCTAAATTTACTTTACTAATTCTTGCTATATTATTATTAACCTTTGGTTACTTTTCAAAAAATTTTCAACTTGATGCGTCTTCTGATACACTCCTTCTAGAAAATGATCCAGATCTAAAATATTTAAGAGAAGTAAACACTAAATTTGGTTCAAAAGACTTTTTAGTATTAACATATACGCCTAAAGATAGTCTATTAAATCCAAACACAATTCAAAACCTTACAAACCTAAAAAATGATTTAAAAAATTTACACTGGGTAAATAATGTTTTAACTATACTGGATGTCCCACTCTTAAAAAATAATGATGATCCGCTAACAGAAAGAATTAAAAATTACAAAACTCTTTCAAGCAAAGATGCTGATAAACAAAGAGGATTTAATGAAATTATAAACAGTCCAATTTATAAAGAATTTGTAATAAGTAATGATGGAAATACTAGCGGTATACTAGTTTATATCAAAACTGATAAAAAAATATCTCAACTTATAAAAACAAAAAATGATTATCTGGATAAAAAAGATAAAAATCAATTAAATCCTGAAGAAAAAAAGAAATACAAAGAATTTATTAAAGAATATGACAGTTATAAAAAAACATACAATAAAAAAAATCATCAGAACATAAATGAAATTAGATCAATTATAGAAAAACATAATGACAATGCAAAAATTCACTTGGGTGGAATACCTATGATTGCAGATGACATGATGACATATATAAAAAATGATATAGTAGTTTTTGGAGCTGGTGTCTTTATTTTCATTATCTTTACACTTTGGTTTGTTTTTAGAAATTTATTATGGGTAATTATTCCACTGTTAAGTTGTTTTTTCTCAGTGTTAATTATGGTTGGTTTTTTAGGTTTAGTTGGTTGGAAAGTTACAGTTATTTCATCAAATTTTATTGCTTTAATGCTCATCTTAACAATGGCCATGAATATCCATATGAGTGTCCGATACTTACAATTTAAAAAAGAAAATCCGAATGTATTAAACAGTGAAGCAATTTTTTGGACTGCTGGAAGAATGTTTTGGCCTATACTCTATACTGTTCTCACAACTATATGCGCATTTCTATCCTTAATATTTAGCGATATAAAACCTATTATAGATTTTGGATGGATGATGACGGTAGGTCTACTAATCTCTTTAACAATTACTTTTACCTTATTACCCGCAATATTAAATATTTTAAGTAAAAAAAATACTGATTATAGAGATGAAAAAAAATCTAAAATAACCTCGATATTAAGTAAAATTGCCCAAAAAAATACCAAAACTATTTTTATTTCAGCTTTTTTTATCGTCGTTGTAAGTATTTTTGGTATTACAAAACTCGAAGTAGAAAATAGTTTTATAAATTATTTTGATAAAAAAACTGAAATTTATAAAGGTATGAAACTTATTGACGATAAGCTTGGTGGTACAACTCCGCTAGATGTCATTATTAAATTTCCAAGTAAAGATGAATCAGAAAAAACTGAAGATGATTTTGATAGCTGGGATGATGAAGAAAAAGACGAAGCAAAATATTGGTTTACAAGAAACAAAATAGATAAAATTACTCAGGTTCATGACTATTTAGATAGCATAGATGGTATAGGTAAAGTTATTTCTTTTGCTTCAATGGTTAGAGTGGCAGAAGACCTAAATGATGGAAAAAAACTAGAAGGTTTAGAAATGGGTGTTTTATATACTAAAATACCAGATTCAATAAAAAA
>CEUZ01056260.1_pt1 | contig 14534 bp, 12 predicted proteins | sample 361511 | NCBI WGS metagenome assembly CEUZ01 (sample SAMEA2622822, study PRJEB7988) | marine metagenome | biome: marine biome (ENVO:00000447); feature: surface water layer (ENVO:00002042); material: "saline water (ENVO:00002010), including plankton (ENVO:xxxxxxxx)" | depth 5 m
TTGGTTATGGTGATTGGACGTGTATAATAATTACCCCTAAATTCATGCCTACATGAGAACAAACAGCAACACATTTGACCAATTATTTCGCCATATGGTACCCACCTCAATGGAGGGTATCCAGATTTTCAGCATGGATGACAATTATATTAAACCCCAGCGGTATAACGATGTCACCAATTTAGAAAATGGAATTTGGGAAGACCTTTTCATCAATGTTACGCCCCTTATCGATCAGTATGTTTCCAGAGAATATTTATTGGGGATGCGCGCCCTCCCGATTCCCAAAGACCGATTTCCTGATTTTGAGGCCATTTCTCCATTGATTCAAAACTCTACCAATTGGCAACTCGTCCCTGTTGCAGGATTTTTATCCGAAGAATTGTTTTTCGACCTAAATGCCAATCGAAAGTTTCCTGTGACGGATATCATTCGAAAGTCTCCCCGGTTTGAAGAAAAATATGCGGGCAAAGATATCCAAAACGATGAGGGATACACTCCTGAGCCGGATATTTTTCACGATATTCAGGGACACATTCCTTTTTTAATGAATAAAGACTATGCCGATTTCATGCATGATGTGGGCATACTTGGTGATACGATTTTGAGAGATGAGCGGGAACTGGGGAGTAAACTGGTTGCCCATAATATAAGGCGCCTCCAAAATTTTGCATGGTGGACCTATGAATTTGGGTTAATCAAAAATAATGGTGGTACAGACAAGTTCCGCCGGCAATCAAATGACATTGATTATGAAATCTATGGTGCAGGTATTGTTTCGTCTTTTGATGAAACGGTAAATATTGTGAAATGTGCGAAAGGTGAATCTAAGCGGTCTCAAATCTTGCCTTACGATATTGAAGAAATTGTGATGACTTGTTTTAATTATAGTGATATTCAGGATCGGTATTATGTCATCGAGTCCATGGAAGCCTTATATGATTCGTTCCGGAACAACCAGGAGTTGTTCTGGTTTGAAGGTTAATACCAAGAAGTGTAAATGGAAAAAATTTTACTCTTAATCCTCATTATTATTTTATACAAAGGATGCGCACCCTCACCCTCGCGACTGACAACATCTGATCCCACATTGCTGGTTACCCAAGCGGATTCGCTCTTGGCTGCTCGTCCGGATGATAATGATTTGCGTTTATCCATTATTAAGGCTCGCTTGAATCTTGCAGAGGCCAACAACGACATGGACCAATACGAGGCGGTACTTAAAATGGATCCAGGAAACGGCACTGCCAACTATCATATCCATATGGCTACAGGCAAAGTTCAACATAAAAAGGGGCATAAAAACGGCCAGTGGGATGCAATTCAATCCTTTGCAAAAGCAGCGACGGCAATTGACTCCTTAGGAGCGCCACATTATTGGCTTGGTCAAGCTTATGAAAAAAAGGATGAAATGGATTTTGAACTTCCATTAGAAGCATACGATAAAGCACTAACTCTTTACCTATCCGATGGTCTCAGGCCCAAGGTTCTCTCTGCCCGTGCGGCGCTCCTTAAGCGTAAAAAAACATATGAAGATTTCTGGAAATAAGCTTCTTGCATACCGTTATTTAAATCGATTTTCTTCTCTATTTTTGACTTGATTCACTAACGGAGCGGAGTTAAACTTTATCTACCTATAGACGCCTTCGTCTTACGGTGCCACACAATCCGAGGTAAAGATAAATGGCAAAAAAAATCTTATTTAAAAAATTAGTAATTGGGCTTTTTATAGCCCTATTTGCAACAACCCTATTTGCCCAAAAACCACGAAACATTTCAGGAACGCTTGTAGATGGCGATGGCAATGTGGTTGTCGAAAACACTGTCCTCCTTTTGGCTGAGGATGGAACCGAATCACAGCGAACTGAAACGTCAAAAAAACGGCTTGGCCGGGGCGGTGGCAAGTTTGAATTCAAGAAAGTTGATCCGGGCAATTACTCTCTAGAAGCTGATGGTGGCGATGCGGGTAAGTTAAGTATGTCCGTTGAGATTGCAGATAGCCATGTGAAATTAGGCGACGTGGTTTTGGCCGCTGATGCAACTGCTGATCCTGTGGTTACGCCGGATGCGATCCCCATTCCATCTGCTGAGGAACCTACCCCCGTTGATTTTAAGCCTGATCCCGGGAAAGATTATATTTTGAATGAGCTCAGTTTTGAGATAAAAAAAATGACGGCTGAACTCAAGTATTTAAATGAAGAATTAGAAAATTTAAAAGCCCTCAGTAAAATGTGGGTAAATCCCCTCGCCATTTATTCTAAAGAAATTATCATGAAAAATGGCTCCACCGTATTTGGTAAAATTGTTTATCAGGACGAGGTATCTTTAAAGGTTGAAACGCTGGTAGGATACCTTATCATTAACCGAAAAGATGTGGTACGGATTGTGGATAATGTAGTGACAGAAGAACAGGCGGAATATGTGCCGGAACAAGTTCGAGACAGCTACACGCCTCCACCCATGCCCAAATTGGCTGAACCCCAATACACCTCATCCGAACGAAACGATTCCAAAAGATATTCAGCCAATTGTGTGCTGGTGGGCAATATCAGTGAGAAAAAAGATGCGCAAGGGAATATCGTATTCAATGGTGAAATCAAAAATATTGGCGGGCGGCGATCTGACTTTGTTAAAGTGGATTTTGTATTTCGTAAAAATTGGAGCGGCGAAACAAAAACACTCACCACATTCGTTAGGGGTGGATATCACACATTTGATTCAGGAATTACAACTGACGCCACGCTTCTACCGGGTGCAACGGGGGCCTTCGAACTATATGTCCCACATGACTTTGGCTCCTTCATCGGTTACTCTTACGTAATCGATTGGGAGGAGTACGAATAAGTGCGGTCCGGTGCTGCCACAAATCCATTTAATCTGATGCGAAAAGGCTTGATGCTCCTTATGGCTATCGGAATGTCAAGCGCCCAAGAAACGCCTTTATCTGAAATATTTTTCTTAGATCTAGGGATTGTTATTGAGCCAACCAATGGTTCGGAAACATATTCTAGAGTTGTAAACAAACCTTCAAAAGAGGTGGCATTAAAAATTAAGAAAATGGAGAGTGGATCAGTATATATGGCTTCTAGTGAGGCACTCTTATCTACATTAGATCGCATTAATAATCGAATTGAAAAACTCGAAAACTCCTTTCAGTCTGAAATGGGTGCATTGTGGCAAGAAAATGTTGCGCTACGCCAGACACTTGCATCCCTTCAATCCACAACATCATCTAAAAAATCCTATGGGGAGGTTAATGAGAAAAAACCGGAAGTCGATTCTCCCCCCAAACCCATTGAAACCAAGCCAGCTCCAACCTTTAATCAATCTGCCTACATGGCTGGCGTATTTGCTTACCAGCGAGAGGACTTTAAAACAGCCATTCAAAAATTTTCTGCACTTGCTTTGGCATCCACATCAAAAAAAACTGGGGAAAATGTCCTCTATTGGATGGCCGATGCCTACCAGCAATTGGGGAATTATGAAAAGGCCCTTTCCCTTTTGGATCAAATTACAATTTCGGGGACGGTCCGAAATGATGATGCTTTGATCCAAAAAGGGTTGCTCCACCGTAAAATGGGGAATGAGCCATTGGCCCAGTTGGCATTTAGCCATGTAGTTTCTCAACATCCAGAGAGTGAATATTTTCGGCTGGCACAAATGGAATTAAAAAAATCTGACGGTATGGAATGAAACATTTATTCAGAATAATTACATTAACTTTTGTTTTAGTCTCCGTTGGTTTTGGTGCTACACGAGTGGCCTATTTACGACCTGGACCTATGATGAAAATACCCTTTTCATCTGTGAGCCAATCTCCCTATTTGTTTACAGCCGGGTTTGGATCCGAGCTACATAATTTTTCTCCTTTTAACACAGCCAATGGTGGTTATTTCAGCATGGAAACGGCTGGTTGGACATTTGGCTTTTCCACGGCCACTGGGGCGGATACAACCCGTCTGGCCAATTTGGAAGTATCCACATATAAAGCACCTATAGAATTTGGCTTTCATCTCCAACGGCGAGTCTTTGCAAGAAACAATGTTTCTTTCTCTGTGGGTCTTCAGGATATTGTATTTGAAAACAGTACTGGTGGCTTAAATCTGGACCCAAAAGAGCTTTCATTTTTTGGGATTGTCAGCTCTCAAAAAGCCATGGGAAAGTATTCCACAAATATGTTTATCGGGTTTGGAACCGGCGGTTTTGGCGCTATTGATACGGTTCAAACTGATACGCTTTCCAAACAACCTACTGGCACCAATGCAGGGGTGTTTGCAGGCGCAATTGTAAAAACGCCTTATTTAGAAAAATGGGGCGGTGTAGATATTGTGGGTGAATTCGACGGCAACGGCATCAATGTGGGACTCCGCATCCCCCTTACCTCGGATTATCGCCTAAACCTAGGGTTCACCCACATAGAAAAATTGCCGAAATGGAAAGAACGGTATTGGGAAGGCCATGCGGGTATGACGATCGGGTTTGAAATTTCAGCCCCACGTGGCTCTGGGATTAAAACCCCTGGAGGCGGCCCATCTCCTACTCCACTTCAGCCGGGACCAATCAATATGACCGACATGGACACCACCCTTATGATGGCGGACTATACGGTGAATACGCTGCGAGATTCTATGGGGCTCATGACCAATGAAATGCGCAATCTGATAACACGGCTCTCGGCCATGGAACAACACTCTAAGTTTTTAGAGGATTCATTAAAAGCCGTCCGCCTAAATAACAATGTGAGCGAACAGAATATGAATAATGCCATGCGCCATTTATCTCGTTCACTGCGTTATTTCTATGCCGGGAACTATCGCGCTTCTCTCCAGGAGGTGGAGGCGGCATTAGAGCTCAATCCGAATTTGGCCTTGGCTTATGCCCGCCGCGGGTCGATCTATTATAAATTGGGGGATATTCAGCGAGCCACTATCAATTGGAACTTGGCGCTACGGATGGATCCTGAGTATGATGATGTAAGAAATGTGCTTAAAGCACTGCATGAAAATCGTTTGAAATCAACCAGTATGATTAAGGAATAATCATGGATATTGCAACCCTTATAGGAATTATTTTAGGAATGGGGGCCATCATTGGAAGTATTTTTTTAATGACCCCGGATTTGGGTATGTTTGGATCTATTTCCAGTTTTGGTATTGTGTTTGGAGGTATGATCGCATCGGTTTCTGTTGCTTTTCCTTTAAAAGACGTTCTCCAGCTGGGGAACGCCATGGGAGCTGTTTTTAAGGGAAGCAAAGATTCTCTAGGCGATATAGTGGATGAAGCCGTTGAAGCATCTGAGGTTGCACGAAAAGGTACAGCAGACTTAGAAAATCATATTGGTAATATCAAAAGTTTTTTCTTTAGAGATGGGGCCCAAATGGTTATTGATGGTTATTCTCTAGAAGAATTGACTGAAATATTATATACCCGTATCGAATATCGAGAATTACGTGAAAATACTCAAGCTGGGTTATTTAAATCTATGGGTGTTATGTCTCCTGCCTGGGGAATGGTTGGAACTCTGATTGGTCTAGTAGTGATGTTATCTGGATTTGGTGAAGGGGGGACAGATACATTAGGTGCAGGTATGTCTGCAGCGCTCATTACAACTTTTTATGGGGCTGTATTTGCAAATTTATTTTTTCTACCTATGGCTGACAAAATAAAAACGCGAATTACGTTTACCAGCACAATCCAAAATTTGCAGGTAGAGGCTGCTCGTTTAATTCACCAAAAAAAACACCCCATCATTGTACGGGAAAAATTGAATTCATTTATTCCACCTAAAGAATGGAAAAAAGACGAAGGCTAGACTAAATGGCTGCCACCCCGCAAGAAGTAAAGAAATTTATCAAGAAAGGCAAAGAGCAGGTCGATGAGGGTCTTCCTGGATGGTTTGGTACATTTGCTGATATGATGACATTGCTGTTTGCTTTTTTTGTTTTATTGGCTGCTATTTCCACAATTGATCCTGTAAAGCTACAAAATATGGCAGATGGAATGGGAAAATCCGTAGGTAAAAAGAAAGAGATTGAAAACCAAGCCATGTCGCTCGGAGACATCCAAAAAGTAGCGCAAAAAATGATTGAAGAAATGGAAAAAGATTCCGAAACAGGAGAAAAGCCGGTAGAGGTTACCACCAGCCCTAAAGGTGTAACAATTGGTATTTCTTCCGACATCAGTTTTCAATCTGGTTCTGCAGAAACTAAACCTGAATTCATGGCAATTTTAAAGAAAATTTTACCCACCATTCAAGAATCTGTCTTTCAAATAGCTATTGAGGGCCATACGGATAGCGATCCTCTCCCTGCCGCCTTGAAGGTAAAATACCCTAGTAACTGGGAATTGTCTGGTGCTCGGGCCGCTGCTGTGGTGCGATTGCTTATTGGATTAGGAATAAATCCGACTCGATTGGAGGCCGTGGGTTATGGAGAATTTGTTCCACGGGATAGAAAAAATACGGAATTATTATCTCAAGATTTGGTCCAAAAATATAATTCTAACCCACAGCAAAAAGCACGAAATAGACGTGTAGAAATTACTTTTCTAGCGCCCCGTGGGGGGCCCGTGGGAAGAGAGACCACCACTGGGGGAGAGGGGTAATTATAAAATTTATATGGATAAGGGAGTTGATATGAAAAAGCGGAGTAATCGGGTATTGAGATATGCCCTCACATTGGGGTTGATTATGGTAGTTGGGCTCGGACAGTCCAGTGGCTATTTGGCTCAAAAATTGATGATAGAAAACAACCTGAGAAAGCGAATTTCTGATGCGCTTGAAAAGGTGATTGATAATCGAAAGTATGTTATTGATGTTAGCGTTGATCTGGAAATCAGCAGTGCATATGAAAATCAAACCACATATTCGCCTGGTGGCAGCAGTGGTGTGGAGTCTCTGAAAGCAGCAGAAGATATCTTAGCTGCCCAGGAAACACCAAAAAGAGGCAGTGTGGGCTTGCCCATTCCCGGGTTTGATTTTACGGCTGAAACATCCATAGAAGGTGAAGAAGTTGTGTCTGATGCGACAGAACAATCTATGGATAAACCCGCTGGGGACAACGTTGTGTCTCGCACACAAACCGAAACCCGCCCCGCAATGGCATCTGTACGCAACATGGAAATAAGTATTATTATTCAAGAGGGTGCAGCGCCTGAGCTGATTGAAAATATTCGCCAAGTGGTTATGGTTGCTTCCCGCTTCAACCGTCCGCGCGGTGATGTTTTGAGTATCATGACCGCCAGTTTTAAAGAGCGGCGAGATGAAAAATCTGCTGAACAAGTTCTGCTGAAAAATATTGCAGAAAAGCTGGAATCCCTTGAAAGCCAGCGCGAACGGCTTGGTGAAGTGGATTGGAAACAAGAACTTGAAAACTATAAAGAATCTGAAGAGGAGCGTCGCCAAGAAGATCGGCTTTATTTTCAATCTAAACTTGCTGAATTTGAAACTGCCGCCAGAGATGAATCCTATGACCAAGAACGGCAAGCCATGCTTCGGCAGGATTCGGTCCGACTTCAGGCTTTGAATGAAGAAATACAAAACCTTAAATCATTTTTAGGTACTGCAAATCTCTCGGACTCCGCAGCGGCCGAAGCCCAATCGTCTGTTCAGAGCAAGTTGGGTGAGAAGGAATCTTTGGATGCACAGATTGCTGAAAAGCTTGCTATGCTAGACAAAGTGCAAAGCGAGCTGGACAGTCAACCAAGTGGTGGCGGTAATGGTATGCTCATTTTTGTCGCTGTACTCAGCGCATTGGTTATTGTACTTATTGTTGTACTCGTATTTGTATTAATGAACAAACCCAAAGAACCCGCTATGCCCCCTTGGATGATGTATCCTCCTCGTCGGCCTAAAAAAAAAGATAATGGTGTAGCGCCATCTGCGCCCACACCTCAGCCTTCGCCCCCACCGGCACAGGCCGCAACTGAAGATGTGGCCGTACTTCAAAGTGAAGTAAACGACATGAAACAGGCCGTAGTATCCATGAGTGTTGGGCAGCCTCAGGCGGCAACAAAAATTGTGAAAGATTGGATATTAGAAGAAGCTCCACCGGAGCCCGAACCGGCACAAACGGCGCCGGAGCCCGAAGATGATGGCGGTAAAAAGAAGAAGAAAAAGAAGAAGAAATAAGAGGCTTTTATGATTTCTGACTATAATAGACTTTCCGGACTACAAAAGGTTGCGATCCTTTTTTCTGTTCTCGGTGAAAGCCTCGCTCTGAATCTGGTAAAGGGTTTAGATAAAACAGAGGTACGCAAAATCCGCGCTGCTATGCGCGGCGTAGGAAATGTAGCCTTTGCCGTCAAAAAACAAGTGATGGAAGAGTTTTATTTCTCATTTGTAAGTGAAAAGTTTCAAGAAGAGGAAGAAAGCGATGCGCCCAAAAAACCCTTTTCTTTTCTGAATGAACTTACGGATGAGCAGTTAATTGCGCTCTTGATTACAGAAACACCCCGGGTCATTGCCATTACCATTGCGCAACTATCTTCAGAAAAACGGATGATGGTATTAAACCGTATCAGCGAAGAAGAAAAAGGTCAGGTGCTACTTAACATTGGTAACCTAAACGATGTCCCTCTCGAAGCTGTAGTACAAATTGCAAACAAGCTACAGAAAAAATCAAGGCAACTACCAAAAACGGTGGCCTTTTCGCGTGGTGGCGGTAAAGACCTTGCAGACCTTTTGGGGGAAATGGATGCAGAAGATGAAGAAATGTTCATGTCTAACCTTGAACAGGATAATCCCGACTTAGCTGAAGAGGTAAAAAAATACCGCATTACATTTGAATCTATTTTCGAAATTTTCCCGGACAACCTACTGCGAGATCTCATGAATGCGGTAGACTTGGATTCCGTGGCAATGGCCCTAAAAGGAATGGAACAGTCCATCGCTGATAAAGTGATTAGTGTTCTTCCTAAAAAGAAACAGGCCATGTTTGAACCGGTGGAAGGCGCCGTGCCAAAGCGCGACGTAGACACCGCCCGAAAATCCATAGTCTCAGCAGCAAAACAAATGGAGCGTGATGGCGCATTTAAACTTGAAGATCTGCTCGGCGGTGAAACTGTAGAGTAGACCCTCGCTCAATATCGCTTAGATAAAAACCCCATCCCAATTCTGATTGAGACGGGGTTTTTTATTATTCCATATATCCGCTTAATTCACGCGCGGATGGATCGTCGGTATCCACCCATCTTGGCATCCAAAAGTGAGGAATTAGCTTATCATGGTTCCCAAAAAAAGATTCGTATACTTTTCTATAATAATAACTCTCCTTTAACACCGGTGTACAGTGGGTATATGTTTTAGCTTTCATATCAAATTCTGTATCAGAAATTTGGCTGTCCACAAACATCTGCAATACACGGTGCCAAGAATTTTCCTTTGCACTAACACCGTCAGAGAAAGCGCATTTTCGTCGCCACAACACATCTTTAGGAAGGAGATTTAATCCTTCGAATGATTGTCTGAGTAAATTTTTTTCTAAATGCTTTATTCCATCAAACAATTTTAATTCAGCAGGGATGGATAAATAATAACGAACAAATTCCTTATCTAAGAACGGCGTTCGTGCTTCCAATCCATTTGAGCTAATAGATCTATCAGACCGTAACACATCAAAGCGATGAATTTCTTCTACAAGCCTATGACATTCTGATTGAAACGCAGATGGAGATGGAGCGTTTCTCATATACAAATATCCGCCACATACCTCATCGCTGCCATCCCCGTTGAAAATTACTTTGCAGTTTGAGTTTTCCCGGATGAATTTTGACACTAAATTGTTTCCAACGCTGGCCCGAACTGTGGTCGTATCGTAAGATTCAATATTATAAATAACTGTTTCAATCGCATCCAAAAAATCCTTCTCAGATATTTGGATTTGGTGATGGTCCGTTCCCAGATGGGCGGCCACAGTCTGTGCATATTCCAAATCGATACTGCCGGGCATGCCAATAGAGAATGTCTTTAAGGGTGGTCCAACATTATATTGATTGACGAGAGCAGAAATCAGACTGGAATCCAACCCCCCGGAAAGAAGTGTACCAATCTCTCGTTCTGCCATCATTCGTTTCTTTACGGCATCTTCCAATCTAGTACGAATGCCTTCCAATAGTTCTGACTCACTAGCCTTTGAAAGTGTTTCTACTTTGTGAAAGTGGTACCGTGTGAGTTCACCTGTACGTTCCTGCCACCAATGGCCAGGCTTAAAGGGTGCCACTTTGTCGCATGTATTAATTAATGGTTTTGCTTCCGAAGCAATAAAGGTTTCTTTGCCTTTTGTGCCTATAAATCCCGGACGGACACCAAACGGATCCCTACCGGCATAAAGCTCATCTTTATTGTGGTCATGTAGGACAAACATGAAGACACCATCAAGCGCTTTAATGGTTTTTTCAATTCCATATGATTTATACATGTGGAGTATTATTTCACAATCCGACCCAGTTCGTAAATCAAAATCGTGAGCTGTAGCCAATGCTTTATAGTTATATATTTCCCCATTGCAAATGAGTGTTAGCGCACTATCTTCCGGGTGTACCAACGGCTGGTTCCCCGAAGCTGTTGTTCCCATAATCGACAAACGGTGAAATGCAAAAATGGTATTCCCGTCAACCATAATTACATTGGAGTTATCAGGTCCACGGTGTTTTATTTTATCTGACTCTTCCTTTAGTTCAGACCACTGAATAGAGTTTCCTCTATAGGCATAAATTCCGCACATTTATTCTTTCAATTTGGACATAAAAAAGCCCCCATGGCCTTTCGGTTGTGGGGGCTTCCTTAATAAGCTTTATTACCTGTTAGGTTACACAGGGGACCCCACGCCAAACGCATTGGCGTTATTATTATTATTAAGGACGATTGTGTAATGCATATCGATTCCGAAGCTACCAGTTATCCTCCACTCACTCCAATCTTTTTATTGGGTGGAGCTGAAAGCTTTTTGAGTGGTTGGATATCTTTTTTGCAAACAACAATGTTTGATCTGTAAAATAAGGCAACTCTGGGTTTCTAGATTGGCTGTCCACAAACCTCTGCAATACGCTGTGCCAAGATTTCTCCTCAACGCTGATACCATCAGGTATGCCATTGCTCGTTCTAGTGATTTATACCTGATATGGTTCGGTGTGTTTAATTGAGCCACAACCTATCACAATAAAGCCTAGCGCAAAAATGGTTGTTATTATTTTTAGCATATTTAATATGAAAAATTTTCTCTAATTGTTTTCCAATACAGCTTGAGCCGCTGCCAATCTAGCAATAGGAACACGAAATGGTGAACAGCTTACATAATCTAGACCATTAATATAGCAAAATTCAATACTCGCTGGATCGCCTCCATGTTCGCCACAAATTCCAAACTTTAATTCTTTTCGGCTTTCCCGCCCTTTTCTAACGGCCATTAAAATCAACCTGCCTACACCCTTCTGGTCTAAGCTTTGAAATGGATCGTGAGATAATATGTTATTTCCTAAATAATCGGGCAAAAATCCCCCTATGTCATCTCTGCTGAATCCATAGGTTGTTTGGGTCAAATCATTAGTGCCAAAACTAAAAAATTCCGCTTTTTCTGCAATTTCATCAGCCGTAAGGCAGGCCCTTGGTAGCTCAATCATTGTACCTACTAAATAATCAAATGTAATTCCAGTTTCTTCCATTACACTATCAGCTATGCTCCGTACAATTTTTTCTTGGTTATTGTACTCCATATAGGAACCCACTAGAGGAATCATGACTTCGGGCATTGCATTAATTTCCGAATTTTTAAGGGCTGCCGTTGCTTCAAATATTGCCCGAGCCTGCATTTCCGTAATTTCAGGATAGGCAATCCCCAATCGGCATCCGCGATGACCCAACATGGGATTGAACTCATGTAGGCTATTAATTCTTTGTCGAATTTTTTCGGCTGTTATATTTAATTCTTTTGCCAGTTTATCTATTTGTTCCTCGCTCAGAGTGATAAATTCATGCAATGGTGGATCTAAAAGTCGGATAGTAACTGGCTTATCAGCCATAGCTTCCAAAATTCCCATGAAATCCTCCCTTTGATAGGGCAATAAATTCATCACTGCTTCTCGACGTTCATTTTCATTTTCCGCCAAAATCATTTTCCGCATTTCAACAATTCGTTGTGGGTCAAAAAACATATGCTCCGTACGACACAACCCAATTCCTTCGGCTCCAAAAGCGATGGCTTGTTTAGAATCTTCTGAACTATCAGCGTTAGTTCTTACTTTAAGGGTTCTAAATTCATCTGCCCAATCCATGAGGCTTCGATAAGAATCGTTTGATTCTGGTTCTGCAGATTTAAGTGATACTTGGCCTAGATAAACGAGGCCTTTAGAACCATTCATTGAAATCCAATCCCCCTCTTTGATGAGAAAGTCTCCTGATCGCATTTCCTTTTTGATAAAATCAATATTTAGTGCAGCACAACCAACAATACAGCACTTACCCCAGCCTCTTGCAACCAAAGCTGCGTGGGATGTCATTCCGCCTTTAGCTGTTAGAATTGCCTCTGCAACATGCATTCCATGCACATCTTCTGGAGAAGTTTCTTCTCGAACCAATATAACATTTTCTCCATTTTTTACCCACTCCTCCGCATCATCTGCGGTGAAAACGACCCGGCCTACACTACCGCCGGGCCCAGCGGGTAACCCCCGCACAACCACTTCCGTTTTGACTTCTTCATCTAGATCTAAACTTGGATGCAACAATTCATCAAGCTGTGCCGGCTTAACTCGCAAGATGCCTGTTTCCTTTTCAATCATGCCTTCAGACACCATATCAACGGCCATTTTAATTGCGGCTCCACCAGTTCTTTTACCTGTCCTTGTTTGCAGCATCCATAGGTGACCATTTTCAATAGTGAATTCAATATCCTGCATATCCTTATAATGTTTTTCTAATTTTGTTCTTATTTCGTCAAGCTCTTGGTATACATGTGGTAAAAAGATTTCCAAAGATTGTAAATGTTTTGACTCTTCTGTCTTGGTGGATTCATTTAGCGGGTGGGGTGTTCGTATTCCTGCAACCACATCTTCACCTTGCGCATTTTGTAGCCATTCCCCATAGAAACGATTTTCCCCTGTTGCTGGATTCCGCGTAAAAGCAACGCCAGTAGCAGATTCTTCCCCAGTATTACCAAAGACCATTGCCTGCACATTTACTGCTGTACCCCATTCATCAGGAATATGTTCTATTTTACGGTAACTAATAGCTCGCTTCCCATTCCAGCTTTGAAATACAGCTTTGACCCCACCCCATAGTTGCTCGTAATGATCATCTGGAAAAGAACTGCCTAATACTTTTTCAATTTTATCTTTAAATAATTCTGAAATTTTTATCCAGTCATCACTGGATAAATCCACATCTGTTTTAAGGTTCTTTTCTGCTTTATACTGTTCCAAAATGCCCTCAAGCTGATGTCGTATCCCTAGACCATCTTGTGGTTCAATACCAGCAGCCTTTTCCATTACTACATCTGAATACATCATGATCAGACGTCGATATGCATCATAGACAAAACGCGGATTGTTAGTTTTTTGGATTAAAGCTGGAATTGTTTTAGATGTGAGTCCCACATTTAAAACGGTTTCCATCATACCGGGCATTGACATTCGAGCCCCAGACCTTACTGATAGAAGTAATGGATTTTCTGTATCTCCAAATATTTTCTCCATTACTGATTCTGTTTTACCCATACCTTCTTTTAATTGATTTTCCATGTCGATGGGGAATGCTCTATCGTTTTCATAGAAATATGTGCAAACATCCGTTGTAATGGTAAAGCCCGCAGGAACAGGTATTCCCAGCTTAACCATTTCAGCTAAGTTGGCCCCCTTTCCCCCAAGAAGATTTTTCATATCTGCCTTGCCCTCTGCCACTTGGCCTCCAAAAAAGTAAACTGATTTCATGGTTTTCCTTTTGTGATCATTTAAATAAAAAATATCATCAAATTTACATATGTAATTCATCCTTAACATTTAATTTCACTATATAAAAATAACTAAAATTTATGTCCAACCAATCCCTCTTGAAGCAATTAAATCGTTATAAAGTTCAGTATCCACAGGAAAATGAAAAGGTTGATGCTATGATTGTTTTACTAACAGAACAAAAAAGTAATTTTGAGAGAGATAGCTGGGATGGGCATTTTACTGGTTCTGCCTGGGTGGTAGATCAGTCACGGAAATGGGTGTTGATGACCCACCATTTTCAACTGGGTCTATGGCTCCAGCTGGGCGGCCATGCTGAAGGGAGGACAAACCTATTGAATGTGGCGCTGGAAGAAGCGAAAGAGGAATCAGGGTTGTCCCATTTTAAATTGTTGTCTGATGAAATTTTTGATCTAGACATCCACCGCATACCCCAATATAACGACACTCCTTCTCACCTCCATTACGACATACGATTTATTTTTGAGGCTCAGCATAATGATGAGGAAATCATCATCAGCGACGAATCCCATGATGTCGCATGGATCCATGTGAATGATGTTCTTCAAAAAAATCCTGAATCGTCTATGGTT
>CEUZ01290928.1_pt1 | contig 14533 bp, 11 predicted proteins | sample 361511 | NCBI WGS metagenome assembly CEUZ01 (sample SAMEA2622822, study PRJEB7988) | marine metagenome | biome: marine biome (ENVO:00000447); feature: surface water layer (ENVO:00002042); material: "saline water (ENVO:00002010), including plankton (ENVO:xxxxxxxx)" | depth 5 m
AAGATCATTTTCTTTACACCATCGGTCGATTATTTCTTTTGGAAATCCGTTAGGAAAAACAGGAAAAGCATTAAGAACTGGGACGCCCATCATTTCCCAATGCCCTGATGTGGTATCTTTCCCGGCGGAGTGTTCTTTCATAACTCCAAATGCACAATTGTTGTGATCATTTTTAGTTAAAGGGGGCGTGCCCTTCATTGGTGTTACATTTCCTATTCCCCATCGTCTGAGGTTTGGAAGGTGTAGAGGGCGTTTATTGGATAAGTTACCAAGGGTGTTTGCTCCTGTATCATTAAATTGAGCAGTGTCAGGGGCTTCTCCTGCACCCACCCCATCTAAAATAATCAGAATAACTCGTTCAAAAAGAGGATTCATGAGGCCACCTTAGTAAAGACTTGATTTATAACTTTTATTTTTTGAATCTTTTTTTTCAGAAGTTCCAGTAACAATCGCTACACTTGCAGAAGCGCCAATTCGACTTGCTCCTGCCTGAATCATCTTCTTTGCATCTTCTTGAGTTCGTATTCCTCCAGATGCTTTTACTCCCATTTCGTCTCCAACGATTCGTCTCATTAACTCGATATCTTCTACCGTTGCTCCTCCAGAAGCAAAGCCAGTTGATGTTTTTACAAAAGCGGCATCTGCTGCTTTTGTAAGAGCACATCCAATCACTTTTTCTTCTTGTGTAAGTTCTGCAGTTTCTAAAATCACTTTTACGGGGACGGGGGCAGCTGCATCTACAACCGCACTGATATCGTCAAGGACATGTGCATAGTCTTTTGCTTTTAAAGCGCCAATGTTAATCACCATATCGATTTCACCCGCACCATTTTTAATTGCTTCATTGGTTTCAAACACTTTTGAAGCAGTGGAACTTGCTCCGAGAGGAAACCCTACAACAGCAATGGGCACAGTTGCAGATCCCTTTAAGAGATCAGCGACTGTCTTTACGTAAGATGAATTCACACAAACAGTGGCAAATTGGTATTTTCGAGCCTCTTCACAAACTTTTCTAATTTGTTCTGGAGTGGCATCAGGTTTAAGTAACGTATGGTCTATTTTTCTTGCTAGGGACTCCTGACCCTCAAAAAGATGGGGTTCAAATGAAGCTTTTCGAATGGAATTTACCGGAATTGCGGCATGATTCCAGCGCGATGAGCTAGTTGACGATCCCGAGTCCGAGCGAGAAGGGGGGGCATTTTTGCCGACTGCCGATTCCATAGGCATGAGGGGAACTCCCTGTGAGATCAATTTTTCACGAACTGCGTCTGCAATTTGATCTACTAATGAATTTAAGGTGTTAGGAGAGAGATCCTCGTTATTTTGGGTTTTCATCTCCGCGTCTTTAGATGTATTTAGTCGGTTATTGAAGTTCATACCTTTTCTTGTCTCAAAAGCCATAATTGCCTACCCCTTTATTTGTTATAAGAGTTCCTACTTTTTACTTGAAGTGTCAAGTCGGATTCGGTAGCTCTTATAGTGAGAGTAAAGAGGGAAATCAGGATGAAAATCCGGTTTTCAGTCCTTTCCTTAGCTTAGGCCAGCGCAAGCGATTCCTCCTGAGTAAGAAGAAGGACCCTCAAAAAAGTTTTTAGACAAGAGAGACAGATAAAAAAAGGAACCTTAGATCAAAAAGATCTCAATCGTAGTTTGATTCAGAAAAAGAGCGTTCCGTCTGTGGCTTTTGTTTGGAGGTTGGATAGTTATCCCGCGAAGCACCCTCGCGGTTTTAAAATTTGCCGAGACGATTGGAATCAGTACGGCAGCAGGAAACAGTATTAGGAGCTTCAGCTTTGCATATTTGTGATCAATCCATTTCTCAATCCATTCCTAAAAGAACTGAAATCAGTTCCGATGGTTTGCGTTATGGTCGAGTCTTTCGTGTATTTTCTTTTAATCAAACGAGAGTCCCACAAATTTTATTCTATCTTTATTCAAAGCTAGAGTTGCGGTTGAAGCAAGAGAGTCAAAGGTTATTTTCATCCTTTGTTTTTTTCTGGGAGTTTTTTTTCCCGTCGATTACCTTCGTGAATGAATCACGGCCTGTTGTGTCTGAATGTCCATCGTTTCTTTAAAAATTGAGCGATTTCTTTTGGGATGGTTTGGGTGACCAAAAGAAATGAACTCAAAGAAGGAGCCTACTGATGGCACGAGAACTTATTATTAACGCATCTCTTCCAGAGACCCGAATTGCATTGATCGAAGATGGAGAAATCCAAGAGCTTCAGGTGGAGAGAGCTTCAGATCGTGGAATTGTTGGAAATATTTATAAGGGTCGAGTGACTCGAGTTTTACCAGGAATGCAAGCTGCATTTGTTGATATTGGTTTAGAAAAAGCAGCTTTTTTATATGTGGATGATGTTTTTCATTACGATAAGGATAAAAAAGCAAATACTGAATTGTCTCAGGATGAAGATCGAGAAGACTCTGATTTAGATGAGGAAGTTGAAGCAGAGGCCTTAGCAGAAGCGATTGAGCATGTAGAAGAGCTACGCGATACTGAGTCCGTTGATAACGACGGAGAAGAGGATGAAGACTTTGAAGAAGAGGATTCTGAAAATTCTTCTGAAGATGATTATGAAGATGAAGAGGATACGTTAGAAGAAGAGGAAACGCTTGATTCTGATGAGAGTGACGAAGAGGATTCTCAGGCTATGGCCACTGACGATGAGCCAGAGGCGGTTGAAGGGACTCTTGCTCCTCCTGCACAAGAATCTACTCAAGAGATTCAAGTATCTTCAGTAGAAAAAGAAAGTAATGAGGAACCGTCACTTAGTGATGAACAAAAGACTGAGCAAGGAGAGCATTCAGTTGAAGACTCATCTCAAGATGTCCAAGTTCAGTCTACCTCAGAATCAAACCAGAAAAAAAAGAACAATCGACGTCCACGACAGAATCGTAACAAAAACCAAGATCGTAAGAAAAAAAATTACCACGGTTTGCCGGAAAGTTATCATGAAGAGGTTGCCCAAGCTGGAGATAGTGCCTCTGATCGAGAAGCGATGAGTAGTATGGTTGGGGAAGAAACACAGAGCCCTGCTGGTTCTACTGTTCGATCGTTAGACTCTACTGGAGATAAAATTCGTAAAAGATCGGAATTTCGAGAAAGAAGAGGACGAGATAAAAAGATTAGGAGCAGACCTTCTAATCGTCCTCGAAAAAGTCGAGTAAGTATTGATGAAATTTTAAAAGAAGGTCAAGAAGTGATCGTTCAAGTTGCAAAAGATCCGATTGCAGCAAAAGGAGCTCGTTTAACTTGTCATGTGAGTTTGGCAGGAAGGCATCTTGTTTGTATGCCTACCATCGATCATGTAGGGGTGTCTCGAAGAATTGAGAAAGATGAAGAACGTCGTCGTTTTAGAAATTTTGTTGAAGACAATCGACCAGAAAATTATGGATTTATTGTTCGTACTGCGAGTGGCGGTAAGGATGCTGAAACTTGGTTAAAGAAAGATATGGAATACCTTGACCAGCTTTGGAAACAAATTAAAAAGAAAGCGGATGAGACTTCTGCTCCAGCCTTAATTCATGAAGATATGAACACTGTCCTTCGTTCTATTCGAGATTGGGTCAACGAAGATATCAGTAAAATTATTGTAGATTCAAAGTATTACTACAATGATATTAAGTCCTTTGTATCTCGATTTATGCCAAAAATTGAAGACCGAGTTGAGTTGTATCAAGGAGATATTCCTATTTTTGATGCTTATGGAATATCAACGGAGCTTCATCGAGCTTTGGAGAGAAAAGTTTGGTTAAAGTCTGGTGGTTATATTGTTGTTGATCAAGCAGAAGCATTGGTTGCTATTGATGTGAATACAGGACGATTTGTTGGTAAGAAAAATCTTGAGGATACAATTTTAAAAACAAATCTCGAAGCAGTTGAAGAAATTGCTTATCAGCTTCGTCTGAGAAATTGTGGTGGAATTATTATTATCGATTTAATCGATATGGAAAAAGATGAAAATAAAAGAAGAGTTTATAGAACCCTTGAAGATGCGCTTGCCAAGGATAGAGCTCGTCCAACAATTCTAAAAATTTCTGAGTTGGGACTGATCGAAATGACTCGAAAACGGACGAGAGACACTATGGTTCGAACCATGTGTGAACCTTGCCGTCATTGTGAATCTCGAGGATACGTAAAGAGTCGAAAGACAGTTGCATACGAAGTTTTAAGAGAGATTGAGAGAACTGGAATCGAAAGGGAAATTAAAAAGATTCTTGTTCAGTGTCATCCTGATGTCATTGAAATTTTAGCGACAGAAGAACGCGAAGTGATTGATCATCTAGAAAAGAGATATCGTAAACAGATTTACTTACAAGCGGTTGGTGATTTCCATGATGAACAATTTGAAGTTTCTGGGGATGCTTCTTTGAAGCCGATACAGACGACTCGACCGGCTCGTAATCATCAGAGAAATAATAATAAAAAAAGATCTCAACAGAAAAATCATAAGAAAACATCGGATCGGAATCGAAGACCTTCTGAAGATTCAAAGCAAGAAACGGATTCAGATTCAATCGGAAATCAAGTATCTTCTTCTGGAAATTCGGATTCTTCATCTGGTGTAGAAAATGAAGTGAATGGAAATATCGCAGCTCCAGTAAAAGAGGCTAATGAACCTAAAAATTGGAGTCCTTCGAATGATGATTTTGAGAGTGAAGAGGATCGATTGGCCTTTTTAAGGGCTCAGGCAGCTCAGGATGCGGCTCTAGCAAATTATGGTGAAGGAACGCCTCCAATGAGTCCTTCTGCAAATAACAATCGAAATGGCCGAAACCGTAATCCTGGGAACCGAGGAAGAAATCAACGGAGAAATAATAATCAACGAGGGAGACGTAAGCCAACACAAAGACGGAATAATCCTGAAGGTAATGGATCGACTCCCACTTCTCGTGATTAATCCATGAATCAGGCTACCTATCGCTTTTCAGTGAGTTTCAAAGAGTCTTCTCAGATCATTTATATGGATCAGGGGCTCTCTTTGGAGCAACTACTCGGTTTATTTTGGGAGCATTGGAAAGAACAAGGGCTTGTTGGGATTCATGAGGGAACCGTTCTTTCTGAGGAAGCATTCGATCTTGGAGTTGAGAAACAGGCTTGGATTTTGGACTCAGGAGAAACTCCTGTTAATCGAGATTGGGTTGCATCTAAGAATGAAGCCGGAAAAGCAACAGTTACTCTTTATTTCTCGAGTCAAGAAGCGGCTTGTGCAGCTCAAGAATGGCTTTCTTTTGCATTACAGAATAAAGAAGTAAGAGCGATTGAAGAAGTGATTCCTGAAGATTGGAATGCTGAGTGGAAAAAAAGTTTTAAACGTTTTTCTTTAGGTAAAAACTGGGAAGTGGTTCCAAGCTGGGAGAAAAAAAAAGATTCAAATAAAAGAACTCTGCGAATTCTTCCTGGAGCAGGATTTGGAACGGGAACACATGAAACAACTCAGTTGTGTTTGGAGTTAATGGAAAACCTTTCATGGAAGGGGTCTCCTTCTGTTTTGGATTTCGGAAGTGGTTCCGGAATCCTTTCTATTGCTGCTGCATTATTGGGTGCTTCCTCTGTTTTGGGTGTTGAAATTGATTCTTTGGCGGTTGACAATGCAAAAGAAAATGCTGAACTCAATGGTGTTGAATCAAAAGTTCAGTTTATTTCTTCTCTTGAAGATCAATCATATGATTTGGTTATAGCAAATATTTTAAGGCCCGTACTCATTGAATTCAGTGATGCTCTCATTCAACGATTACGACCTGGAGGAAGAATTATTCTTTCTGGTCTTATTGAGTCTGATGTGAAGGAAATCCAATCAAGGTACTCTGCACTTGGAGTGACCTGGGAAGCAGTTTCTCAAAAAAATGAATGGTGGGGCCTTTTGGGGCTACTTAAGGCTTAACTTTTGACCATGCTTCTAAAAAAGTATCATCAAATTCCTGAAGGTTTTTGGGCAAATGAGCACCTCTTTTTTTCAAAGCAGGCCACAAGTATTTGTGATGTCCTATGTGAAAAAATCCAGTTTGATCGAGTGGTGTGTCCGTTGAACATTGAGGTGGAGCAAGTCCATGAACAGATCCATTGATGTCTGACCCCAGAGTGGCATGAGAAGGGCCAATGATTGACACTAAATAATTCCACTGAATTACAGTTGCCGCAAAACTATCAGCACATGATTGAGTTTGTATGATGCCATCGAGCATTCTTTCTTCACTCACTAAGAGTCCAACAATTCCGTTTGTTTCTTTTACTTTATAAAGAAGGGATTCTGATATGCTTCGTTCACCCGGAGAAAATTTTCTTAAAGTCGTATGAGTAAAGAGGAGGGGGTGCTGAGCTTTTTTGATGAAAGGGAGTATATCTTTCACGCTGGCTTCTGTTGCATGAGAAAGATCAATCCAAACATTTTTTGCAATAAGTTTTTTGAGAAGTTTAATTCCAATTGGAGTAAGTCCTCTGGGATTCACAGGAACCGAGTCATGATAACGTGGACGAAAAAAGGATTGAATAAATGCAATTGGATTTGCCCAGACACGAAAACCTTTTAAAAATGCAGCTCCTCCGTGCTTGTCATCCATCAGATGTAAAAGTGTGACTATTCGAATTCCTCCTTGGATGACAAATTCTTCAATGTCTTGATCATTTTCTAAGATACCTTCCACTCCTTCTAAACTTAAAATCAAGACAGACTTATTTTTTTTTAGAGCAGTTTGTGCTTCACTGGATGATTTTGCTAGAACCCACTGGGGGTTTTGCTCCAAAAATTGATGGAGTTGTTTGATTTGAGTTCGAATGGAGTCTCTCATGTCCCAGGTAAAAAATGGATTCGCATACAAAGAAATAACGACAATCGATGCACCTGACTCATTTAAGGTTTTTGGGTTGGCTTGTGAGGAGAGTCCATCTTTCCATGAAGAAGCTTGAATGGGATCAAAGAAGTCTCCATTAAAAGCCCAGGTGAGTCCTTTTTTCATGAAAAGATGGGCATGAGTATCCACTGTGGCGTAGCTTTTCAAAGAAAGAAGAAGAAAGAAGATAAAAATTGTTTTCATGGAGTTTAGTGTAAATGGATTTTCTTTTTAAAATGAGGAAATTTTGTGAATTTTTGTCATATAAAAAAAGTATGTTTTTTTTAATGAAAATAAAGCTCGACAGATTTTGCTTAGCGTCATAGCGATTCTTTCATGAGAGAGTTTTCGAAAAAAATAAATTTTTTGTGGTTATGTGTACCCCTTCTTTTTTCAGCTTGTTTTGGGCCTGCAGACGTTAAAGATTTAGAGGCTTCATTACAGAAAGAGCTCGTAAAAAAAGAGTCTGTAAAGAAAGAGTCTTCGGAGATCCCTTTTCCTACGTTGTTAGATGAAAAACTTTATACACCTGAACAGGTTTGTGAAGATGCTCATCTACAAAATTCAACTGTGGCGTTTGCTCTTGTTCTTTTAAAAACACATCTTTGTGATTTTGGGACAGGAGTATGTGCAACGAGCCTGCTTTCGATTGCTGATCCAGATAATCAATGGATCCAAAAGAATTTTCAAACCTATCATTCTCGTTTTTTTATATACACGTTAGAAGGAAATACAGTTTGGCAACATAAGTCGATAAAAATGGCGAATTTAATCGAAGAGGCTTGGGGAAAAGGGGATGTGAATCCTGAAGTCGCAGTGGTTGACTTATCTCGACCTTGTGATGCAGACGACCTTGTGATCGGTCGAGATTATCTCATGAATTATCCAAACGCATTTTCTTTGAAAAGAAAACAAAGGGCCTCTGCTCTTGGAGAGCTTGTTTATTCTTTACTTAGACGTCGATACAGTTCAACCGAGTTAGAAATAAAAGGGATTGAAACTCCTGAGTATCGAGATGACCTTTTTGCTGAAACAGATTTTGATCAGGATCTAGGTAAAGCTTTAAAAAAAATAGATCTTCAGACTGAAAAAAGTATTGCTAGGAAAGCATTTACAATTGATTTTCGGCAAAAAAACTACACGATTACCGATCGAGAAAAAGAGCGAATAAACAAAAAACATTTTTCAGCTTTTTATTTTCATCTCATGAGTCACTTACAACTAAAAAAATAAAACTAAAGAAAGAGAGAGAGAGTTTTTATGAATAAAGTTATTTCCGTTTTAGGTATCATTGCGTTGTTTGTTGTTACCGGATGTGAACAAGTTGAGACTGCGCTTGAAAAAGATGTGGCAATGAGCCAGGAAGTGAATGAAGAAAGTGCATCTCGAGCTGCTGTTTTAGTTTCAGTTACCACTTATGGAGCTTCTTGGTGTCATTTCTGTAACGTTCATAAAAGAGGAATGGGATTGGAAGACGGTGTAAAAAAAGTTTTTGATTATGGGTTTGGAAAGGTACCTATGGTCTATATTGATACTGAGAAGTCAGATGTGAAAGCTCCAAAAATTGATCAATGTGGAGGTATTCCTCTGACAGTAGCTGAGGTATTGTTTCCCACTCGATTAAAGAAGAGAAGAGTTTTCTTTTGTGGAGCAGCTCCAGTTGGACGAGGAGAGCAATATCAGAGTGTTTTTAGAAGAGCGCTTGAGTGGTCTGTCGTAGAACTTCTGGAAAATGAAGATCAGAATTTAGTGGACGGTTATAACGTTTATTTCAAGAAGCAAGACGCAGGAGTTACTACTTTACCTAAATGGTAATCTTTTAGTTCAAATTTATCGGGGGTAGGGAGCAGGCTTTTTTCAGAACACAGGATTAGTGTATGAAAAAAGTCTGTTTTTTTAAAATAAGATAGATAAAAGCTCGATTTTTGACTTAATGTGTCATAAGTCTTCCATATGAAGACTTTCACGTTCAGGCATTTCAATCTTTTGATAATTGTCCCTTTTCTCTTCTCTGCTTGCCGTCCTCCCGAAAATACAACCCCCCCCTCTGTGGTTGTGGATTCTGATTTTCCAATTCTTTTAAATGAAAATTTTTACTCTCCTCGCCAAGTTTGTGAACATGCAAAGCAAAACCGTCCGGATCAAAAATTTGCACTAGTTCTTTTAAAAACTCATCTATGCGATAGTGGCACAGGCGTGTGCATGATGAGTCTTCTTTCGTTTTCTGATTCAAACCATCGATGGTTAAAAGAGAACTTTCAAAGGTATCACACTCGATTTTTTGCTTACACTCTCGAGGGAAAAGAAGTTTGGCAAAACACTTTTGCTTTAAAAAACTTAATTGCTGAATCTTGGGGTAAAAATGATGTTAATCCAGAAATTTCAGTTTTAGATCTAACCAAGCCTTGTGATTCAGATTCTTTGGTGATCGGAAGACATTACTTGATGGAGTATACATCTGCTTTTAACGGAGTTCCCTATGACCAAGCTCTTATTATTGAGTCGCTTGTCTATTCTGTTTTATTAACAAGATATTCCAGAAAAGACCTTGTTGAAATGGGACTTCCTGAGCCGGAATTGTCTTATCAAAGTTTTTCTCAATTCAGTACTGTTGATGATGCGTTTACTCTTTTAAGTAAATTGAATCAGCAAACACGAGATGCGATCTCGGAAGGATCTCTCCATGTTGTAGAGAGAAATTTACAGAAAGTCCTTACGAATAAAGAGATAAAAGCGTACCGAGATAATCCCAATGATGGAATTTATTTTCATTTTTTTACGGATTTAAATGTAACCCCTCAGACAAATGGAGAATGAGTCAATGAAACAAATTAAAATTTTTGGACTTTTTATGATGCTGGGTTTGTTCAGTGCTTGTCCAGCACAACAAGTTTCAACAAATCAGCCAGGAGATTCATATAAAAAAATTGAAGTCTCTGTTACGACTTATGGAGCTCAGTGGTGTGGTTTTTGTCAAAAACATAAAGAAGGAATGGGATTAGCAGTAGGAGTGGAAAAGACTTTTGATTTTCCATTTGGAAAAGTACCAATGGTGTATATTGACATAGAAGCACCTGATGCTCCTTTGCCTCAGGTCACTTATTGTGGTGGAGTTCCTGAAAGCGTTATTCAAGTTCAATATGAAGGGAATCCTACTTCAGAACCTAAAGTCGCATACCTTTGTGGGTCATTACCTTTTGGTCCTTTATCTCCACAAGACTATCAAGCCGTTTTTGGTGACTTGATTGAATGGGGAGTGGCTGACTTAATTGAGACCCCTGATTTAAAAATGGTCAATCTTTTTGAACTTGTTACGACTCGAATTGCAACGCAAGATCTTAATCTACCTGATTGGGGAAAAATCCTTAGTAAGTAATAAGGTTCTCCGATTCTGGATAGAACGGGAGACCTTCCGTATTTTCGGGAACTTTTTTGGCGTCAATTAAAAGTACAACTTTTAATTGACACTGTTTTTTACTGCTGTAGAATCAAAGGATGTATCAGCGAGAGCTTTCCTCTATTTTATTAGATAGTCTTCAGTCATATGACATTTTGACTCTTCTTGGACCAAGACAGTCAGGGAAAACAACTTTGGTGCAAGTTCTTTTTCCTCATTTTGAATATCGATCACTTGAAAATCCGGATGAAAGAGAAAGAGCACAGGAGGACCCTAAGGGCTTTCTTAGAGGATTATCAAAAAATGTAATTTTAGATGAATTTCAACGTGTTCCAAAGCTGTCTTCATATATTCAGGGAATCGTTGATCACCCGAACAACGATAAAAAGTTTATTCTTACCGGATCTAATGGATTGATGCTTGTAGATAGTATTACTCAAACTTTGGCAGGAAGAACTCAGTTGTTCGAACTTCTACCTTTAAGTTTTCGTGAAATTTATCAAAAAAATAAAGAAATAGATTTAGATGAGCTTCTTATTCAAGGAGGGTATCCAAAAATTTATGATAAAAAATTAAATTCTCGTTCTTGGCATCAGAGCTATTTTCAACTTTATGTAGAAAAAGACATTCGCTTAATTACTCAACTTAAAAATATAGACTTGTTTGAAAACTTTGTTAGGCTTGCAGCTGGAAGAGCAGGGCAGCTGATTAATTATTCATCTCTTGGAAATGAAGTTGGAGTGAGTGCTCCCACTATTCAACAGTGGATCTCAGCATTAAAAACCACATATATTTGTTTTAGTCTTCCTGCTCATTTTAAAAATTTCAATAAAAGGATTGTAAAGTCTTCAAAGTTGTATTTCTATGATACAGGTTTGCTTTGTTATCTGCTTGGTATATACGAAAAAAAACAATTAGAGAATCATCCATTACGAGGAAATATATTTGAGAATTTTGTTGTTAGCGAATTTGTTAAAAATAAAATGAATCAAGGGCTTCCTTCTCAGTATTATTTTTGGAGAGATCAAAAGGGGCATGAAATTGATTTATTGGATGATCGCTCTTCTGTTCTTTTTCCGATTGAAATTAAAAAGTCTGAAACATTTAATTCTTCATTTATTAAGAATATCAATTATTTTAATAAACTCATAAAAGAAGCGTCTTTTCCTCATGAGGGACGTTTTGGAAAAGTTATTTATTGTGGGGATCAAGACTTTATTTTTAAAGATGTAGTCATTGAAAATTGGAGAACTAGTTTTTTAACTGATTAGCTTTATTGCTAGATTTTCTGGGTTGCTCTTTGAATGCGGTCCATAATTGATTCAGTATTTCGAAAATACGATGGACATGGTTCACAAAGGATAAGATCAACTTCAGAGTCATCAAGAGTTCTGAATCCAAGATAGAGCTCTTGAGTCGAGGTGTTTTCGGTCAAGGAATAGGATGTGATCATTCTTTCGATCAGATGAGAGAGTTCTGATTCAACAAGGTGTGGGTTTTCTTCAAAGGTTAGGATTCCGACCTGATCTACTGAATCTGAAATGAGATCTTTGATTTTTGTTTTTTGTGATGAACTCATGTTGGAGAGTGATTCAGGGAGAAGATAAAATGGTTTTTCAGGAGCGTAGTGTTGTTCAAGCTGTCCTGGAGCCTGGGGTTTTGATGTAGATGTCGTATCAATAAGAAGCGTTTCATTCACTTGTTCTTCAATTTGATGTGGTAAAATTTCACCTTTTCTTAAAATTTTTAATTCATTTTCGGTGACAAGCAAGATTGTTGACTCAATTCCGATATCACAAGGTCCACCATCTAAAATCATTTGAATTTTTCCATCCAGTTCTTGAAGTACGTGACTGGCACGAGTTGGACTGATTTTTCCAAAGCGGTTCGCACTTGGAGCAGCAACTCCTTTTGGCACTTTTTTTAAAAGTTTTTGAAAATCTGGATGAGAGGGAGAACGAAGAGCAATTGTTGGTAAACCACTGGTAATACTGTCTGAAATAGTTTCGTTTTTAGGAAGAACTAAGGTCAATGGACCAGGCCAAAAGACCGAAGTGAGTGAATAAATTTGCTGTTTCCTCTTTTTTGAAAACCCGTCAAGATTAACCCATTGTTTTAATGATTCTAAGTCTTGATTCGATTCCCATGGAATATGGACAATTAGCGGATCATATGAAGGTCTTTCTTTCACTTTAAAGACTGATTGAATTGCAGATTCAATTTCAATTGAAGCTCCTAGACCGTAAACAGTTTCTGTTGGCAATCCAACGAGCTTACCTTCATTGAGCAGTCTGGCTGCTTCGATAATGGATTCCTCATTTGCAGGAATGATCTGTGTATTCATGATGAAAGGGTTTTAAAATGACTTTCTAAAAAATACCAGACTTCTCTTATTTTTCGTCCTCGAGAGCCTTTTAAGAAAATAAGATCTCCATTTTTTATTTTTAAAATCAACTGTTTAGCTAGTTTTTCTCGATTTTCAAAAAATTCAATTTCCCCTGAAAACCCCTTTTTTTTGAGTTTGTCATAAAGAGATTTCATTAATGGGCCATGAAGGTAAACTCCGTAAGGATTTGCATCAATAATCGGTTGAGCAAGGTTTTCATGAAAAACAACTTCTTTGGGACCGAGTTCAAGCATGTCTCCTAAAACGTACCATTGTCGGTTTTTATGTGATTGTAGTGTTTTGATTGCTGCAAGCATTGAAGTCGGGTTCGCATTGTAATAATCACAATAAAATTGAATTCCATTGAGTTCTTTCATTTGAGCTCTTCCTTCAGCAGGGGAAAAAAGAGAAGCTCCTTTTTGAAAATCTTCGGGTTGAAGTCCGACTTCAAGAGTAGCAGCAATGGCTCCGGTCTGATTCAGAGCATGATGAAGTCCTTCTAATAAAAGGGGGACTTTAAATTTTTGTTTTTTTGTTTCAATAAGAAGATGTCCTTCTTCTATTTGAGAATACACGGTTGCTTGTTTTTCAAATCCATAGGTTTGTTCATTTTGAATCAACGGAGCTTGAAGAGGGTCGCTTAAGTTTACAATTGTAGTGGCTCCTTGCTTTGTAGCCTCTTGTATTCCACTCCATTCTTCACTCACAACCGTTTCAATATCTTTTAAAAACTCAAGGTGCTCTGGTCCTAATGTAGTCATTAAGAGGTGAGTAGGAGAAACATTTTGTATATGTTTTTTCATGGTTCCAATTGAATCAATTCCAATTTCTACAATTGAGCATTGATGATGCTTTCTTATTTCCAACAAAGTCATTGGAATTCCTATCATGCCATTTTGACTTCCAATGGTTTTGTGGACGAATTGAAACTTTGCTTGTAAAAATGAAGCAATCATTTCTTTTGTTGTTGTTTTTCCAACACTTCCAATAATACTGATCATTGGGAGGTTGAATTTTTTTCTCCAAGAAACACCTAAAGCCTCATAAGCTTTTAAGGTGTCTTTGACTTCAAAAACATCGACTTCAGATGAAGAAAATGGAAGTTCTGTAAGGACTCCTGTTGCTCCAGCTTTAATTGCTTGTTGAATAAAGTCATGTCCATCAAAAGAATCTCCCTTGAGAGGGACAAAGAGATCACCTGGTTTTATTTTTCTGGAATCTGTTTGTATTTGGTTAAAAAATGAGAACAAGTTCTCTTGATTGATTTGGAGAACTTCTTTAATCCATGAGCAAGGGTATCCTTCAAAATTCATGGTTTGATTATGGCATAGAAACGAGAAAAAAAAAGGCCTGACAAAGTCAGGCCTTTTCTTTCTACTTAAAGTAAAAGTCAATTACTTCAATTCAGCATCAATGATCTCTTTGAATACTTCAAAAGGTTGAGCTCCGCTGACTAAATTACCATTCACAAGGAAAGTTGGGGTTGATCTGATTCCAAGGGTTTCTCCTGCTTTTAAATCATTTTCAACGAAGGATGCGAATTTTTTTGATTTCACACACTCTTCGAATTTTTTAGTATCAACACCGACTTTTGTTGCATATTTGACAAGATCTTCTGGAGAAAGTTTTCTTTGGTTCTCAAAAAGAATATCATGATATGCCCAGAATTTATCTGCGTTTTGTTCATGAACACACATCGAAGCTTCTGATGCAGGCTTAGCTTGTCCGTGCATTGGAAGAGGGAAGTGTTTAAATGCAATTTTCACTTTTTTCCCATATTTCTTTTTGATTTTTTCTAAAGAGTCAAGCGCTCTAGAACAGAATGGACATTGAAAATCAGAGTATTCAACAATAGTGACTTTTGCATCTTTTCCACCCCAAACTGGTGATTTTCCGATGTCGACTTTCACGTTGAG
>CEUZ01290819.1_pt1 | contig 14529 bp, 9 predicted proteins | sample 361511 | NCBI WGS metagenome assembly CEUZ01 (sample SAMEA2622822, study PRJEB7988) | marine metagenome | biome: marine biome (ENVO:00000447); feature: surface water layer (ENVO:00002042); material: "saline water (ENVO:00002010), including plankton (ENVO:xxxxxxxx)" | depth 5 m
TCTTCAGTTCTTGGATTATCAGGTGTGACATAACAATGATTGGCATACAGTTCTGCAACCTTAGCCATTTCTGGACGCTTCGTAAAATCTCTATCTCCTCCAGCACCAAAGACTACAAGTATTTTGGTTTCTTTTTGGGATAATTGTTTGATTGTTCCCAAAACTTTATCGTAAGCATCGGGCGTATGAGCATAATCAATCAACGCAGTAGCACCATTTTTAAGGGTAAATGGCTCCATTCTTCCTGGTATTGCGGAACAGGCAGAAATTCCCTTTTCGATAATGCTATTTTCGATTCCCAAGGTATGAGCACCAGAAACAGCCGCTAGGATATTCTCAGCATTGAATTCTCCAAGAAGCTCGGATTGCACTTTATAAGTTTCATTTCCTGCTTTAATTATTCCTTGGATTCCACTTAAACCCATTTCTAATTCCTGATAGTGCACAGATGCGCCATTACTTCTAGAATAATTCAGAACAGGTGCATTGGTTTCACCAGCAATACGTATACCACTGGGGTCTGTTTCATTAACAATTGCTGTTGAATCTAGCTGGAGCATGCGAAATAGTCTGGCCTTGGATTGAAAATAAGCTTCCATGGTGCCATGGTAGTCTAAATGCTCTCGTGTCAGATTAGTGAAGATTGCCATGTTAAAATGCACATCAGACACTCGATATTGATCCAGTGCATGTGATGAGACTTCCATAACAACATGCGAGAAACCCATATACTTCAAATCCGAAAGTATTTTTTGTATGGATATGGCATCTGGTGTGGTCAAGGATTTGATCTGTTCAAACCCTTCAGCTATTAATCCCAGTGTCCCGATCTGTGCAGTTTTCTGCCCAGCGTGGGATAAGATAGAAGCTAGAAGGAAAGTGGTGGTTGTTTTTCCGTTTGTCCCGGTAATACCTGTTATTTGTAAATCTCGGGATGGATGATCATAAAATTCAGCAGCGATTAAAGATGCAGCTCGACGGGGATTGGCAACTTTTATCTGTGGTATTTGCAATGCGCCCAAGTCCCTCCCATTGGAAAGAATTGCCGATGCTCCATTTGCAATCGCATCATGGATATAATCGTGTCCATCATGGATATTCCCAGGAATAGCCATGAATAAATCTCCCTTAGAAATATGGGCAGAATTAAACTTAAGACCACTTATTGAAATATCCGGAACTGTCTCTGATCTCATTAACTTTCGGGTAAGGCTTTTTAGTGTCTTGTTCATTTAAGGTTTATCAAACAGGTTTTTCCATTGGTTAAAATTGTACCTGGTCTTGGACTTTGCCAGGCTACTTTTCCACTACCCTCAATCTTGAATTTTATTCCACTGCTTCGCAAAGTAGTCATTGCTTTTCGCATACTGAACCCGCGAACGTCCGGCATTTTAACCTGATTATTGTAACTGGTTATCATAGAAAGAACTGGGGGCGATTTGACAGACACTTGACTGGCGACAGGTTGAGTTTTGGCCATGACAATATCGTTACGAATGGGTTTTTTAAAATGCTTGGCTGCATCTTTTTTTAACCGTGCAGGAGGGATAATGCTGTCATCCAAATTAATAATTCGTTTCATTAATCTTTTAAAAGTAACAGCAGCACCTTCTGAGCCCCAGTGATAAGGTTTGTGCGGTTCATCTAATATAATCAGACCCAGCAACTGAGGTTTTTCAGATGGAAACAAACCAACAAAGTTGGAAATGTATTTATCATCAGAATATTTACCATCTATGACTTTCTTTGCTGTCCCAGTTTTACCTGCCACATCCCAACCTGCAATTTCTGCATTATGTCCAGTACCATTAACAACAACAGAACGCAGCATTTTCTGGACTTGATCCATCACTCTCCGATTTGTAACCTGGCGAATAATGCTCGGTTCTTCTGCGTAAACAACATCTTTATTATCCTTAATAATTTGTCGGATTAACCTGGGGGTCACCATGAAGCCGCCATTTGCTACTGCGCAATAGGCAGTTGCCAGTTGAATTGCGGTTACCCCGACCTCATATCCCATAGCAATTTGTCCTTGGGATACACGGCTCCAATTTTTTACAGGATGTAGTTTTCCAGAAAGTTCTCCTGCCAGACTGATCCGAGTCGTGGTTCCAAACCCCAGGTTTCGGGCTGTTTCAAACAGGGGAATCGATCCTACCTGCTCCATGACCTTGACTACACCTATATTACTGGAGTTTTGAATAATTTGCGGAAAAGTCAAAAAACCATATTTCTCATGATCCTTTATTGTAATATCGTAATAGGGGAATTCACCATTTTCACAATTGAATTCTTCGGTAAGGCTAATGGCATTTTCTGAAAGCGCAGCAATTGCAGCAACCACCTTAAAAGTGGATCCTGGTTCAAATTGATCCGTAACCGCGCGAACACGGTGGTAATCCATCTCGGTCTCAAAATAGCGGTTGTTATCGAAACCAGGCGTGGAAGCCATAGCTAGAATCTCCCCAGTTTGTGGATTCATAACTATGCCTGTTGCGGCTTTTGCGTAGGTCTCCTTTTGCCGTCTACCGAGCTCTTCCTCGAGTATTGACTGGTACTCCAAATCTATGGTTAACTGTATGTTATCGCCATCAACAGGTTTTTGATACGGATTACCACTTTTCTGCTGAAATTTTCCTTTCCAGCCTTTGGTCTTGATTATCCATCCCGGGGTGCCAGTCAAATATTGATTAAAATCTTTCTCTATACCGGATATTCCCATATTATCCACATTGGTATAGCCCAGTATCTGTGCTGCTACGGAATTATGAGGGTAATAGCGGCGATAGTGTCGTTTAATGTGAAATCCATCCAAGGCTATATTTTCCAATTTTCCTAGAGTTTCTCTTTGTAGGTTCCGGTCCAAGTAAACGAAATTATCTTTTGAATTCAGTTTTTCTAGGTATTTAAGAATCGGTTTACCTGTTTGTTCACTCAAGGCGTTCGCCAGATTGACTTTGTCTTTGACATCACCGGGCTTTGCGGAAAGGGTATAATGAATAATATTTCTTGTAAAAGGTCGGTTATTGCGATCGTAAATATTTCCACGATTGGCAATCAGGGTTTGTTTTTTTTGGGCATGAGTTAAAATAACCTTTTGATATTTACTTCGGTTTAGGATTTGTATTTGGAATAATTTTGCACAAAGTACGGACCAGGATAAAATGACAAAACATGTAACCGCAGTAATTCTTTTACGAAATTTCAAATACGTTTTTGTCATAAGTTTTTCATTAGGTTTTTATTGACAGATATCAATAAAGTTTCCGGTTCCGTGAAAACCATGTTTAAATCTGCCATCGCCCTTTTTGCAATAACATCAGGCCTGCTAAGAGATTCAATCTCACTTTTAAGTTCTTGCAGTTCATTGGACAGTTCGCTAGCGGTTGAATTTTGTATTTCAATCGCCAACAGTGTTTCATCAATTTCTGTATAGACCCATAAATAAATGATAAGAGAAGTAATCACGCCAAATGTTGCTATAAAAAAAATGACACTTTGGATTAAGTCTCTTAATCTTTTTGACCTTCTTTTCCTAGACATCAGGCCATCCTTTCCGCCACACGTAGTTTTGCACTTTTTGAGCGTTTGTTATTGGCTATTTCTGTGTCAGATGCAGTGATTGGTTTTGGGGTTAAAATTGTCAAGCGCCCTTCATCTGATAATTTTTTAAACCTGTGCTTAACTTGACGGTCTTCTAAAGAGTGGAAACTTATGATAGCGATTCGACCACCAATTGTTAAATAATCAATGAAATTAGCTAAAAATATATTTAAGTACTCCAATTCACTATTTACATTGATCCGGATTGCCTGAAATACTCGCGCAAGTGTTCTGTTACGATGTTTGGGATGGGTAACCTTGCTAACCGCATCTACCAGGTCATATACAGATTTCAATGGACGGCATTTTTCTATATTCTTCGAAATGGCTCGTGAACGTCGTTCTTCACCGTTTTTATAAATGATATTGGCTAGATCCTGCGCGGGCATTGTATTTAAAATATCATTGGCCGCTTTAGATTGCGATTGATCAAATCTCATATCCAATGGTGAATCCGATTGGAATGAAAAACCCCTGGAATTGGAATCCAATTGCATAGATGACATTCCAAGGTCCAAGAGAAATCCGTTCACCTGTTGGACTCCATGCAGGTCAAGAGTGGATTTAATTTTATGATAGGATCTGTGATGAAGTGAGATGGATACAGGTGAGGCGGAAAAACGCTGTCTACAATGCGATAGAGCCTCTTCATCCCGATCAATCCCTATATAAAGTCCTTGATTGGAAAGTTGCTTGATGATAAGTGCTGCATGCCCGCCAGCTCCGATGGTTCCATCGAAGTAAACTCCATTGGGATATATATGTAGGGACGATAATACTTCTTTGCTCAATACTGGCATATGAAGCATTGGTCCCTGCGGAGAGGGATTCGCCATCAGAGTATAATTTTATCCGCGAGGTCATCATAAGCATCTGGCTCAATTTCCAGATTTTTCTGATCTACTATTTTTAATGTATTAGGATTCCAAATCTCTATTTTATTGATCATACCAATAATAAGTACATCCTTTTCAAGACTGGCATATTCGATCAGGGACGGAGTCAGTGTGACCCGTCCCTGCTTATCATATGTGGAAGGGGAAGCATACCTTGCGGTATCCCGCACAAATGTACGATGGATATTTTTTACGGAAGATAAATTGCGAAGATTTGTTTCAATCTCTTTCCATTGTTCCAAAGGATAAACCCAAACACAAGGATCCAACCCTCGAGCAATTACAAATGTATTTTGACTATCTACAGAGAGGGATTGTCTAAATTTTGCCGGGATATTTACTCGGCCCTTAGAATCGAGGGAATATGTGTATTCGCCAATAAATGTGTTATCAGTCAATGTCATGTCATAAAAGGGGTAATTACCCACAACTACCCATAATCTTACAAACTAACACAAAAAATGTCAATATTTAATCTATACTTAATTATAGTTAACATAGTTATTTCCTTCGGATTTGGATCCAATGGGGAATGGTGGGTGATTATCTAAGATTTGTGGTTATTGCAGCGGACGATACCGCTGAATTACCAAACTAGGAGGATTTGTAGGCTTTATGGTTAGTTTTACAGGGTGTTGATGGCCCTGAGTGTTAATTGTGTAACCGTTGATGAAAATTGATAGTCCTGCTGTATGCGTAAAAAGCAGTTCTGATCTAGTTTTAAACTTTTCTAGTGTTTTTTCAACATCAGGTAGCAACCTGTAGCTTATAGGATTGGCGACACCATTCTTGAAAGAAAATGCTGTTTCTTTCCTAGGGATCAATTTGATGGTAAATGGTGGATCAGTAGGTAAGAGTTCCTCGCTAAATTGGTCCTGATGATATCCTGATACCAAATCCTCATTGGAAATGATCTGTGTATGGTTTTGCAGCATAGCTCCATATTCACTAATCACAGCAGAACTTTCCTGATTAAATATTTTTTGGGATATAATGATGACAAAAATAAATATAATTAGTAATACACCAGCTTTTATAAGATCCTGGCGGGTTTTCTGATTTGGGTACCCTGACATCAATTGGTCCAACCTAGTTATCTCCACATCTTCAATTGGATCTTCTTTTATGCTTGCCATTGAGGAAATTGGAGAAGCTGATGTTCCCAAAAATGAATCTAGTTGTTCTAGTGCACGGTCGGCATTACCACCAATTTCATCAGCATAGGCTCTCAAAAATAATCGCAAATATGGAATGGGTAAAATATCAAAATCCCCTGCTTCGACTGCACGTAGATAGCGAATGTTTATTTTGGTCCGATCGTGAATCTGTTCCAGGGAGATTCCTTTCGATTTTCGCAATTCCTTTAATTCGATGTAAAATGTAGCCATAGCTCTAATGAGAAGTATGAAGTTACATGTCGCAATTCTCCTCACAAAAGAATGATTTTTTAATCATCAGACCTATTGGGAGATTGCCGGAGTTGTTTTTTCTGGCTTTTTATTTTTTTATTTTTCAATCGATTTTGATTTGCCTTTTCTGGGACCTTTGATTTTTTGCGAAGTTTGGGACGTTTTGCTGCATCTGTAAATAAGTTCACGAGCCGTTCGAATGCAGCTTTTTTATTCCTAGATTGAGATCGATAATTTTGTGCTTTAATAATGATGACTCCATTTTTGTTCATCAGGCGGCCGGCAACCTTTTTCAAACGTTGGATGAACCATCTGGGGTAATATTGCGAGTTTACAGTGTATTTAAGTATAATTGCAGTTGATACCTTATTAACATGCTGGCCACCAGGGCCAGAAGCACGTGCTGCTCTGTACTGAATTTCTTGACTATTGATGCATATTTGAGCAGTAATCTTGATTATAGTATTTCCAGTTGTTTTTTGATTCTACGGTATTCTTTAAAAAATGCCGCAAGGGGCAGACCCATTACATTAAAATAGCAGCCATCCACCTTTTTTACCTGGACAGAAAACCAGTCCTGTATCCCGTAACTTCCAGCCTTATCGAATGGTTTATAATTGTCAATATAATAAAAGATATCAGAATCAGATAATGTGTTAAATGAAACTTCAGTTTGTTCATTTATAGTACGATCAATACCATATTTTTCATAGGAAAAATGTACACCAGTAACCACTTTATGGGCACGGCCGGAAAGACTTTTCAACATATGATAACTATCATTTTTGTTTTTAGGTTTACCTAAAATTTTATGATCCAGGACTACAATTGTATCTGCTGCAACAATCAGAGACCGGGGATTGGATTTAGCCACATCCATTGCTTTTTCCTTTGCCCAGTATTTAGTAAATATTTCCGGGGACAAATTCAGAGATAAGTTTTCATGTATTTGGCTCGGGTATACTTCAAATTTCAAGCCAATTTGCTCTAAAAGCTGTTTTCTGCGTGGAGAACTGGAAGCCAGTATCAAGGGTAATTTCATAGGATATCCCTCATTAAAATTTTGCACATCGCCCAATATATGTTTCAGTATTTTTTAATCCTTTTGCCTTTAATCGATACAAATAAACGCCATTGGCCAACTGTCCACCGAAAGCATCATTACCATCCCAATCAATATAATGGTATCCAGGCTGAAGTGTAACCGTATCAAAGGATTTAATGCGGCGGCCACCCAGGGAGTATATGTCCAACTTCACTTTGGCGCTAGAGGTGATTTCAAAGGTAAATTGGGTCATGTTGGAAAATGGGTTGGGATAATTATAGACATTATAAATCTTTAATTTAGATTCAAATATTCTCGATAATTGTATTTCCTGCTCACTAGGATTATTGGCATTATCCCAAGCTTTTACTAGAAGATGCAGTTTATCATCACCATTCAGAATATATATATCTATGGTGCCAGTGGTAATGCTATTCTGCTCGTAGTAGAACTGGTGAGTAATATTCTCTGTCAAATCTTTGTTCAAATCTGTTATCTGAATTTCATGACCGGTTTCGTTGGTTACATTGATGCCTATTGGGTCAGACAAGCGTAGGACCAGTGTTTCTTCCGTTGATAAGTGGTCTCCTGAGCGGAGAACCAGACCGGAGGATGTTTCAAAATTAATAATTGGTCCGTTCCCATCGGCGGTTGCCCCTCCACCTACCAGAGGAATCTGCTCCATTACACCTATAGCATCCTTATTATTATCATACAGATAGACCATTAGTCGGGCTGGATCACTGGAGTAGGAAATATCCTGGGGGATACGTACCTGTCCGTTGTATTCTGCACCTTGGAAAGTGAATTGACCACGAAATAATACAGCACCAGGTAATGAATAGGATATACTATCCTGTTCAGAATTGATGGTATAATCTCTAGTTACATTGCGCTCTGCATCCAGAAGAGAAACAAAACCATAGCCTGATCCTGTGTTAAGTTGCTGCTGACCGGAAAAAGATGCTGTTGCCAGAGTCCGTAAAGTATCCGGAGTAATAGAGGTAAGAGGAGCTAATGCACTGGGGATTGGCAAAGACATAGCAGGATCACCAAATAAATGGAAATATTCACTTTCGCTGGTTCCATCTTTTATAGCTTGCAGGATTACTCCGATGGGAGCCGGTGAAACAGACTCATTGGCAAACAAAGTTCGGAAAAGATTCTGAGTATAACGCTCATTGCCTGTAACAGTAATTGCGCGGGTTGTTGAAATAATCATTGAAGCAGCGTTCAGGGGCTGGCGGATCAGTTCCTCTGCAAAGGATTCAGTGAGAGGGTCATCAAAGTGTCCGAAAGAGCAGGTGCCAACGATCCATAGCGGAAGCTTTAATCCGGTATTGATATTGTTGATATCACCACGGTCTAGATATAGAAGTTTTTCTTGCGCCAGCTGGTATGGTGAGCCGTGGCCGATGTAAGATATAATTGAAGTGCCTGCATTCAATTTATCAAAAAGTGCCTGTGTTGCATTTGGTTTAATCACACCATAGGCTGAAGCATCGCTAACCTCTGGAAATTCCATCATATACAATTTATCAGTATAAATAGAAGAAGGGATCAGTGTTGCCAGTTCTTCTGAATTTAAGGTATGTGACTTTCCTGTTGAAACGGAGCCATGACTGGGTTCCGGTCGGGCAGCGTCATCAGCAATAAGAGTGACTGTTTGACGCCAGGGTCCAAATTCAGGATTTGTTTCTAGGGCAACAATCTTTTCAACGAAATCAGCCACTTCATTCTTATTCCTCGCTGGAAAGCGCCCAAGTGCAATTTCTGGTAAGTTACCGTACAAAGTAGCTAAACGGTCATCGGAAGCATATGACCTAGTACCTGGAACCTGTATTGTGGGTACAACAATTGTGGAATGTCCTGTGATATTCCGGTAGTCGTAGCCGCCATCCCCAAGAAGTAAGGCAGCAAAAGGGGCAGGAGTTTGCCAGTTTTCTTGGGTCCACTGGATGAAAGTACGGATAGCCATGGGATCAGAATTGCCACCCGAAAATTCATCGTAAACAGTCTCCAGGCTTGCATAGACTGCTGGAGATCGCAATTCCTTCAGTAACTGTGTGGCAGGCTCAAATTCAGTTGGTCCAATTATAATATAATCGGCCTGAATAGTTGTATTGCGCAGACTGGTAACTAGGAAATTTGGTTCCAATACCAATCCAGTTATTTCCGGTATATTATTTGAGGCAAAAATTACAAAACGCCCCATGGTATCAGGGTATGCAGCCCATTCCGCGTAACCATTTGGAGAAATTGGAACATTTTTAGGCACTGCAGGGTTGGATATTTCCCATAGGGAATGAATCATAGAAAATGTTCCAGAAAATATAAATCTAACATTTTGTCCTATTACAGGAGAACAAAATTCAAAACTTTCATTAAAGATTAAATCTCGTCCATACTGTAATTCGAAATAATCAAGGTAAGGTGCTGAATTCTCATCAGTGGATGAATTAACGAAATGAAAATAATTAGTACCATTAATGGGGGTAATATCCGCAGACAGATCAGAAATAGTGCGTGTTCCTGTTCCAGACCACATCACTGTATTACCAATTTGGCTACCATTGATATTATTATGATGAAGAGATACCGAATGACTGGCAATCGTTGTTTTTGAAAGGGAATGCCCTTTTAAGGCTGCTTTAATCTCAATATCAACACCAGCCTTGGGAAATGGTATGGGTGCAATAATAGCCTGTGATCCGCTGGCTGGAATAGTATTACCTAGCCATAAGGTTCCGGATGCATTTAGGTTAATCAAATCTGTTTCACTATGAAGAAAAGCGTTACCGTAATCGAGTGAAAGATTCACTGCCTCTGGTGGTTGATCAGTATCTATACGTTTGCCGCGTACAGAGGGATCATCAGGAATGAAAAGCCAGGTTTTATTGTTTTTAAAGTATAGGTTTTGGTGCCAGATGATTTCTTGCCTTTTAATGTCAAACCCAGAGGAGCCACGTCCATAAAGAATAATTTTATCCCCACTATCAAAAGAACCATCCGCTTCTCCAATGATTTGTATAGCAACCTCAACGAGGTTATCTGGTATGACTTGGTTTGTTTCCTGGGTTCTGCTTCGACCGAGTTCCGAACTCATATAAAGTTGGAAAGACCTAGGATCCAATTCATCTAGGTTGGAAATAGTAGCAGAAAGTTCCGCAGGTGAAATGGAAGTGATGCCATCTTCAATTAAATGAAAGGATAGCCATTTTCCAGATGGGAGATCAAATACTTTTTGCAATATTTTAGGATCTTTATGAATCCACTTTTTGGCTGTATTCCAGTTAATAACTCGGTTCTCCAAAAGCATTTTCTCTGTTCGGTTGGATTGACGGTAATGGCTAATAGGAGTGTCAAATTCGATTCGGATTGTGATCATTTGAAAATAGTGACCTTCTTCATTTAATGGGTAAATAGTCAAAATTGCTGTTTCGAGATTCTGGATCTTCTGCTGCTGACTCCAGAAAAATGATTTATTATTTTTCACAATTTCCATTCGAAAAGGTATTTCGGTCCTTTGTTCAAATTGAATATTTGTTATGGGAATATTTTTACTAGGTAGACCTACCATTATACGTGTTGGAAAAAGGTCGGATTCTGTTCTAGCATTTATACGAAGTTGAATTAAAAGTTCATCCGGCCCATCTTTTATAATGGATTTTGTCACTCTACCAAAAAGTAGACCGGAAAAAAGCAAGGCTGGAATTAAGGTCCGAATCATAGTCAAAAAATTACGCTGTACACCGTTGAACTGCATTGGAAAGTATCTGTTTATCTGGGTAAGTTGCGCAATACCTTTTATCATGAAAGCCTATATTTTATGTTCCCAAATCCATATTAATGATATAGAGAAGAGAAGTACATGTTTGACTTGGAAATGATCAGAAGTGTCTATGCCCGCATGCCTCAACGGATCGAGGCCGCAAGAACTGCTACAAAGAAACCTCTCACTTTTGCAGAGAAGATACTTTATACACATCTACATCACGGTTTGGCCAAGAAGGCTTTTAAAAGGGGCGTATCTTACGTGGAATTTACCCCAGACCGGGTAGCGATGCAGGATGCGACTGCGCAAATGGCCCTGCTCCAGTTCATGATGGCTGGAAAAAAGAAAGTTGCAATACCTTCAAGCGTCCATTGTGATCACCTCATTCAGGCAAGAAAAGATGCCAGCACTGATCTTTCCCAGGCTATAGATGTGAATGGTGAAGTCTACGATTTTCTGGAATCGGTCTCCAACAAATATGGCATCGGATTCTGGAAACCGGGTTCTGGGATCATTCATCAGGTGGTTCTGGAGAATTACGCTTTCCCCGGTGGTATGATGATTGGTACTGATAGCCATACGGTGAATGCTGGCGGGCTGGGTATGGTGGCCATCGGTGTTGGGGGTGCTGATGCAGTAGATGCTATGGCAGGAATGCCCTGGGAGCTGATGTTTCCAAAATTGATTGGTGTGAAGCTTAAAGGCGAGTTGGATGGATGGACTTCTGCCAAGGATGTTATCTTGAAGGTAGCTGGAATCTTGACCGTAAAAGGTGGAACTGGTGCGATCGTGGAGTATTTTGGTCCTGGTGCCGATAATCTGTCCTGTACCGGTAAAGGAACCATCTGCAACATGGGTGCAGAGGTAGGTGCTACTACATCTATATTTGCCTATGATGAAAATATGGGTAAATATTTGCGGGCCACCGGACGCAGTTCAGTGGCAGAATTGGCAGATGAAATGGTTGAACACCTGCGTTCGGATGCAGATGTTTATACCAATCCAGACCAATATTATGATGAGGTCATTGAGATTAATCTCAGAGAATTAGAACCGCACTTGAATGGCCCTTTTACCCCTGATCGAGCTACTCCTATCACAGAAATGAAAATGGAAACTGAAAAAAATGGATGGCCTACAAAAGTGGAGGTAGGTCTGATTGGCTCTTGCACCAATTCCTCCTACGAGGATATTTCTCGGGCAGCTTCTGTTGCTAGTCAGGCAGTAAAAAAAGGGCTTACTACCAAAGCTAAATTCACTATCACGCCAGGTTCCGAGCAGATTCGATACACTATTGAACGGGATGGATTTATTCACATTTTTCAACAATTGGGTGCTAATGTGTTTGCCAATGCCTGCGGACCCTGCATTGGTCAGTGGGCTCGAAGTGGCGCGGATCACGAAAAGAAAAATACAATAGTCCACTCTTTTAACCGTAATTTTTCCAAACGGGCGGATGGTAATCCAAATACCCACGCTTTTGTAGGATCCCCAGAACTGGTAACCGCTTTGGCTATTTCTGGCGACCTAACCTTTGATCCAAGGCGGGATTCTCTAGTTAATAAGCAAGGTGAAAAGGTATACCTAGATGCACCCAAAGGCCTTGAACTTCCTTTGGATGGTTTTGCTGTGGAAGATTTGGGCTACCAGAAGCCAGCGATTGAGAGTGATTGCATTGAGATAAAAGTAAATCCACTATCTAAACGCTTGCAATTATTAATCCCATTCGACCCTTGGGATGGTGAAAATATATCAGGGATAAAATTGCTCATCAAAGTCAGGGGAAAGTGTACCACAGATCACATTTCTATGGCCGGTCCTTGGTTGCGTTTTCGGGGTCACTTGGATAATATTTCGGAAAATATGCTCACTGGAGCAGTGAATTTTTTTAATAATCAGGCCAATGCTGTGAAGAATCAGTTAACAGGAAAATACGGTCCTGTTCCTGCGGTACAGCGGGCCTATAAAAAATCAGGAATCCCAACCATTGTGATAGGCGATGAGAATTATGGTGAAGGATCTTCCAGAGAACATGCGGCTATGGAGCCCCGGCATCTTGGTGTAAGGATAATACTTGTACGTTCATTTGCTCGGATCCATGAGACTAACTTGAAAAAACAGGGAATGTTGGCTCTGACCTTTAAAGACAAAGCTAATTATGATATAATTCAGGAAGATGATACCTTTTTTACTGTGGATTTGGACGATTTTTCACCAGGTAAACAGTTAATATTAAAGGTTCGACATGCTGATGGTTCATTTGATACTATTCTATGTAATCACACCTATAATGATACCCAGATTGAATGGTTTAAGGCAGGTTCAGCTCTTAATCTTATTCGGGCACAGCAATGATTAGTTAAATTTGATGAATAAATGAAAATATTAGTTTCTGATCCAATCACTGAAGCGGGTCTTGCGATTCTGGTGGACGCCGATCTGGATGTGGTTTATTTGCCGGAAGCAGATTCGGAAGAAAAAAACCAAGCTGCCGAAAATATTCACGGTTGGATTGTAAGAAGTGGTACTAAGGTTTCTGCAGAAGCAATTTACTCAGCCAAACATCTGATGGTGATTGGTCGTGCAGGGGTGGGAATTGATAATATTGATATCGACGCGGCTACACGTAAAGGGGTGGTTGTGATGAATACACCAGATGTGAATACCATTTCAGCAGCGGAGCATACTATTGCAATGATGCTAGCTCTTTCTCGAAATATTCACACTGGTCATAGTGACTTGGAAAAAGGTAAATGGAACAGACACCAGCTGTTGGGTACGGAGCTGAAAAATAAAACCCTTGGTGTAGTAGGCTTGGGTAAAATCGGACGACAGGTTCAGAAGCGCTGTCAATCCTTTGGTATGCAAATCCTTGGATACGACCCCTATGTAAGCCAAGACCAATTTAGTGAAAATGAAGTAAAAATTGTAGACCTGGATATATTAACCGCAACTGCGGATTATATTACAGTTCATGTTCCTGTAACAGATAACACCAGAAACCTTTTCAACTATGAGCGCCTTAAACAGATGAAAAATACCGCCCGGATTATTAATGTGGCTCGTGGCGGGATCATTAATGAAAAGGATTTAGCTAAGGTACTCAATGAAAATAAAATTGCTGGAGCTGCCATTGACGTATTTGAGTCTGAACCCATTGATGGTACTCATCCTTTGGTGGGCTTGTCTAATATAGTTTTAACACCACACTTGGGTGCTTCTACTAAGGAAGCGAAAGAGGGTGTCAGCAGGGCAATATGTACCCAAGTACGGAATTATCTAATCCATGAAAAACTTAATAACGCTGTGAACATGCGCTTGTCTGATCTATCCATATTAAAAGAAATGCAACCATACCTTGATTTATCTGTATTGTTGGGCCAATTGCAGGCCCAGCTAGTGGACGGCCCCATTCATGATGTTTTCCTGAGATGTTCCGGTTCAATGGAGGATACCAGGCCGATTTTACTTGCTTTTTTAAAAGGATTGTTGAATACACGTGTTCCTGAGCGTATCAATTACATTAATGCTGAAGCAATAGCCAAAGACCTTGGATTAAACCTTCAGATCACTTACACAAATACGGATACCAATTATACAAATCTGATTTCCACAATTGTGTGCGTCAATGGTCAGAAACAGCAATTAGATGGAAGTATATTTGATCAAAGTCGTCTGCGCCTTGTGAATGTGAACGGATATGAAATGGAGGTGAAACCGCATGGGACCATGCTTTTTATCGAGAATCGAGATATGCCCGGTGTCATTGGCCATGTGGGCTCATTCCTAGGTGCAGAA
>CEUZ01230401.1_pt1 | contig 14528 bp, 17 predicted proteins | sample 361511 | NCBI WGS metagenome assembly CEUZ01 (sample SAMEA2622822, study PRJEB7988) | marine metagenome | biome: marine biome (ENVO:00000447); feature: surface water layer (ENVO:00002042); material: "saline water (ENVO:00002010), including plankton (ENVO:xxxxxxxx)" | depth 5 m
TCAGTATCAAAATAAGAACTACAATATACGTATAGGTTGTTTATTTGGTTAATCTAAACTTAGCTGCTTCATATACGCCTAAAACGTCCAATTTTTGTGTATGAAACCCAAGTTCTTCAAGTGCTTTTTGTAATGAAGGATCTTCAATATGGCCTTCAATATCAATATAAAAATTCACTTGATCAAATGTATTTTTAACTGAAAAACTCTCTAGCTTGCACAAATTTACACCATTAGTAGCAAAACCTCCTAATGCTTTATAAAGTGCCGCAGGAATACTTTTAAGTTTAAATATACAACTTGTAATATATTTTTTATCCTTAAGCTCTGGATGTTTTGAGTCTTTCCCCATAACAAAAAATCTTGTGACATTTCCGCTTTCATCTTCAACATTAGGTTTAATTATTTCTAAATTATAAATCTTGGCTGCCAACTCTGATGCGATTGCGGATTCTGTTTTGTCTTTTTTATCAGAAACAAATTTTGCAGACCCTGCGGTATCTGCAGAAATAATGGGTTTTAAATTATTTGATAAAATTAATTTACTACACTGGCCAATTGCTTGGGAATGACTTCTAACAGTTTTTATGTCTTTAATATTAGAGCCTTTAATTCCAAGTAAATTATGAGTCACTTTTTGAAAGTGTTCAGCATGAATCTGAAGTTTATATTTAGGAATCAAATAATGAATATCAGCAACACGTCCGGCTAAAGAATTTTCAATAGGTATAACTATTTTATATTCTGGATTATCTTTTGCTAGTTGAAATGCTTCCTCAAAAGTTGGGCAAGCTTTAGTTTCAGCATTTGGAAAAATTTCCAAACATGCTAAATGTGAATATGCACCTTTTTCCCCTTGAAAAGCTACTTTAATTTTTTCTTTCATAATTAATTCATTTGGCTACTTACTTTCTTTAAATCCTCTTCGGTGTCAACACCTAGGGGTAGAGAGTTGCACAATCCAACTTTAATAATTAAATTGTTTTCCATTGCTCTCATTTGTTCCAAATTTCTATCCATTTCTAATCTAGATCTTTCAAACTTTACATACTTTGTTAATGCAATATTTGTAAAGGCATAAATTCCTATATGATGGTAGATTTTTTGACCTAACAAATCATCTTTTTTTCTAAAAAAATCTTTTGCTTCTAAAAAATTATCATCTTTTAATGATTCTTCTGTAGAAACCTTAACAACGTTAGAGCTATCTAAATCTTTTTTGTCCGTTAGGGTACAGGCAAGAGTGCCTATATCGCAGTTATTATTTCTCATTAAGTTTTCTAACTTTAAAATACAATTAGGTTTTATATTAGGCATGTCTCCCTGTAAATTAATCACCAAATCCACATTATTTTCAAATTTATTTTTAAATGCCTCATATACCCTGTCGCTTCCAGATAAGTGTTCTTTTTTGCTCAAAAAAGCTTCGCCACCATTATCTTTTACTATTTGGAAAATTTTATAGTCGGGTGTAGCGACCATGACTCTACCTAACCTTGACTCTTTAGCTCTATTTAGAACATGCACTATCATTGGTAGATTCTTTATTTTTGCTAATGGTTTATTTGGAAATCTTTTTGCTCCCAAGCGTGAAGGTATTATTATTGCTGTATTTTTCATAAGCTACAATTTATGCGTCTAACAGTCGCAAAATAAACTTGTTTAAGTTCATTTTTTTTAGCCTTAGTCATTGTATATTTTTGAATTAAGTTGTACTAAATTTAAATACTTTTTTAAAATGAATAAAATTATTGTTTCAATATTATTCGCTGTAATCCTGGTTTTAGGAATCAATAAAGTTGCAGACATAATATTTTATGTAGAAAAACCAGAAAAAACTGCATATCAGGTTGCTAGCGTAAACAATACGTCAGAAACAACATCAACTGAAAAAAATTCGGAAAGTTCAGATTCTCAAAATATTATAGCATTATTTGCATCAACAAATTCAGCCGAGGGAGCAAAAGTTTTTAAAAAATGTGCTGCCTGTCATAGTGTTTCTAAAGGAGGTGCAAACAAGATTGGTCCAGCTTTATGGGGGGTGTTAGGAAGACAAGCTGGTTCCGTATCTGACTACAAATATTCAAAAGCGATGGCCGCATATAGTAAGACTTGGTCATTTGATGAGATGAATGGTTTTTTAATTAAACCTAAAGATTGGATAAAAGGAACAAAAATGTCTTTTGCTGGTTTAAAAAATGCTACGGAAAGAGCAGCTGTAATATTGTACATGAACGAAAACAGTAATAATCCTTTACCTATTGAATAATAATTATTTAAGACACCATTCAATTATACTTTTCTGAACATAAATTCTATTTAATGCTTCTAACCAAACAGCCGAATGTTTTCCATCCATAACTTCATTAGTAACTTCTTCACCTCTGTTGGCAGGTAAGCAATGCATAAAAATTGCATTGTTTTTAGCTAATTTCATAATTTTATTATTAACCTGGTATGGTTTTAATAATTTTTTCTTTTTTTTCTTATTGCCTTTATCTCCCATAGAAATCCACTTATCAGTCATGACACAATCAGCCAAATTTGCTGCCTCCTTAGGATCTTCTGTAATTGTAACTCTCCCCTTTTTACTTTTCGCCCACTTAATAATTTTTTTATCGGGTCTTAATTTTTTTGGACAGGCAATATATAATTGAAAATTAAACTTTACCGCAGCTTCTATTAGAGAATAAACTATGTTATTGCCATCCCCTAACCAGGCAACTTTTTTGTTTTCTATAGGCCCTTTTAACTCTTCATAAGTCATAATATCGGACATTATCTGACACGGATGACTTAAATTTGTTAAACCATTTATAATTGGTATATCTAAATGCTCTGCAAATTTTAAAAAATGTTTGTGCTTATGTGTTCTCATCATAACAATATCGCCATATTGAGATAAAACTTTAGCGGTATCGTGTATACTTTCGTCGCCACTACCATAGTGACTTTCTTTTGGATTCAGTACTAGTAGCTGTCCACCCAATTGTTTCATAGCAAGTTCAAATGATAGTCTTGTCCTAGTAGACGTTTTTTCAAAAATCATTATTAGTGTTTTACCTTTTAATGGTGTTTTTGAGGTTAAAATGGATTTTTTGTTATTATTTTTTTTCTTTTGCATTTTTGCATTATCAATAATTTTTCTTAATTCTTTATTACTTAAATCTGCAATATTAATAAAATTTTTCATAATTAACTCATTTCCTTACATGCTTTTTCGATCTTGACAAAAGCCTCATCCAATTCTTCATTGTTAACTGTAAGTGGAGGAAACAATCTTACTACATTTTCTTCAGCTTTTACTGTAAGTAATTTGTAATTTGTAAGTGTTTTTATAAAATTTGCATTATCTACAATCATTTTTAGTCCTTTTATTAAACCAATCCCTCTTATTTCTCCAATAATTTTAGGATATTTATCTTTAATTTTTTTCAGTCCATTATCAAAATATTCACCTTTTGTTTTCACATCTTTTAAAAAGTTTTTACTAAAAATTATATCAAGCACTGCATTACCAGTGGCCATAGCCAGTGGATTGCCTCCAAAAGTACTTCCGTGCGTTCCTGGTGTCATTCCTGCAGATACTTTCTTTGTAACCAAGCACGCGCCGAGTGGGAAACCTCCTCCAATGCCCTTTGCTATTGGAACAATATCAGGAACAATACCTGAATTTTCAAATGCAAAAAAATTGCCCGTTCTATATGCGGATTGAACTTCATCTAATATCAAAAGAATATCATTTTCATCACAAATTTTTCTTAATCCTTGAATACAAAAATCAGGTACAACTTTTATACCTCCCTCACCCATGATTGTTTCAACCATAATTGCAGCAGTTTTTTTATTTATAGCTTTTTTTATAGCTTCATGGTCTGCAAATGGAACTTGGTCAAATCCTTCTACTTTGGGGCCAAATCCTTCAACATGTTTTGGGTTATTTGCCGCAAACATTGCGGCTAACGTTCTGCCGTGAAATGCTCCTTGAAATGTAATAATTCTATTTTTTTCTGGCTTTCCTACCTTATGAAAATATTTTCTAGCTATTTTAATACTAGCTTCAGTCGCTTCAGTTCCGGAGTTTTGGAAACAGACAAAATCAGCAAAGGTATTGTCTGTTAATCTTTTTGCTAATCTTTCTTGTTCAGGAATAATAAATGCGTTAGATACATGCCATAATTTTTTTGATTGTTCATCTAAAGTTTTAACTAAGTGCTCATGACAATGACCAAGAATATTGGTTGCAATACCTTGAACAAAATCTAAATACTTTTCGCCGTTTTCTGTAAATAGATAGGAACCCCTTCCCTTTATGAAGGAAATTGGTTTTCTTGCATATGTACCAAGAACTGAGCTCATAAAAAAATTAAGATTTTATCTTATAACCTTTTTTAAATAATATATACGCAGCAAACCACGTGAGAAAACTTAATATTATCAGGTAGATTAGTCCAAATTTGACTGAGCCATCAGCAACACCCAGAAATCCATATCTAAAACCATCGATAATATAAAAAAAAGGGTTTATTTCACTTATATTTTTTAAAAATTCTGGCAGTCTATCAATAGAATAAAAGGTGCCAGAAAGAAAAGAAAGAGGTGTTATAACAAAGTTTGTAGCTGATGCCATGTGATCAAACTTTTCGGCCCATAAACCAATTATAATACCAATTGAGCTTAAAATAAAAGATCCTAAAAATGTGTATATAAAAATGTTTAAAAAGCTACTAAAATTTAATTCAATAATTAAACTAAATACAAAAATCGATGATATGGCAATCATAATACTTCTAGTGCAAGCTGCAAAATTTATAGCCAAAGTAATTTCAGCAGCATTTAGAGGAGCATACAAAATGTCTACTATATTTCCTTGAATTTTACCTATCATTATAGATGAAGATGAGTGCGAAAAAGCCTGTTGTATAACTTGCATAACAATAAGACCTGGCGCTAAAAAGCTTATAAAAGAAAAGCCTAAAACCTCAGTTCGATTATTTCCAATCGCTAAAGAAAGCACAATTAAAAATAGCAATGAAGTAACTAGAGGAGAAATAACAGTTTGTATAACTACAACTAAAAATCTAAGAACTTCCTTTTTATATAAAGCCCAAACTCCTATCCAATTTATATAACCAAACTTTTTCTCATAAATATTATATTTGTTTTCAATTTCAGACATAGATTAATTAGTTTTATATATTAAAAAGACTTTTAATAAACATTGGTAAATAAAACACATATTGTTAATAAAGTATCCACATGCAGTATGTTTTTTGATTGCAAATACAAAATATAGTAGATTTAATTAAAATAAAACTAAAAATGTCTTGGACGCCAGAAAGAGAAGAAAAGCTTAAAGAGCTTTGGAAAAAAGGTCATTCGGGAAGTGAAATAGCAAATATGCTTGGCGGCACTACTAGAAATGCAGTGATCGGAAAAGCTCATAGGCTAAAGCTTCAAGCGCGATCGGTTTCAACAAAATCCACTATATTAAAAGTATCTACTGAGAAAGATAACACTTCACAAACAAAAAAACAAAAGCTTGGAAGAAAAGCTAGATTTAAAGCTTTATTATTGGATAAAAATTTTGAGCCTGAAAAGCCTACAAAATTGGAAGATTTAACTGACAGTGTTTGTAGGTGGCCTCTTGGTGAAAAAATGAAACCGTCAAGCCTTTTTTGTGGAAGAAAAGCTTTAGAAAAATTTCCATATTGTAAGTTACATGTTCTTTATGCGTTTCAACCAAAAAATCCTAAAGAAGAAGATCAAATTACAGAAGAGGATGTTCCTCAATTCATTGGAAAAAAAATTAAATCAGCTTAATTTGATCAACCAAATTGACCTCCAGTTCTAAACCTATAAATATAATTTGGTAATATATTTTGAATTTTTGTGCCACTTATGCCAAGATCATTTAAAGTTGGGTGCTCACCAGAAACAATATTATTATATTTGAGCATTTCTACTTGATCTGGTGTTAATAAAGGTTTTGGCATTAATTGTAAAAAATAAGACTGAAATTTTGCTATGGGAAAACTGATTGGCATTAAAAATCTTTTTTTCTTTATTTCTGTCAATAATATTTCCATAAGCTGTTTAAATGTAAAAATTTCTGGTCCTCCTAATTCATAAACTTTATTTTTTGAAATTTTAAGTTCTAATGATTTAGCTATTGCTTTCGCTATATCGCCCACATATATAGGAGCAAACTTAGTTTTTCCTCCCCCTACTAATGGCAAAAATGGTGAAAACTGAGCAAGAGATGCGAAGGTATTAAAAAAATTATCTTCTGGACCAAATACTACAGATGGCCTCAAAATTATTGATGATTTAAAATTATTTTTTATATTTTTTTCTCCATCAAGCTTAGATTGCATATATTTTGAAATATGATTTTCTTTAACACCTAAAGCGCTTAGGTGAACTAAATTTTTTACTTTCAATTCATTGCAAATTTTACTCAATAGATTCGGAAATTCAGAATGTACTTGATGAAACTTTTGTTTTGAATTTTCAAAAAGTATACCACAAAGATTAATAGCAAAATCACAATTTTTTAAAACTAATCTTACATCTTCTGGATTAAAAATATTAGTTTTAAAGAGTTCTATTTGCCCAGGATTCCCTAATGGCTTTAAATAGCCTTTCAAATAAGGATTTCGAGTAGCCACCTTAACTCTATAGTCCAATTTGGTCAGTTCTCGCATCAAATTTTTACCAATAAATCCCGAACCTCCAAAAACAGCTATTATTTTTTGATTATTTTGCATTTTGATGACATTAACATTATATATGACTTTAGGTATGACAAAAATTTTTAAATTTCAAGATGACATTGATAATGCAGCATTAAAAGATTTAGAAAAATCCACCAGCCTAGCTATTGATACTGAAGGCTCTGGTCTGCAAATACCTCATAGAGACAAACTTAGCTTGATACAATTTAGCACGGGTAATAATGATGCTTACATTATACAGCCTAATAGAAAAAATTATAAAGCTCCCAACATAGTAAAAATTTTGGAAAATGAAAAAATTACAAAAATCGGCCACTATTTAAGATATGATGTATCTGGTTTGGAATATTTTTTAAAGTGTAATGTAAAAAATATTTGGGATACTAAAATAGCTTCTAAACTTTGCAGAACCTATAGCCAAACTCACGGATTAAAAGATCTGGTTCAGGAATTTTGTGGTAAGAAATTGGATAAAAAACTTGGTAGCAGTGACTGGAACAAAAACTTAGATGAACTTACTAATGCACAACTTCAATATTGTAGTAATGATGTTATTTATCTTCACAAAATAAAAGATGAATTATATAAAATGCTAGTAAGAGAAAATAGATTGGAGTTATATAATAGTTCTTTGCAGTTCCTAAAAACACGAATTAAATTAGACCAAAGTGGTTTTACAGAAGATATTTTTGCACATTAATTATGAATAAAGACTTACAGATAGCAAAAAAAACAATTCAAACTGGTATTGAGGCTTTAAAGAAACTTTCTGGTAGTTTAAATCGATCTTCAGAATTTTCTAGAGCAGTTAATCTTTGTAGTAAGGCAAAAAAAATAGGAATAACTGGAATTGGAAAATCTAAAGATGTCTCTTTATACTTGGGGGGTGTAATGAGTAGCTTAAATATACCGGCGATTGGAATGAGTCTTCAAGATATTGCGCACGGAGGGTTAGGGTTTTTTTCTGGAAAAAATGACATTCTTATAATTTTTAGTAAGTCAGGTCAGTCATCAGAGCTCTCAAAAGATTTATTGGATCACTTCCATAAATTAAAAATAAAAGTTATCGGTATTAGTTGTAACTCAAATTCTATGTTGCTAAAAAATTCAACTGTCAAAATTTTATTGCCTGAGGTTAAAGAAGCCGGCGGTCTATTAGCGCCGACTTCAAGTTCAACTATGTTTGCTTGCTTTGGCAATGCTATATGTATGGCGCTTGCAAAAAGAAAAAAATTGACAAATAAAATTTTAAAAAAAAATCATCCAGCGGGTTCAATAGCTTCTCACTTAACTCAAGTTAAAAATCTAATGGCCCGAGATATTCCAATGGTGTCGGCAAATAAAAGTATAAGATTTGCAATAAATGTGATGTCTAAAAAAAAATTAGGTATAGTTTGTATCAAAGAAAAAAAAGGATCAATAAGTATTATAGTTGATGGTGATCTGCGTAGACACTCTAACAATTTATTCAAAAAGAAAATTACACAAATATCTACTAAAAAACCTCATTGGATTTCAGAAGATGCAACAGCTTTATCGGCTATCGACAAAATGACAAATTTAAAAATTTCCCAACTTTTAGTAGCTAAAGATAAAGACTTAAATAAAAAAAATAAGCAAGTGGCTGGTATAATTACAATGTTACAATGTTTGAAAAAAGGTATCAAATGAGAAAAAAACAAATTCAAATTCAAATTATTCTTGTTTTAATTGGATTTTTATTAATTTTTTTTACATATTTTTACTACCCTAGTTTAAAACAAAAACAATCATCAATTAATCTTCCCGAGAAAGAAGTGGAACAAATAAAGGATTCTGAAGGTCAAGTAGAATCTAGTAGCTTTACAAATGTAAAATATAGCGGTTTGTACGATTTAAATAAAGCTTTTACCGTAAAGTCTGAAAGTGCCTATATTTTAAATGAAGATCCAGATGTCGTATATATGAAGAATATGCATGTAATAATGTATTTAACAGATGGAAGGATTGTTAATATTACCTCAGATAAAGGAAAATATAATAAATTAACCTACGATTGTTTTTTCGAAGAAAATGTAAAAGCCACGGATGGAAAAACAATAATTTTTGCAAAAAATTTGGATTTGTTTGCATCAAAAAATATAATTGAGATATATAATGATGTAAATATGAAAGATCCTCAAGGAAGCTTACAAGCAGATAGGATTGGTTATGATTTTGAAACAAAAAATTTTAGAGTTTCAATGTTTGATGATACTAATATCAAAATGAAAGTAATTAAATGAGTAATATTAAAAAATTTAGAATTATAAAATTCAAATCTAAGCCTGTCTTTTCTGCTAAAAACATATCTAAATCTTTTGGTAAAAAAATAGTATTAAGAAAAATCGACTTGCATCTTAACAAGGGAGAAATGTTAGGTTTGTTGGGAAGTAATGGTGCGGGAAAAAGTACTTTCATGAACATTGTTTTGGGACTTTTGAAACCAGGCTTTGGGGATATTTTTTTAAATAACACTAAAATAACATCTATGGCTATTCATGACAGATCAAAATTGGGAATATCTTATTTGCCACAACAAACATCTATTTTTAGAGGTCTAACTGTCTATGAAAATTTATTAGGTATAGCTCAAATAGTAAAAAAAAGTGCATCCGAGCAAAAAGATATTGTTGAAAAATTAATGAGCGAATTTTCAATTACTCATTTAAGAGACATAAAGGCTACAGCTTTGTCTGGTGGAGAGCGTCGAAGAACTGAAATAGCTAGGTCTCTAATAAATAACCCAAAAGTATTATTGTTAGACGAACCTTTTGCTGGCGTTGACCTTCTTTCAATACAAGATATTAAAAGCTTACTTTTAAAACTGCAAACTAGAGGTTGCGCAGTTTTAGTGACGGATCACAATGCTTCTCAACTTTTAAGTGTTGTTGATAGAGCATACGTAATCGCTAATGGCACAATAGTCACAAGCGGCACACCTAGACAAATAGTAAATACTTCTGAAGCAAAAAAATTATATTTCGGTGAAGATTTTACTCTCTAAAAAATAGAATGAAAACATTTTCTGTTTTAATAAATAAAAAGATAAAAAAATTCAAAAAAAAAGTCACTGTTCAAAGTGACAAGAGTATATCTCATAGATCTCTATTAATTGCTAGCCAATGTGTGGGTATTTCCAGTATAAATAATTTGCTTGAAAGCGAAGATGTTGAAAATACAATTATTTGTCTTAAAAAACTTGGGGTTAAAATAATAAAAAAAAATAGCAATCACATGGTTTATGGAAATGGCTTAGGATCTTTTAAAAAAAATAAAAAAAATATTTTATACGCTGGAAATTCTGGGACTTTAGCAAGAATGATACTTCCGCTGATAGGAACCCAATCAAATCTAAAGTTTAAAATTGTTGGAGACAAAAGTTTAAATAAACGCGATATGAAAAGAATCATAGAGCCTCTATCAAAAATTGGTTGTAATTTTTTTCCTAAAAATAAAACCACTCTTCCTCTGACTATTGAAGGAACTAGTATGCCATTAGCTCAAAAGCACTTTGAAAATATTGGTTCAGCTCAAGTTAAATCTGCAATTCTTTTAGCAGCATTAAATACACCGGGTACTACTCAAATTGAAATTAAAAAGGACTCAAGAGATCATACTGAAAATTTATTAAAAAAAATCAAAGCGAATATAAAGATAAAAAAAAATAAAAGTACAAAAACAATATCTTTAAATGGTCAAAAGAATTTAAAGGGATTTAATTTAAACGTCCCAGGCGATCCATCTTCAGCAGCTCCTTTTGTTATTTTAACTTTGTTAACTAAAAACTCAAAACTAAAAATAAAAAATGTTAATTGCAATAAGACAAGAATGGGTTTTATTAATATTTTAAAAAAAATGAAAGCCAATATAAAAATCAGCAATATAAAAAAAATATCCAATGAATTAGTTGGCGACATCATAATTAAAAGTAGTAATTTAAAACCTATAAATTGTTCTAAAAATTTAGTTCCCTCTGCGATTGATGAGTTTCCTCTTTTATTTATAGCATCTTCAATTACTAAAGGAATATCAAAGTTTAATGGAATAGCAGAACTTAGAAATAAAGAATCTGATAGAATTAAACATATAGAAGAAGGTTTGAACAAGATCGGAATAAAAACTAAATCATCTAAAGATAGTTTAAAAATATTTGGAAATCCTAATATAAAAATAAAAAAAAATTTAAAAATTCATTCAAAAGATGATCATCGTATTGCTATCGCTTTTTTTTGTTTAGCACAATTATTAACTGGAAAGGTTGAAATAAATAATTTTCAAACAGTCAACACTTCTTTCCCTAAGTTTTTATTAACTATGAAAAAAATAGGAGCAAAATTTGAAATTAAAAAAAAATATTAAACTATTAATTGCATGTGACGGGGGTGCCGCTTCTGGAAAAACTACTGCTTCAAAATTAATCAGCAAAAAATATAAACTTAATCTACTTTCATCTGGACTTCTTTACAGGTACGTAAGCTACAAATTATTATCAAAAAAAAAATTGCAAAACAAAAACCTATATTTAAAAAAAATAACAAAAAATGTTACCTTAAAGAAATTAAAAAATAAAAAACTTTTTAACGAAAGTGTAACTAAATATTCATCTGAAATAGCAAAATCGAAAAAAATAAGGTTATTAGTCAAAAAATTTCAAAAAGATTTTTCTAAAAAAAATCATGTTTGTATTGAAGGCAGGGATATTGGTAGTGTAATTTGTCCGAACGCAGATATTAAATTTTTTTTTAAATGCAGTCTTAGAGTAAGGGCTAAAAGAAGATGGAATGAATATAAAAAAAATAAATCTAAAATTAGTTTAAATGAAGTTAAAAAAGCCTTAAAAATAAGAGATTATTTAGACATAAATCGTAAATACAGTCCTTTACGTTCTACTAAAGATTCGATAGTAATTGACACCTCGAAATTAAGCAAAAAACAAACTTTAAGCAAAATTTCGAAAACTATAGAAAAAAAATTATTATTAAAATATGGAAGAAATTTTAAAGCAGGAAAAAAGTAAATCTCATGAAGAGTTTGAAAAACTTCTTTCTGAGGACCTTGGGAATAGAAAATTTAAAGAAGGCGAAATAACAACAGGAATTGTAGAAGAAATAGGAAAGAAATTTGTTTTTATAGATCTTGGATTAAAATCAAGTGGCGCTATACCGTTAGAAGAATTTAAACTCACAAAAGAAATAGATAAAATTCAAATAGGCTCAAAAGTAGATGTCTTGTTGGAAAGAATAGAAAACAGACATGGAGATATAGTAGTAAGTCGAGAGAAAGCTCGAAGAGCAAAAGCCTGGAAAAACATGGAAAAATGTTATGAAAAAAAAGAAGAAGTTCAAGGTATTATTATTTCAAAATGTAAAGGAGGTTTTGTTGTATCTGTAGACTCTTGCTTGTGCTTTTTGCCAGCTAGCCAATTAGATATGCGTCCTTTAAAAAACGTAGATCACTTAATGAGAGTCCCTCAAACTTTTGAGGTTGTAAAACTTGATAAAAAAAGAGGTAACATAGTTTTATCTAGAAGAGCTGTGATCGAAAGAATTAGGGACAAGGATAAAAATAAGATTATTTCAAAATTAAAAGAAGGCGACATAGTGCAAGGAATTGTAAAAAATCTTACAGATTGGGGAGTGTTTATTGATTTAAATGGTGTTGATGCTTTATTACATATTACAGACATTTCTTGGAGTAGAATTAATAAACCATCGGAACTTTTATCTTTAGGGCAAACAGTCAAAGTTAAAATTACTAAGATAGAGCCGATAAAATTAAAAATTAGTGTAAGCATAAAACATTTAACTGAGGACCCTTATTCAAAAATAATTAACAAATATAAGATTGGTGAAAAATATCCAGCAACAGTGACTAAAGTTCAAGATTATGGATGCTTTGCAAAATTAGAGGATGGGTTGGAAGGACTAATTCATCAATCAGAATTATCTTGGACAAAAAAGAATGTACACCCTGGGAAAATACTTTCTACTTCACAAAAAATAGATGTTGAACTATTAGAGATAGACGCTGAAAAAAGAAGGCTGTCTTTGAGTTATAAAAAAACACTAGTAAATCCTTGGGACAAGTTTACTAAGGACCACAAGGTTGGTGATGAATTTGAAGGATCAATAAAAAATATAACTGACTATGGATTATTCGTTTCTATAAAAGATACAGAGCTAGATGGTCTTATACATTATAAAGATTTAAGTTGGTCAGAAAAAGAATCTGAACTTGAAAAATATAAAAAAAACCAAACAATTAAATTTAAAATCATAGAAATAAACAGAGAAAATGAAAAGATAAGACTAGGAATTAAACAGCTTGGTGATGATCCTTTTGAATTTTTCAAAAACAAAAAATTATTGGATGTTGTTACTGTGGCAGTTCTAAATTCAACACAAAACGGTATTATGGTGGGTGTGGGCAAGAAAAATCTACCAATACTGATTAAAAAAAACCAACTAGCTAAAGAAGTAGAAAACCAAAGACCAGCTAGATTTGTTAAAGGTGATAAATTAGATGTTATGATAACTGAACTAGATTTAGAAAAAAGAAAAGCATCTTTATCAATTAAAGCATTAGAAGAAAAGCTAACAAAAGAAGCTGTTAAAAAGTATGGTTCAAAAGATTCTGGTGGAGTTTTGGGGGAAATTTTAGGACCACTTTTAAAGAAAAAAAAAGATAAGAAATAACTATATAACAAATTATGGTTAGATCTGAATTGTTGCAAAAACTGTGTGACCAACATCCAAATCTTATTCGAAGAGATGTTGAAAAAATTTTAAAAATTATTTTTGAAGAAATTACAAAAGCACTGTGCAGAGGCGAAAATATTGAGATACGTGGTTTTGGAATATATAAAATTGTTCACAGAAAAGCTAGAACGGGAAGAAATCCAAAAAATTCTGAGTTGGTTCAAATACCTGAAAAAAAAGCAATAAAATGGAAAATGAGCAAAATTTTATTTAATCGACTAAACAATAATTTTACTGAGAACAAAATATCTGCTACTTATTAAAATTAGTGAATAAAATTATTCTTGCTTTAGATACCAAAAACTTGGACGATGCTTTAAGCATTGCTAACAAAATCAAAAATAATATTTTTACTGTTAAATTAGGTTTAGAATTTTTTAATGCTCATGGAAAAAATGGAATTAAAAAATTTAACGAAATTGGAATAGATAATTTAATGTTAGATTTAAAGTTAAAGGATATTCCTGAAACAGTTTATAAAGCAATAAAAGCATTAGATAATATAAAATTTGGTTTTTTAACAGTTCATGGTCAAGGTGGAAAAGCAATGATTCAAAATGCAGTTAAAGCAGCAAGTGAAATAGAATCAAAGCCAAAAATTATGATGGTAACAATATTAACAGCTCTAAATGATGATGATTTAAAAATAATTGGAAGCAATGCCACTGTATCAGATCAGGTTAAAAAGTTATCTCAACTTGCTAAAGAATTAAATGTTGGAGTTGTATGTTCCGGTCAAGAAGCTAAAATTGTTAGAAAAATTGTTGGTGATAATTTATCCATCTTTACCCCAGGCATTCGAATGAACGATGATAGTAAAGATGACCAGCAAAGAGTTTGTACGCCGATTGAAAGCATAAAAAATGGTGCAAACAAAATAATTATGGGCAGAAGTTTAATCAAAGGAAATATTGAAGAAAATATAATTAAAGTGTCTAATTCTATTAAAGAGTAATTTTATGGCCAAAATTAAAAAAGGAATACCTTTAATTGACCAACACGATAAAAATGG
>CEUZ01088359.1_pt1 | contig 14527 bp, 11 predicted proteins | sample 361511 | NCBI WGS metagenome assembly CEUZ01 (sample SAMEA2622822, study PRJEB7988) | marine metagenome | biome: marine biome (ENVO:00000447); feature: surface water layer (ENVO:00002042); material: "saline water (ENVO:00002010), including plankton (ENVO:xxxxxxxx)" | depth 5 m
GAAAGTTTTTTAAGATATATGTCATCAACCTTGATACCGTTGGATTCTAACTTAGATAACAATTTCACCATAGGCTTTTCAAAAACCTCGTAAATTTTGTTTAATTTTTCTTCATCTAACCTTGCTTTAAGACGATTATAAAGTCTCAACGTCACATCAGCGTCCTCAGCCGCATATTCAGTCGCTTTATCTAATGCAATGTCAGCGAAATTTAATTTATTTTTTCCAGTGCCTACTAACTCTTTATAAGAAATAGTTTTATGATTTAAATGAATTTCAGAAAGTGTATCTAAATTATGCCTATTGGTTCCAGCATCTAGTGTATACGAAATTAACATTGTATCTTCCAAAGAATTAATTTTAATATTATTTTGACTAAGAACAAGAAAATCAAATTTAATATTTTGACCAACTTTTTTAATGCTTGGGTCTTCCAAGATTGGTTTAATTTTTTTTAATACTAATTCTTTATTCAGACTTTTAGTATTTTTATGTGCTAATGGTATGTAGCAAGCTTTATTTGATGCATAACTGAATGATATGCCAACAAGATCGGCTTCTAAAGGATTAAGTGAAGAAGTTTCGGTATCAACAGCAATGACTGATTGTTCGCTTAAAATTTTTATCCATTTATTTAAGGCTTTTTCATCAGTAATGCTTTCATAAGTTTTGACGTTAATTCTATCTTGCTGGATTTTAGGATTAGTTGATTTAATTTTTTTATTTTCTCCTTCGCCATAAAAACCTATTGCTCTACTTAGTAATTTATTAAATTCCATTTCTCTTAAAAAATCATAAAGTTTTTCTTTTTGAACATCTTTTAAAATAAAACTGCTAAGATCATCTTTAACTGGAACATCATCTTTAAGGGTAACCAGCTGTTTACTCAAAAGAGCTTTGTCTTTATTTGCCAACAATGTTTCTCTCCTTTTGTTTTGCGGTATTTCGTCTGCTTTTTTAAGAAGAACGTCTAATGTTTTATATTTATTTATAAGTTCAGATGCAGTTTTTATACCTATGCCAGGTACTCCTGGAACATTATCAGAAGAATCTCCAGCTAATGACTGTACGTCAACAACTTGACTTGGTTTAACTCCAAATTTTTCAATAACTTCTTTTTCACCCAAAACCTTACTCTTCATTGGATCATATAATCTAATATCATCAGAAACCAACTGCATTAAATCTTTATCTGAAGAAATTACTGTTACTTTAGCTCCTGCTTCGATTATTTTTTTTGCATAAGTAGCTATTAAATCATCGGCCTCATAATTAATTAATTCAATAGATGGTAAATTAAATGCTTTAACAGATTTTCTTATGTAATCAAATTGAGGAATTAAATCTTCAGGTGCTTCACTTCGATTAGATTTATATTCACTATAAATATCATTCCTAAAATTTTTTCTTGCTGAATCAAATATAACTGCAAAATGTGTTGGTCTGTTATCTGAGTCATCATTTCTAGATTCTTCTAATAATTTAAACAACATCGAACAAAATCCACTAACTGCTCCTGTGGGCAATCCATCACTTTTTCTTGAGAGCGGTGGTAATGCGTAATAGGCTCTAAAAATATATCCTGATCCATCAATAAGGTAAAAATGGTCAGTTTTTTTTACGGAATTCATAGACTAATATTATCCTATTTTAATTAGAGTTATGGATATATAACAGCTAAATTATTATGAATAAAAAAAATGCTTTAAAAGTAGAAAAATTAACGAAAATTTATTCTAAAAAATCTTCAAAAACCGTCACTGCACTAAATAATTTAAACTTAGAGGTGAAAGAGGGTGAAATTTTTGGATTGTTAGGACCTAATGGTGCAGGTAAAACCACTTTTCTTAACATCCTTGCAGGCACAGTAATTAAAAATTCTGGATCCGTTAACGTATGGGGCTATGATTTAGATAAGGATCCTAGACATGTTAGATCTTCTATAGGAATTGTGCCTCAAGAAGTAAATTTAGATGCTTTTTTCAGCCCAAAAAAACTTTTAGAACTTCAGGCTGGATTATATGGAATTAAAAAAAAAGATAGAATAACAGACACAATATTGAAATTAGTTTCTCTTGAACAACAAGCAGATTCTTATGCAAGAAGTTTGTCTGGAGGAATGAAAAGAAGATTATTAATTGCTAAAGCTATGGTTCATAGACCACCTATTTTAGTTTTGGATGAGCCCACAGCAGGGGTTGATGTGCAATTAAGACAAAACTTGTGGAATAACGTAAAGGCTTTAAATAAACAGGGTGTCACAATTATACTAACTACTCACTTAATGTATGAAGCACAAGAAATGTGTAGCAGAATAGCAATTTTAAATAAAGGTAATTTAGTATCATTAGATACTACAGATAATTTATTAGATCGGATAAAAACAAAAAAAATTATTTTTAAGGTAAAAAAAATAATCAAAATTAAACAAGACGATTTAAATGGAATTAAATTTACCTATAAATCAGATAATGAAATAATAACTTCATATGAAAGAAAGAGACACAAAATAGATGAAATAATAAGTAAAGTTAAGAATGCAGGAATGGAAATATATGATATTTCAACTGAAGAAGGTGATCTTGAAGACGTGTTTATAGATCTTACAAAAAGCTAGATTTCATTAAAAAAAGTAGTATTGTATTCTCTATGGAAGCGATCAAAAAAATTGAAATAAACAAAGTCGTTAAAGTTATTTTAATAGCATTGTTTGGAACTTTACTTCTAACAATTTCTGCTAAAATAAAAATTCCTTTTTACCCAGTTCCCATGACTATGCAAACTTTTATAGTTTTGCTGTTAGGTATAACGCTTGGATCTAAAATAGGCTTACTAACAATAAGCTTGTATTTGTTTGAAGGAATTTTTGGCTTACCTGTATTTGCTGGTACCCCAGAAAAAGGAATAGGTTTTGTATATTTTGTTGGACCAACAATGGGTTATCTTATTGGTTTTCTAATAGCAGTTTACCTTGCAGGATTTTTTAAATACGATAAAGGAATAATAAACACTTTTTTAAAATTAATATTTTCTGTAAGTTTTATTTATTTTCTTGGTATGATTTGGTTAGGTGCTTTGATTGGATGGGATAAACCAATATTTAAATTGGGCGCTCAACCATTTTTACTCGCAGAATTATTTAAAGTAGTATTATTACTACTTTTAACTCCAACTTTATTAAAAGTAAAAAAATTTATAAAGATTACCTAGGTGATCTCTTAGATAGAATTCTTTGCAGTGTTCTTCTATGCATTTTTAATCTGCGCGCTGTTTCAGAAACGTTTCTATTACACAACTCAAAAACTCTATGAATGTGTTCCCATTTAACTCTATCAGCTGACATTGGATTTTCTGGTGGAACAGCCTTAGAATCTGGTAATGCTAAAAGAGCGTTCTCTACATCATCTGCATCTGCCGGTTTTGGTATATAATCAATTGCTCCTGCTTTAACCGCAGCTACCGCAGTAGGTATGTTTCCATATCCAGTTAGCATAACTACTCTGCTATCCTTTCTGACCTTACGAATCTCTTTGACTACCTCTAATCCACTCCCATCGGTTAAGCGGAGATCAACAACAGCAAACGCAGGAGGTGAATTAATGACCTCATTTATCCCTTTTTTTACACTTTCAACCTGAGTTACTTGAAAACCTTTTTTTTCCATAGCTCTAGCTAATCTGTCTCTCAAAGGGTTGTCATCATCCACAATAAGTAGCGATTTATCAGCAAAATCAGTGATTTTTTGAAGTTTTGTTTTTTCCTGCTCTGGTTTCATTTTTTTATATTTTAAAATTATTTTATCATACATATAGGATCAAAAAATGTTTTTTCAAGATGGTAAATTAATGCTTTACATTGCTCGTCTTTTCTATAAATACGAATCTTAAGAGTTTTTTTTATAAATTTTTTTTGTTTTTTGTTAACAAAAAGGGGATGCATGAGATGCAAAAATTTAATTCGGTTGACGAGCTGGTTAATACTATTCGACCAGTAGATCCTGTTTATTGCATAAGACCAAACTCCATAAAATCAGCCTGTAGTTGGTTTAAAAGAAATTTTCCTGGAGAAGTTCTTTACGCTATAAAAACTAATCCAAACGAAAAAGTAATCAAATGTATCGGAGAAAATGGGATTAATTCATTTGATGTTGCATCGATTAACGAAATTAAATTAATAAAAAAAATACTTCCTGAAGCTCACGCCTATTATATGAATACAGTAAAAAACCGCGAACATATAAGGGAAGCTTATTTTAATTATAACATTCGTGATTTTGCTCTAGATACAAAAGATGAGTTGCAAAAAATTATTGAAGAAACAAATAATGCCAAAGATTTAACTCTTTATATTAGAGTTTCTATTTCAAATGAACATGCTGAAATAGATTTATCTCAAAAATTTGGCGCACTTCCCAACGAAGCTTTGGGATTATTAAGATTAGCAAAAGCGCATGCTAAAAAAGTTGGTTTAAGTTTTCACGTAGGTTCCCAGTGCATGCATCCTATTTCTTATGCTAAAGGAATTAGGGAAGTAGGAAATATAATTAAAAAAACGAAAATAATTCCAGATATAATTAATGTTGGTGGAGGTTTTCCTTCAGTATACCCAGACTTGCGCCCACAACCTCTTGAAGATTATATAAAAGAAATTAAAAAAGCTTTTGATAATTTAAAATTGGAAAAAAAACCAAAATTATTATGTGAACCTGGTAGAGCTATAGTGGCTGAAAGTGGGTCTACGATAGCAAAAGTTATATTGAGAAAAAAACAAAAAATTTATATCAATGATGGTACTTATGGAAGTGTATTTGATGCAGGCGTTCTAAACTTTGTATTACCAACAAGAATGATACCAAACGGAAGAACGGCTTCTAAAAAACTCACCGCTTTTAGTTTGTATGGCCCTACTTGTGATAGTTCAGATTTTATGAAAGGTCCTTTTGTATTGCCAAATAATTTAAAAGAAGGTGATTATATAGAAATTGGTCAGCTTGGTGCCTATTCATTAACTTTTAGAACTAACTTTAATGGTTTTTATTCTGATCAGATTTTTGAAGTACAGGACAAACCAATAATGTCTCTCTATGAAAAGGACAGCGGTTCTCGTTATCTTGTTGCTTAAATGAATAACCCAAAAAATCCGAAGTTAGGTCATAATAAAAAGACCTTTCTTGAAAAACCTGTAGAGCATATTGATATTACTTCGTTTGATTCAAGAAAAATAATAGATTCAATGGATAAGATGTCTTTTACTTCAAGGGATACAGCTAAAGCTTCTGGTATATTTAATGAAATGTTATCTGATAAAGATTGTACAGTCTTCTTAACTTTAGCAGGCTCTACTTCTGCGGCAGGATGTATGAAAATATATTCTGATATGATTAAATATAATATGATCGATGTAATAGTTGCTACAGGAGCTTCAATTATTGATATGGATTTCTTTGAGGCTTTAGGATTTAGACATTATCAAGGTTCACAATTTCAGGATGATTCTCAGTTAAGAGAAAATTATATAGATCGAATATATGATACCTATATTGATGAAGAAGAACTTCAAGCATGTGATAAAAAAATTTGTGAAATCGCTGACGGTTTAAAACCAAAACCATACACCTCAAGGGAATTTATAAAAGAAATAGGTAAATATTTAAAAACTAATTCAAAAAAGAAAAACTCTCTGATTGAAACTGCATATGACAACAATGTTCCTATATTTTGCCCAGCATTTACTGATTCAAGCGCAGGATTTGGTTTAGTTTTACACCAAGAAAAAAACCCTGAAAAGTGTGTTACTATTGATTCTATTAGAGAATTTAGAGAACTAACTGAAATTAAAATAAAATCTAAATCTTCTGGACTTTTCATGATTGGGGGCGGGGTGCCAAAAAACTTTGTACAAGACACTGTTGTTTGTGCCGAATTATTGGGAAAAAATGTAGGTATGCATAAATATGCAGTTCAAATTACAGTGGCTGACACTCGAGATGGAGCTTGTAGCAGCTCTACACTTAAGGAAGCAAGTTCTTGGGGAAAAGTTGACACTACAAAAGAACAGATGGTTTTTGCGGAGGCAACTAGTGTTTTGCCTTTAATAGCTAGTGATGCTTATCATCGAAAGAATTGGAAAGAAAGACAAAGAAAAAGTTTTTCAAAAATATTTGGTTAAAAATTGAAATATCTTTCAAAAAAAAAAGGGTTTCTTGGGATAGATAATATAAGCAATAACAAGGAGAATGTTGTTGTAGTACCTTTCGGACTTGAAAAAACTGTGAGCTATGGAGGGGGAACAAAAAAAGGGCCAAATGAAATAATTAAAGCTTCTCATCAAGTAGAACTTTTTGATGAAGATCTAAACAAAGAACCTTATAAATATATAGGTATAAAAACTTTAAAACCTTTTTTAATAAAAAAAAATATTTTAGATGCTCTTAAGCAAATTGAAAAAATTAACAAATTTTTGTTAGACAAAAAAAAATTTCCTTTGGTTTTGGGAGGTGAACATTCTTTAACTGCTGGATCAATTAGGCCTTTTATTAAAAAATTTGGAAAAATATGTTTGTTACATTTTGATGCGCATGCTGATTTAAGAAATAGCTATAACAATAATAAATTCTCTCATGCATCTGCGATTAGGAGATGTCTAGATAATCCGAACGTTAGTTTAGTATCGTTTGGAATAAGAAATATTTCATCAAGTGAAATTCCTTTTTTGAATAAGAATAAAAAAAGAATAAAAATTTTTTGGGCAAAAGATAAGTCAAAATGGAATTTAAATGAGTTTAGAAAAATCATTAAAAATAAAAAAATATATTTAACATTTGATGTTGATGGTTTTGATGCAAGTTTAATGCCTGCTACGGGCACTCCTGAGCCAGGAGGTTTATTTTGGGATGAAACAATTAAAATTATAAAAATAGCCGCAAAATATTCAAATATAGTAGGTGCTGATATAAATGAACTTGCACCTATAAAAGGATTTGATTGTTATAATTTTTTAGTAGCGAAGCTAGCATATAAAATAATTTCTTATTCCTTCGAATTTAAAAAAAATTTATATAGAAAGTAAATTTTTTGTTTCCCATTCAATAGTTACCATAGCACCTTTGTTATTAGGACATTTTCCAAAATTGACTTCTGCTTTCATTCTTTGAAGAAGTGTTTTGCCAATAAATGTACCTAAGCCTAATCCAGATTTAGAATCTATTTTTTTATCTTTGCTATGAATATAGGGTTCACCCAAAAACTGTTTTATATCTTCAGGAAATCCCGGGCCATCATCACATATTTTGATTTGTGTTTTTTTGTTATTACTTTCTAATGTAATTTCTACCGAAGATTCACTAAATTTTGAAGCATTTCCAATAAAATTTCTTAATCCATAAGTAAGTTCAGCTTTTCTTTGTACCATCGGATCAAGCTTATTATTTTCGGATTTAACTAAAAAAATTTTTTTAGAAATTTCTTGGAAAGACGCAGTAATTTCACGTAATAAATTTTCTAATTTTACATTTTCAAAAAATTCATCCTTTTTTAGAGGAACCATTGAAAGTTTCTTTAATATTTCTCCACATCTTGATGATTGACTTAATAATAGTTGTATATCACGTGAATATTTTTCATTATTTCCAATTTCTTTTTCTAATTCTTTTGCTACTAATTTTATCGTTGATAGAGGTGTGCTTAAGGAGTGAGCGGCAGCTGCTGCTTGAACACCTATTGTTTTTAATTCATGCTCTTTTGCTAACACTAATTCTAATTTCGAAAGTGCTTCAGTTCTTTTTCTGTTCTCTGAGCCAAATCTTGCGCCAAAATAACATAAAAAAATTAAACCAATTATAGTGGCAATTGGTATTCCATATAAATAATACTCAGGCGCGTGAAAATGTAAGAAACCCAAACTTGGAAGTGGAAAATAATAATATGTTAAAACTAGTAAAGATATTGCTGTTAAAATAGATAAATTAATAGTGCTTTTTATTGATAAAAAAGTTGATGATACTACTGCTGGTATAATTAAAAGAATTATAAATGGGTTAGTTATACCACCAGTTAAAAAAATAAGCCCTACTAATTGCAAAAGATCATATGATAAGTATAAGGAAGAACTTAAATTACTCAAAAGTTTTTCTTTTACAGTAAATTGCAAAAAAATATTAGTTAAAGCTCCAAAAATAATAATAGAAAAGCAGAAGAAATATGGAAAATTTAAATCTAAAATAAAATAAACAAAATTTATTGTTAACAATTGGCCAATAATTGCTATCCACCTTAGTACAACTAAAGTATTTCTGTTTAATTGAATTCCCTTCTCTGATTCAAATACTTCCAATAATTTCATTTTGAAATTATATATCTAAATTTGAAACTTCCAAAGCTCGATTAATTATAAAATCTTTTCTTGGAGCAACCTCATCACCCATAAGTATTTGGATTAGATCTTGGTCTTTTTTTGATTTGGCTTTTGTATTATTAGAATATTTTACTTGTAATAATATTCGCTTTTCTGGATTTAAAGTAGTTTCCCACAACTCTTCTGGATTCATTTCTCCCAGACCTTTGAATCTTTGAATGTTCATTTTACTTCTCTCTGTCTCTATAAATTGATTAAATTCTTTGGAATTTTTTTTAATTGAATTCTTTTTTTTATCTGAAGATTTAATTATAAAATATTCTAATTCTTTATCGTCTTTTATATAATAGTTCTTGGATCCTTTTGTAACTTTATAAAGAGGTGGTTGAGCTAAATAAACATGATTTTTTTCTATTAATTCATTAAAAGGTGAATTGTTAAATAAAGTAAGCAGAAGAGTTCTGATGTGGGATCCATCAACATCAGCATCCGTCATAATAATAATTTTTTCATATCTTAAATCTTCGATATTAAAATCTTTTGATCCTGTCCCTAAAGCATTTATTAGAGTAACTATTTCATTAGACGACATCATCTTTGATAGGGCTTTGGTTTGTAAATCTTGGCCATTACCATTTTTTGATTTAGAACCATTCATGTTAATGAAGGTATTTAATATTTTTCCTCTTAGAGGAAGTACGGCTTGAAACTCTCTATTTCGTCCTTGTTTTGCTGATCCACCCGCTGAATCTCCCTCAACTATAAATAATTCTGTACCCTCTGCCTTGCCAATTTGGCAGTCAGCAAGTTTTCCTGGAAGACCTGACAACTCTAGCGATCCTTTTCTTCTAACACCTTCTCGAGCTTTTCGCGCAACATCTCTTGCAACTGCAGCTTGGACTATTTTAGATAATACTATCTTTTTTATTCCAGGATTTTGATCAAACCAAGTTGACAATTTGCCATTTATTATAGATTCCACAATAAATCTTACTTCAGATGAAACAAGTTTATCCTTTGTTTGTGATGAAAATTTAGGATCAGGTATTTTTATTGATAAAACACCAGTTAAGCCTTCTCTTGTATCATCTCCTGTCAGTGTAATTTTATTCTTTTTTAAAAGATTGCCGTCTACCGCGTACTTGTTTACTACTCTTGTAAGCGCACTTCTAAAACCTAATAAATGCGTTCCTCCATCTTTTTGATGAATATTATTTGCAAATGGCAACATTTCTTCTGAATATCCTGCATTCCACTTTAATGAACATTCCACTTCAACATTATCTTTTGACCCAGAAATATAAATTGGTTTTTTAAATAAACTAAGATCGTTTTTATTAACTAAACTTTGCTTATTTCTATCTAAAAAATCTACAAACTCTTGGATTCCGCCTTCATATTTATTTTTATATTCTTTCTCTTTTTTCCCTGTTTTATCTATTAAAATAATACACAAACCCTTATTTAAAAATGCTAGCTCCCTCATTCTTTTTTGTAAAATTGAAGAATTAAATTTAGTGTCAGAAAATACTTCTTTTGAAGGTAAAAAGTTTATTAAGGTTCCAGTTTTGTTTATTTTTCCTTTAGATTTTAAAGGGGAAAGTGCTTTTCCATTTTTAAATTCGACAAAATATTCCTTTTTATCTCTAAAAATTTTTAATGTTAATTTTTCAGATAAAGCATTAACTACCGAAACCCCTACACCGTGAAGTCCACCAGAAACTTTGTATGAATCATGATCAAACTTACCTCCAGCGTGAAGTTGGGTCATTATAACTTCAGCAGCTGACTTTTTTTCGCCTTTATGCATGTCGACTGGTATTCCTCTTCCATCATCCTCGACTGAAACAGATTGATCTTGATTTATTGTAACTTTTATATTTTTGCAATGTCCTGCCAAAGCCTCGTCGATAGAATTATCAACTACCTCGTAAACCATGTGATGAAGGCCTGTTCCGTCATCAGTATCACCAATGTACATGCCGGGTCTTTTTCTAACTGCTTCTAATCCTTTGAGTACTTTTATTGATTCTGCGCTATATTTTGAATTATCTTGTTGATTTTTTTTGATCATAATTGTGAATTTGTTCCTAGCACTTTAACATTTTTTATTGACTAATTAAATGTGACACGAATTTATAACTTAAATTATCGTTGGTATTAAATGATTACTTGATGAAAAAAAAAAAAATAATCTAATATCCTATTTAAACAAAATAAATCAAATTTTCATAGGCATAACAACGTGAAAACTATTTTTGTCCTGAAAATCTTTTATTAAAACAGGTGAACCAGGATCCTTTAAATAGATTGTAACTAAATCGTTTTCAATCTGTGAAGCTATATCTATTAGATATCTGCTATTAAAACTTATATTTAAATCATTAGAGTTAAATTTTGCATTAACGCTTTCTACGCCTTCTCCACTATTAGGGTTATTTACCGATAATTGCACTGAGTCTTTTGAGATAAACATTTTTAGTCCTTCTTTACGATCAGTGGAAACAGTAGTAACTCTATCTATAGAATTTTTAAATTCATTTAATTTTATTTCTAAAACTTTTTCATTATTTTTCGGAATTACTTTATTATAATCGGGGAATCTTCCGTCAATAACTTTAGAAATAAGTACCCCACTTTCCATTTTGAATTTAATTTTTGATTTATCATTTGATATTTCGATTGGTTTATTACTTTGCTCCAATAAGGATATTAATTGAAAAATAGTTTTTTTTGGTAAGATAATTGACTCAATTTGTATATTTTGATCAATTTCTATGCTGCTAGATGAAAGTCTATGACTGTCGGTAGCAACACCACATAAGAATGATTTATTTTCCAATATTGTTTTGTGTAAATAAATTCCATTAAGATAATGCCTGGTTTCATCGTTAGAAATAGAAATCTTAGTTTTATTTAAAAGTTTTAATAATTTTTCGGAAGAAATTTTAAAGCTTTTTTGAACATTGTCCTCTTTTGAAAGTGGAAAATCATTAGAAGGTATACATAGTAAGTTAAATTTTGAGTTTCCTGAAACTAACTTAAGTTTATTCGAATTTAATAAATTAAGTTCTACTTTTGTATTAGATTGTAATTTTCTTAATATATCGTAAAGAATACTGGCTGATGTTGTGGTTGAACCTTCTTTTTTTATTTCTTGAGGTATTATCTCTTCAAAATAAATTATATCTAAATCTGTAGCGGTAATTTTTATTTTTGACTCTTTTGCCTCTATTAAAATATTTGACAGTATTGGCAATGTTGTTTTTTTTTCAATAATTCCATTTGCTCGACTTAGTGATTTTAGAAAAATATCTCTGTCAATAATAAATTCCATTTGAAATTTTAGGGCAATTTTTTTTTAAGTTCAGCTACGTTTTGTTTTATCTCATTATCTTTTCTTATTAATTCATCAATTTTTTTTACTGCATGAATTACAGTTGTATGATCCCTATTTGAAAATTTTCTACCAATATCTGGCAAAGAATTTGTTGTATGGTGCTTAGCCAAATACATAGCTATTTGTCTTGGTCGCGCCAATGATCTTGATCTTCTAGGTGATAATAGTTCTTGAATATTTAAATTGAAATGAGATGCAACTAAGTTTTGGATAAATTCAACATTTATGGATTTATTGTTAGAGCTTATAAAATCTTTTAAAATTCTTTTACATTCATAAATATTTGGAGATTTTGTATTAATTTTGCTGAAAGCTAAAATTCTATTAAGTGCCCCAACCATTTCTCTAATACTAGTGGTTACTTCTGAAGCTAAAAATTTAAAAACTTCTTCGCTCAAATCATAATTTTCTTTAAAATTAGTTTTAATTTCCCTAAATTTGCTTTTTAATATTTTTATTCTCAATTCTAAATCGGGCGGTTGAATATCTATAACTAATCCACCAGCCATACGAGATCTTATTCTTTCTTGCATTCTATCAAGGTCTGAAGGAGGTCTATCGGATGATATAACTACTTGCGAACCTCTTTCAATTAAAGCATTAAAAGTATGAAAAAATTCTTCTTGCATTGCCTCTTTTCCATTAGCAAACTGAATATCATCAATTATAAAAATATTTGCTTCTCGAAAAAAATCTTTAAATTTAACCATTTCATTGCTTTTTAAAGCTCTAACAAAATGATACATAAATCTTTCTGCAGAAATAAACATTACTTTTTTAGAATCTCCTACTTCTATACCTATAGAATTTAACAAATGGGTTTTTCCCATTCCAACTGAGCTATAAATAAATAATGGATTATAGTGTGCTGACTGGACACATATTTTTTTAGCAGCTGTGTACGCGAGCTCATTACTTTCTCCAACCATAAAGTTGTCAAATCTATTATTTGGCGTAAATCGATTATAATTTAACAAAGAATTTTCAATTGCCGTTACTTTGTTCTTTTTTGAGTAAACAAACTGATTAGTTTTATCTTGAGTTTCTTCGATTAAAAATTCAATTCTTTGTATGCTTTGTTTAAACTTTTTAATTATATCTAATATTTTGTCAGCATATCTGGAAACAATCCAATCTCTTACAAATCTAGTAGGAACAGACAGAACAACGTAATGGTTAAATTCTTTTTTTAAGTTTACATTTTTTATCCAACTTTCGTAGATATCTTTTCCAAAAGTTGTTTTTAATTTTTCAAGAACTTCGTTCCATTTAAGCGTATTTTCTTCCTGCGCTATAGGAATTCCTGTTTCTTGTTTTGATAATAAATCTGTCATAAAGAATTTATTTAGAATGATTAGTTCTATTTTTTTTTTTACTTTGTTGCAATGCTTATTAGGTTGTATTAGAAAAAAAATTAACTTTGGTTGTATTAGAAAAAAAATTTACTTTGGTTGTATTGGAAACAAAATTTATTTTGGTTGTATTAGAAAAAAAATTTTTAAATTATTATTTTTGAATGCAACTTTTAATATATTTACTAGATCTAGTTTTTATTTTAAGAAAAAATCTTTATTTAGTTATAATAAAAATTTTTATAACAATTAATCAACTCTGAATTGACTTAATTATTTTTTGTTTTGACTATTTATTTTTAAAGTAACTCTAGAAATTTTTCTTGAAGCAGTTTTTTTATTAATTGATCCTGTTTTTGCTATTTTCATCAATTGTGAGTGGAATTTTGGAAGAAAACTTTTTGCTTCTTTTATTTTTCCCGAATTAAGATATATTGACATTTGTTTTACTGCAGATTTGTATTTACTTTTTCTTATTTTATTTACTAAAGCTTGTTTCTCAGCTCTTTTGACTCGTCTTACTGCAGATTTAATATTTGGCATAAAGTGCTGAATATATATCTTTTTGCATTATATCGGTCAATACCAATTTAATTTTGACATTCACTACAATAGAATGATGACCTGTTAGATATTTGAATTTTACTGATTTTACCATTACACGAAATACGAGAACAATTTTTATTTTCTTGTCCATAAACTTTAAAAAATTGTTGAAAATCGCCCTCTTTTCCTGATGTATTTTTAAAATTTTTAATGGAAGAGCCTCCTTTAGAAATTGAAAGTTTTAAAATTTTTTTAATATTAAAAATTAAATTTATAATTTCATTCTTTTTTAAATTGCTACAAATTCTTGTGGGATGAATTTTGGACATGAATAAAGCTTCGTTCACATATATGTTTCCAAGGCCACTTACAAAAGTTTGGTCCATTAATAAGTTTTTGATATTTTTTTTTTTATTTGTAGTAAATTTTTTAAAGTACTTTACATTAAAAATTTTACTAAAAGGTTCTATACCAAGTTTTTTTAAAAAAGTAATTTTTTTGAAGTGTGTAGCGTTATATAATTTAAAAAAACCAAACCTTCTCACATCATTATATATTAGTATAAATCCATTATTGAGGGTAAAATAAATATGATTATGATTTTCTAGTATATTTAAATCATAGTAAAAACTTGTTTTAAATATTCGGTTATCAGTATTTCTCATTAATAGTAATTTCCCACTCATACCCAGATGTACTAAAAGTATTTTTTTTTTAAAATGAAAAATTAAGTATTTAGATCTTCTGGAAATTTTTAGTATTTTTTTGCCAACTAAATCTTTAGAAAATAAATGTGGTATTTTGTAGCGTAAATTTTTGTTGTTAATTTTAATATCTATAATTTTTGCTTTATTTATCATTTTAAATAAAGATCTTT
>CEUZ01045018.1_pt1 | contig 14524 bp, 11 predicted proteins | sample 361511 | NCBI WGS metagenome assembly CEUZ01 (sample SAMEA2622822, study PRJEB7988) | marine metagenome | biome: marine biome (ENVO:00000447); feature: surface water layer (ENVO:00002042); material: "saline water (ENVO:00002010), including plankton (ENVO:xxxxxxxx)" | depth 5 m
AGATTTTCTTTTAAAATTATATTCATCAAGCCATTGTAGAATGCCACATCGGTACCAGGCTTAATTCTGCAGTAGTAATCAGCGTGATCAGCGATGCTTGAACGACGAGGATCAACAACAATTAATTTAGTACCTCTCTTATGTGCCTCTTTAAAAAAACTAGCGGCAACCGGATGATTAGCAGTCGTATTTGTTCCAGCTAGGAGTGCCACATCGGCATTCTCGATATCACCATAAGTTGTGGTAACAGCACCGCTACCGATTCCCTCTAAAAGTGCTGCGACGCTTGACGCGTGGCATAAGCGTGTACAGTGATCAATATTATTTGTTCCAAAAGCCACGCGGACAAATTTTTGAAATAGATAAGCTTCTTCGTTAGAGCACTTCGCACTTCCAAAACCTGCCAGGCTTTCTGGTCCGGTTGTATTTCGGATTTCGAGAAACTTTGCAGCTACTAGATCAAGCGCTTCATCCCATGTTGCTTCCCGAAAAGCAGGAAGTACGTCATCGTAGTTTACGATTCCGCCTGGCTTCCCTCGGTTACCGGGTCCTCCTCGCACTTCGTCCGATATCCCGGATTTCGGATAAGCGCTTTCTTTGCGTATTAAAGGGACTTTCAAACGCTGTTCATGATGCGCGTAATCCCAGCCATATCGTCCTTTTACGCAAAGTCGTCCCTGGTTTCCTGGACTCTCTCTTCCTTCTGCCATTACAATTTTATTCGAAGAATGATCAACATGATAAGTAAGAGCACAACCAACACCGCAATAAGGGCAAACACTATCGACAGACGTAAGGAGTTCTCTAGGACGGATTGGTGACGAAATTGCCTTATCAACCAAAGCACCTGTCGGACAGGCCGCTGCGCATTCACCACAAGAAACACAAGTGCTTTCTCCCATTGGTATATTTAAATCGAATGCGATGCGAGTTAGATATCCTTTTCCCGAGCGCCCCATTACTTCATTTCCCTGAATATCATCACATGCGCGGATGCAGCGATCGCATAAAATACAAGCTTGATGATCAACAGAGATTACTTGGGAACTATCATCTTTACCTCTAGTATCTAGTTCAGGGTTTTTGAAACGTAAACCAGACGCTCCATAGTCACGAGCCAAGGAAAAAAGTTCATTACCTCCGATTGTTGATTCTTTCGGATCAAGTCTTGGATCTATTTGGTCCGACATGAGGAGATCTAAAAGCATCGCGCGATGTTTCTCAACCTTTGGAGATTTAGTTTCAATCACCATCTCATTTTCGCACTTTCGAACACATGCAGCAGGAAGAACACGCTCACCAGTATCAACTACGCATAGCCGGCAGACACCTACCGGTTTCAATTTTGAATCGTGGCAAAGCACCGGGATTTCAATTCCTGCTTTTTTTGCTGCAGTCAAAATGGTGTCGCTATGGTCCGCTTTGATTACCCGTCCATCGATCGAGAGTGATATAGGAGAGCTAGTTTTCATTTAAAAGGAAACTCTTTCTTTCTTTTCTTGCATTAGCCAATTGATCAAATTTTACAACTACTCCATCTTTTGCCAGATCGAGATAGTCGTTTTTCTTCAGATAGCCATTTGTTTCCCATCCTCTAAAGTTATTATATTGACTAATCATTCCAGTTAACGTTTCTTTCGTAAGAGAAGCGGGAGTTTCTCCTTCTAGTGTCTCAGTAAGAAAACGAAGAGGGAGCGTGTCATCTTCTGGAAGCCAACCTTCTCTGATGTTAAAAGATTTCTTTAAAGAAATAATTCTTTTTGCAGAAGTCACAAGCTCAGAACTAGTGATATCCCAACCTGTCAGGGCTGAGAGAATTTCAGCAGTTTCATCTTCGAGGTTGTCGAATGCTCCTCGAAGAAACTTGCATAAGATAATTGAATCGAGGAGAGCTGCTTTTTCCTCGCTTTTAGCAGCTTCTTCAGCGTTCACTCTGCCACCATGATAGCGATTTGCTCTCCCTGAAAAATCAACTTCGTAAGCCGAACTGCGGTTGTGATCTGCGCCGCGGGTTCCAACTGCGAGTCCTAGCGCCATACTGTGAAGTGCACGAGGTTCATAGCCCGGCAACTCAAGACCTTTTACGTGTGGTGCAAAAGAAAGCGTTGCTTTTCCGAGTGAAGTAGAAAAATTATAACTCCCTCGGGCAAGCCGTGCCCCTAATCCGCGAAGTTCAGCGATATCTCCAACTAGTCGACATAAGTCTTCCGAATTTCCGAATCGAGGGCCAGAAGACAACAGCCCACGTTGATTGCATTCCATGGCGAAAGCAATTGTCACACCGGTAGAAATGGTATCTAAGCCTAACTTGTCACAAAGAGTTGCAGCCTCTAAGACAGCTTCGGGATCAGAGATTCCACACAGTGGCCCGAGAGCGAAAAGAGTCTCGTATTCGAGACGGACTTTTTCACCCGACTTTCGGCTAAACCTGTGCTCGCACCCAATTGAGCAACTCATACAGGCTGTGCGACTCTTAGAATTTTTAGTGATTAAAGACTCCGCAGATAACTTATCAGCTCCCGAAAACTTGCCCTGCTGAAAGTTCCGAGTGGGTAGGATACCTAGCCTATTGAAAGCAGAAAGATTTGAAATCGTCCCTACTTCCCGATATTTAACAGTTGCAGGACCCAAACTCCGTCTTCTCAAATCGCGAGCTATGCGATCCAAAGTCTTTCTATCCTTGGTTTTAGTTGGCACATCTCCCGCAACTACAATTGCTTTGAGATTTTTTGAGCCCATGACAGCCCCAAGGCCACCTCTTCCCGCGTGACGACCATCGTTAGAAAGAGTTGCGAAACGAACTTTATTTTCCCCTGCTCTGCCAATACTTGCTACGTCACCATAAGATCCGTACTCACTTAAAACATCTGAATTTGGCGCCCCCCACATATCAGTCCCAACTAAAGTCCCATGAAGCCACACTGAATGATCGGTACATTTCCCAACAAATACTAAGGCATCAACGCCCATCCGCTTTCCACTAATCGCGAAATTTGAACTCGACATTGCATCGCAAAGGAAACCAGTCAAAGGCGATTTAGCCACAACAGAATACTTCGCGGAGGTCGTAATCGAAGTTCCAGCAAGCGGAGAAAATGAAAAGACTAAAGCGGAACGTGGATCCAAGGGATGGATACCGATGGGGTTCTCTCTATGCAAAATCCACGCTCCGAGTCCAACCCCGCCTAAATAACGCCGCAAAATCTTTTCAGGAATTGAGACCTTTTCTCCTTGATTCTTAGACAAATCAAAGCGTAGATATTTTCCGTGAAAACCAAACATAAAGTAATTTAGCCACCTGCCGGCGCGTCTAGAACAATTACGCTTTCTTCCGGACCCACTGGCATATGGACGTTCCTGACAAATTCTCCACCATTGAGTGAGATTAGAAATTCTCTTCCCAGAATATCGTTTTCGATCCATCTAATATCGGGTGCAGCTAACTTCAAAAGTTTCCCAAGAGTCGAAATCGGCAGTGTCTGTAAACGCATGCCCGTTAGAAGACGGGTACGGCCAAAGAATTCTACTGTCGCTTTTGCATCAGGGTCAACTTTTGAAATAGCCTCGAGGTAATCTTCTGGATTATTCATTCCATCCAAACCTGGATTGAATGTTAAATCAGTTTCTTTCATAATCTCAGCTCCCATTTTCTTGAGAAGGTCATAGGGCCTGGCTCGACCTGAACGGAGTAAAGATCGGGCTACGGTGGCACCCTCTTTGGGATAAACTGCAGCTAAAGTCTGGACAATACCTCCAAGCTCCATCGCTACCGGTATTCCACGTGAAAGAAGAATATCCACAAACTGTCGAGACACAAAAGGCATATCTGTCGCGATAACGAACGCAATATCGGCTTCCATGGCCTCTAACCCTCGTGCAATACCGGCCAGAGGGCCTTGATGATCGTCTTCATCAATTACAATCTCTGCAGACGACAGCACCGGAAGCGTCAGGCTGCTCGATGAAACTACGAGGACCTCGTCCCCCAAATCCCGGAAACGTTCCACTATATAAGAAATCAGATTAGTTCCTCTCCAGGGCAGGAGTGCCTTGGGACGCCCCATGCGACGGGATTCACCTCCGCAGAGAATAACTACAGCAGTCTTCATCTTTCGTCTTTTGCATACGACGATGATCGGGTCGCATCCGTCGATTCAGAAAAATTATCTAGTACTGATACAAGAGGACCAAGAGCAATTTGCCCCAAACCACAAATACTGGTTTGACGGAGTGTTTCATGCAAATCTCGTATCACAGTCTCTTTGCTTTCACGTAATACACCGGAGCTTTCAAGCAGATCAACGGCCTTCTCAGTTCCAACACGACAGGGCACACACTTACCACATGATTCATTACGGAAAAAAGCTGCAACGTTTACTGCAGCATCAAGTAGATTCTGTCCTGCTCCGACAAACAAGACTGCTCCTGAACCGAGCATCGAACCGGCCTTGAGCAAAACATCAAAGTCGATCGAGAGATCTAAGGCTGTATTTGGAAGAAAATTACTTGAGGCCCCTCCAGGTGCGAGCGCTATCAACTCTGTACCATTCCTCATACCACCAGCTCGATCGAGCAACTCCCCCAAAGTGGTTCCCATCGGCACAAGAAAGACCCCAGGCATCTCTACATCTCCGCTAACGCTAATAAACTTTTGACCGTAGCAATCGTTTCGTCCAAGATTTTTCCACCAATCCCTACCGTTGACAACGATCCCAGGTACATGTGCAAGAGTCTCGACGTTGTTTATTAGGGTTGGTAGACCGTAAAGGCCAGATGTTCCTGGGAATGGTGGCTTATTGCGAGGCTCTCCCCGTCTACCTTCTAAACATTCGAGGAGGGCACTTTCTTCCCCAAGAATATATCCACCCGGAGAAACAAAAACTTCTATGTCGAAAGAGAAATTACTATCAAATATATTTCTTCCAAGAGCACCTATTTTGCGAGCCTGATCAAGTGCAGCCTCAAAACGCTGTTTCTCATACTCATACTCGTGACGGATAAAAAGTATTCCTTTATTCGAGCCTATCGCATATCCGGCAAGAATCATTCCCTCGATGACTAGATGAGAAAAGTCATAGAGAATCTGACGATCTTTGAAGGTGCCGGGTTCACTTTCGTCAGCATTGCAAATTACGTACTTAGGTTCTTGTTCTTGCGATCGGACTATTCCCCACTTTTTTCCCGTAGGGAAACCAGCTCCACCCATTCCTCTTAACCCGGCTTCCTCTAGAACCAGAGGAAGCATTTCGGGACTATCAGCTAAAGCTTTTCTTAGGGCTCCGTATCGGCTTTTTAACTTGGTATACGGGTCAGCGTTCTTATGTGATATATAGCTAGTCCCTAGATGTAAATCCTCAGAACCGGAAATTCTGGATAGCACTGAGTTTGATTTTGCTGACGTCGGTACGTTATCAACAGTTACAGCAGGAGCTGAATCACAACGACCCAGACAAGACGCGTCTCGAATCTCAATATCACTGTGATTCTTTAGTGTGTCTTTGAGTTCTTTTATCTGACCCTTATCAGCTAATTTACATGAAAGATCACGACAGATTCTTACAACGTGTGATTTTGGACATGTCCTCTCGAAATGCGTATAAAAACTCGCAATGCTCTCTACTCTATGAAGAGGAACCTTCAACTCTACAGCAATTCCGTTTAGAAACTCGTCACTCAACCATCGCGACTGATGCTGCTCGTCAAGCAGCCTCTGTATAAGCTCTCGGTAGTTGTCGAGAGTCTTGCGAGGTTTATCTGAGGAAGAATTAGACACTATTGCTCCAGCGTCTACATTGTAGCAGGAGATTTAAGACCAACTAACTCTATCAACCTTAGGCTCTAAAGAGGAGTAAGGCATTGCGATGATTGCGGTAACTGGTGCGAATGGTGATCTAGGAATTCGACTACTAAAGACTCTAAAAGCGAGCGGCCCAACAAGAATACGAGCTCTAGTAAGATCTGAACCTGCTCGCAAAAGAGTTCAAAATGAATTGGTATCGGGAGTTGACATTCAGATAGTTGACTATCGCAATGTCGATAGCTTTTCTAGAGGAATTGCCGGATGCTCTGCAATCGTGAACCTAGTCGGGACAATTTATGGGAGTAAGGGTTCGCCTTATCAAGGAGCCAACGAAGACGTGGTCGATAACCTTTTAAAATCCGCAAGGAATTTGACTGACCCATACATTATTCAAGTCAGTATCGTAGGAGCGAACGAGAAGTCTAATAATGATTGTTTGTCCTCACGTGGTCGATCGGATGCCAAACTTCTTCAAACCTGGAAAAAATCTCTGATATTGCGAGCTCCAATGGTGTTATTTCCAGGAGGACCGAGTGCCCTTGCTCTGCGTAGACGAGCGAACGGTTGGGAATTTTGGATGGGAAACGGTTCAAATCTGGAACAACCGTTAGATGATCGTGACTTATTTTCAGCGATTGAAAAGGCTATAAGCAGACCATCGGTATTAAGAGGAGATTACGACCTCGTGGGACCGGAAACGGTTCGCTACTCGGAACTCGTCGCCAGAGCCGCTGAATTTTTGAATACTAAACCTCGCCCCATCATAATTCCCTCTTCTCTTATACGCTTTGTAGCGCTACTGGGCGAGAAGCTCTTCGAAAACCCTCCTATCACTAAGGACATGATAGACATTTTCCTATACAACAGTCACCACGATTCCAGTCCACTATGCAAAGCGTTAGAACTCAAACTTAGAGATCTGGATGCTACTCTTGAATACAGTCTCTCAGAAGAAACGAACTACTCTTGAATACAAAACGCTTTTTGAAATTTATAGGTCCATGGATAATCACGTTCACGTGCTTCGGTTTTCTTTATAACCGTCTTAGTAATGCAGCCCAATATGAAGGAATGGAGGTTGCCGGATACTTAGGAAATATTTTTTCTTCTGTCGACTGGATCGCCTGGCTATGTCTTATGATTCCCTATTCATTTATATTTCTTATAATTGACACTTGCGTCCTTTGGCGAACTATTAACTGGTGGAACGCTCCAATAAACTTCAGAAAACTTCTTCCCTTGCGAGCAAGCGCCTATATTATTTCAATCTTAAACGAGCAAGTCGGAAAAGGTACTATCGCTCTATACATAAATCGAAAATACCAAGTTCCTGGTTGGGAACTTGGTTCTACGATGTTAATAATAATGTACTGTGAGCTGATCTATCTACTCTTATGGGCTTCTTTAGGAGTCCTTTATCACCCAGGCGAGCTTCCTGCCGAAATGCAAATCTTTCACATAATCCCGGTGATTGGGATTTTCGGGACTATCTCATTGGTGGCGATTCCAATGGTATTTCGTAACGTAAAATCCCAAACTAGTGGTTTTTTTTCGAGCAAGATTTTTTATAGCATTCGCAAAGCAAACTTTTGTAAGTACTTAACTGTTATGGCAATTAAAACACCTTCGCTTTTAATTGGTGTGTGGGTTTATAGTAAATCTATCGCTTTGTTTGGAATTGATGTTTCATTTCGAGAAATGCTTTCAATTTTGCCAGTCATATTCTTCGGAACTTTTATTCCTGGACCTTTTAGGGCGGTTGCTGTTTCACTCTGGCCAGCTCTTTATTCTGATATGCCAGGAGCCGCAGCATCGTTTGGCTTTGTCCAACACAATTTTTTTATACTTTTCAATGCAACTATAGGTCTTTTATTCCTTTCAAACGCAAATCGGAATTTGAAATCTAGAATTTAACGGCAATCCGATTTCGTATACCAACAAAAATAGACAGTAGTGTCGTGAAGCAAAGAAATCGCGCGCAAAACACTAACATATTTTCGAATTCAAACGAAATTTCGGCATCGAGAACCTTTACTCCTAACCAAACGCCAATCAGTACATAGTAAGAAATGCCATTGAAGCGACCAATAAAAGTTGACGTAAGTGGTGTGCGATTTGCAATAAAATCCCAACTATATTCTATAAATGAAATAGGAATAAGAACGATTAAAAAGTACGTTTCTGATCCAGAAATAGCCAATGCGAGGAATCCAGTGGTAACGAACAGTGCATCGCAACTATGATCAAAGAATCCCCCCAGACTTGAAACCTCTCCACGTTTTCTTGCTATGTGACCGTCCAAAAAATCACTTGCTACGGCTAAAAGAAAAATTGACAATGCGATTGAGTACTCAGCCTTTACAATTAGAAAGAACAAAGAAAAAGCAAGAAAAGCTCGTGATGCGGTAATTAAAGTGGATAGACTAGAAATTCTCACGGCAGATTGAACATCCTCGCTCGTGCGCTGTCTCACTTAGTGTGAGGAGCTAAGACCCTGACCCCAATGAGAAAGCGATGCCGAATATAAAAGCAACACAAATCAAACTGGTTAACATTATTTTACTCTCGATTGTTACGACTGCGATTTTTATTGGCTGGCTCGCTGCTTGCTCCTCCGAGCCTGATAACCTTGACCCCCTAGTAAAAAGAGGAAAAGTTGTATACCGGAATAATTGCACCGCATGTCACGCACCTGATCCGACTAATGACGGCGGTCTGGGCCCCGCGGTTGACGGCTCCTCTTTGGAGCTTCTTACCGCGCGCATCGTTCACGGCAACTATCCCGAAGGTTACGAACCTCGAAAAAAGACCGGGATTATGGTTGCATTGCCTTTTCTAGAACCAGAAATACCCGCTCTGGTAGCCTACTTAAACCAAGAAAGTTTCGAGGATTAAAATTGGGATAGCCGGGGGCAATGATATTTGATCACCACCCCCGGCTAAAGACAAGTTTCTAAATCAACTAGCTATTTAACAAAACACCAACTAGATACAGAATGACTGTCAAGATTAGACCGCCATGAATCGTCCCAGAAACCGAAGCAAGTAGCTTTTGTGTTGATTTCCCGGGTGCAGATATACCATTCCACTCGACAGCTAGAATGACCAAGCCAGCTACGATCCAATAAGTTGAATCATTCGTCCCGTTATTGAACGTTGCCAAGAAAGATGCTGATCCCATGAAAAACAGCATCGGTATTGAGAGAAGTGTGTTCGTGCGGGAGGCATTCGCAGCTTTGGGTGCAAGAGCAGCTGCTTCAGAATTTGCCTCGCCTCCACCAGCAACAGCTTCAGCAGAAGCGATCACCTTCTGTTGTATCGGCCAGATTACAAACCAGACATTTGCCCACATTATGGTTCCAATGAGACCACCTGTAAGAATCCGTGTCATGTAGGGATCCGTAAATTCCACTCCCTGCACATGACGCAGGGCAATGATGGCCCAGCCAGAGATAATGGTAAACATTGCACCCCATCGAAACCACCAAAGCGCTTTTGGAAGTAGACCTCTTACAACCTGGCTACGAGCCTGGCCACCAAGTTCCGTCGCAAAAAAGGGTGTCTGAACAAAATTAAAGTAATAGAGCATTCCTATCCAAGTAATCCCAGCTAGAAAATGCATCCAGCGAAAAAGAAATTGCCATCCATCGCTTGTTGTAAATAGTTCCATTCTTGCTCTCCTCTCAGATCCTAGTTACCAGCTACTAGTAGTCAGTTCTAAGATCGGGCAAACGACTGCCGTCGTTTTGACATTTAATCGACTTACTTGCCCCCCCCAGTAGGACACTCGAATTCTAGGAACTTTCGCACGAGCTCACTCGTGGTTTTTAAATAAGAAAGCATTCTTAGCTTGTAACTCACGCCCAGTGGCGAATTCTCGTGGTGATATTACCCCAACCTAGCTCTTCAAAGAGATTTCCGATCTCAACTTCAAGGGCGCCTTTGTAAGTAAGATCTTGAATACTTATTTCAGACAAGGCAGGTACATCACGAACTACTGTCGCGAGTCGTCGCATTTTGAAAGCTTGGCCACGGTGCTTGAGGAATCGCTCGCCGAGCTTTCGAGGCCCCCTGAAGGGAACAGTTTCCCATTCGTTCAAAGACTCAGGAAAGTCTTCCAGTGCGCCAAACGCAGACAGGGCAGCTGCTGCTCCCTTAGAACCAATTCCTGGTACCCCAGGTAACTCGTCAACTGCGTCTCCCGCCAATCCTAAATAGTCCGGTATCTGCTCCGGTGAAACGCCAAACTTATTTCGGACCCCGTTAGCGTCAAGCAGAGTGTCTCGAGCAAGATCAAACAGTTCCGACCGACCGTCCTCAGTAATCAACTGTGCAAGATCCTTATCCGAACTGACGATCCTCACCTCACCACCCTCGGTAAGAACACGATCAGTTAGTGTTGCGATCAAATCATCAGCTTCAAAATTTTCAACCTCGAAACAAGGAATACCTAGAGCTTTTGCCAACGAAAGACAGATTTCAAATTGAGGCTCTAGATCGGCAGGGGGCTCAAGTCGCGATGCTTTGTACTCAGGAAAAATTTCATTGCGAAAGCTAGTTGCAGCTGCATCAAAACAACAAACCAGGTAGCTTGGCTCTTCATCGAAAATATATTTCAGCAATGTATTTGCAAATCCGTAGGCAGCAGATGTTGGCTTGCCACCCGGACTGGCCATAGGCGGTAGGGAATAGTAGGCACGAAAAATATAAACGTGACTGTCAAAGATATGGACTTTTGCACGCGACAAGAAAAATCCACCTACCTGATGCTACTCAAACCGCTCTTCGAAGACTGACTCGGCAATTGTCCCTGCGGCGCGATTGACTTCAAGATCTTTTCCACTTCCTTTTCCACGACGATTCCACTCCACTATCCCCCTGTCTAAACCTTTAGGTCCCACGGTCAATCGATGAGGTATTCCTATTAATTCTGCATCTTTAAACTTTACGCCCGGGCGCTCGTCGCGGTCATCTAAAAGAACTTCGATACCCATATCCACCAGGGATGAATAAAGCCTCTTGCCTGTTTCGATGACATCGGAATTCTTAGGATTTAAAACAGTTATAACCACTTCAAAAGGTGCAACCGCAACCGGCCACACTATCCCTGCGTCATCATGATTTGCCTCAACCACCGCGGCAACGGTACGTCCTACTCCAATTCCGTAAGAACCCATTACAATTGGGCACTCTTCACCGGATTCATTTAGAACCCTTGCCCCAAGCGCCTCGCTATATCTCGTTCCCAATTTAAAGATATGCCCGACTTCGATCGTTTTCTGAACAGAAAGCTCTGCTCCGCAAACTGAACATGGTTCGCCGTTCTGAACCTCTCTCAAATCTAAGAACTTACGAACCGAGATGTCACGCTCTATCTTCACCTTACGAAGATGAAAGTCATCCTCGTTCGCACCAGTAGTCATATTTGTTCTACCTTGAAGTGCTTTGTCGGCCACTACGGGAATATGAGAGACTCCCACTGCTCCAAGACTTCCTGGGTGTGCTCCCAACTTTGCATAAATTTCATCACTATCTGCAGGGCGACAGCTCGATGCACCAAGTCCATCAGCCAATTTTTGCTCGTTTAACTGATGGTCACCCCGTAAAAGCACAAGATAGAGGTCCTCATCGAGAAAAAAAACTAACGTCTTTATCTGATGGTCCCCTAGGGCACCCCCTTCAAAGTTAGCCAGATCCTCGATTGTTCGGACACCAGGGGTAGAAAACTTTTCTGGCCTGTCCTCAGTCTCAAGGTCATGAATTTCGGGTAGTGCAGAAGTGGCCTTTTCTACATTTGCGGCATAGCCGCAGGCGTCACAGGAAGCCACCCAGTCTTCGCCCGCCGGACTCTTGACCATAAACTCTATCGACTCGTTACCACCCATCGCCCCTGAAGAGGCCTCCACTGCCAGGGGATCAAGACCACACTTCTCAAAAATTGTTCTGTAGGCCTTGAAATGACTCTCGAATTGGAGATCAAGGCCAGCTTCGTCTAAATCAAAGGAGTAGGAATCCTTCATGACGAACTCTCTAACTCGTAAGAGACCTGATTTCGGTCGGGCCTCGTCCCTAAACTTTGTCTGAAGCTGGTACCACAATTGCGGGAGCTGCCGATAAGACCTCATCTCTCTGGCTATCCACGTAAATATCTCCTCATGGGTCATTCCAAGACAAAGGTCGCTACCGTGCCTATCCCTCAAGCGGAGCAATTCTTCACCGATAGCGTCCCATCGGCCAGATTTTTGCCAAATTTCAGCTGGATGAATCGCAGGTAGTTTGAACTCCTGGCCTCCGATTTCATTCATCTCGGAGCGAATAATCCTCTCGACTTTCGCTGCGACTCGCTGTCCAAGAGGGAGTAGGGAATAGACCCCAGCCATTAACTGACGAATAAAACCCCCCCTGATCAGCAGTTTGTGGCTTACCGCCTCCGCATCGGCCGGATCGTCTCTTAAAGTCGGAACAAACGCCTGTGAAAAGTGCACGACACCTCCTATGGGAGACGGTAACAGGTCCCCACGGGTTCTGCGCTTTCCGAGACCGAATCCCTCAGCTACGATGCCGGCCGTCAGCAGTCGTCCTCCCAAGGCTGCTCGAAATCCCATGGTGGATTGGTAAAAAATCCAAAGCGAATTACGCCGACCAGGGATTCTCTCGTCGGACCGCGGCCTAAGACACGGGTGCGATCCAAGTTGGGGCTATCTGTGGCTGATTTTGAGCTGTTAGTAAAAACATCTGAGGTAGAAGCACTCGCCCAAGAACTATTGCAAGAAGAAACGATTGCAGTTGATACAGAAGCTGACAGCTTCTATCACTACTTCGACAAAACTTGCCTGATTCAGATTGGCACACCTAAACAAATCTATCTAATAGATCCCTTGACCGAGGCTGGACATGAAATCTTGACACCTCTCGGGCCGGTATTTGAATCCCCAGAAGTACAAAAAATATTTCATGCGGGAGAATACGACCTCTTCGTTCTGAAGCGAGATTGCCGATTCAACTTTGACAACCTTTTTGACACTATGATCTCGGCACAACTTTTAGGTTATAGCGCGGTTGGATTAGCAGCCCTGGCTGAAAAACATTTCGGATTGAAGCTTCCCAAAGATGAGCAGCGCTCCGACTGGTCCGTAAGACCCCTTCGAAAAAACCAACTCACTTATGCGGCCGCCGATGTGGCATATTTGATTCCACTAGCTGAGCGCTTAAAAAAGGAGCTGGGTACTTCCAAGCGTCTAGAATGGGCCCAAGAAGAGTTTTCGACTCTCACTCGGAGAGAATGGCCCGAGAAAACATTCGACCGGCTCGGTTACCTTAAAATCAAGGGTGCTCGGAAGCTTGATATCAGCTCCTTAGCGGTCCTGCGGGAGCTCTACCTACTACGGGATAAACGGGCGCGAGATATCGATCGGCCAGCGTTTAAAGTTCTCGGAAATGGCGCTCTCTTGGAAATTGCCCAAGTGAGACCGACGACCCTCTCACTGCTAGGACAGATCAAAGGCGTTACCGAGCTGATCCTACGTCGATTGGGCCCTGAGATCTTGAAAGCAATTGATAGAGGGAAAAGGCGAGGACATGGGCCAATTCCGAAACTTGAATCGGCGACTCCCCGTCGCCGGATGGACCGAAAGGGCGAACGACGAGTAGCTCGGCTAAAGAAGTGGCGAACGGCCCGCGCTAAAGAGCTCAACCTGGATCTTGGCGTCTTATGTCCAAATAGCGGGCTTGAAGCAATAGCGGCTGCTAATCCCCGAGAAACCACAGACCTCCTGGAGTTATCCGAGCTGAAGTCCTGGTTCCGAAATGAGTTCGGACAGGAAGTAGTAATCATCCTGCAGGAGGAAGAAACCTCTTAAGCCGGGTGCCCCTTCAGCATCTGCGGCTTGATATCTGGAAGTCATGCGAGCAGTCCCTCTTACTCTGTTATCCTGGTCCCATGTTCGCTGAAAGACGAAAACGACTCTGTAGCAACCTTGTCGAAGGTACAGTGGTCATCCTTGTAGGCTCCGGCAATATGGTCCGCTCCAACGATACTGAGTTTCCTTTCCGACAGGACAGCGACCTTCATTACTTGACAGGATTCGATCATCCCAATGCCGTCGCTATTTTAAACGTGGGACGGTCACCCAATTTTACACTTTTCGTAGAACCCAAAAACCAGGAAATGGAGACATGGACGGGATATAGACCTGGCGTAGAAGGTGCAATAGAAAGCTTTGGTGCCGATCAAGCATTTCCAATAGAGGAACTCCAAAAACGTCTACCCGAAATCCTTTCAGAAGCCACCTCGGTCTATCATGTCCTCGGTAAACATAGAGAAGTTGACGACCAGATGGTGTCTATTTTAAACGACATGCGTATCCGGTCTCGTTCCGCGAAAACTCCTGCTGCACAAATTGTCGATCCACGAAGTGTCATCCACGAAATGCGGGTAGTTAAAGACCCTACTGAACTCGAGCTAATGCGCGCCGCCGCCTCCATAACCAAGGAGGCCCATCGGTATGCCGCGAGCCTCTCGTTTGACGGGACAAAAGAATATGAAATTGAGGCTGCTCTCTCGTACGTATTCAGAAAAAGAGGTGCGAGCGGGCCCGCATACACAAGCATCGTGGGCAGTGGATCAAATGCGACGACTCTGCACTATGTGCGCAACGAAGATGTCCTAAAAGATAGCGAGCTCGTTTTAATAGATGCCGGCTGTGAGTACCAAGGATATGCCTC
>CEUZ01292165.1_pt1 | contig 14522 bp, 9 predicted proteins | sample 361511 | NCBI WGS metagenome assembly CEUZ01 (sample SAMEA2622822, study PRJEB7988) | marine metagenome | biome: marine biome (ENVO:00000447); feature: surface water layer (ENVO:00002042); material: "saline water (ENVO:00002010), including plankton (ENVO:xxxxxxxx)" | depth 5 m
CAAATGAGCCATTTGATAAATACAATGTAATCTATGACTCTAAAGAGCAAGCCAGTGATATATCTTTAAATGGGAGATTTAATTGGCAATTAAACTACCAATTAAACTTAAAGTATGGATTCGAATATAATTATAATACAATAAAGCAATTTCATGATTATCGTTTTACCGCTTTATCAATCGATAAAAATGAATATCAGGATCGAAACCTCCATGAGACAATACATCCGAAGCAGTTTTCTACTTATCTTCAAGGTAAAATGGAATTCGAAAGTATGGTGCTCAACTTAGGTATTCGTTATGACAGGTTTAACCCAAACTTTAATTGGTTTAACAATTTTGCAACATACAATATAGCTATCAACCCTGATTATGATTCATCACTTGATCCTGATGGCGATCAAATTGATTCTAATGGATTAATAAAGTATGGCTTTGAAAATGTGTTACTGCAACAAAGAAAATTATTACCCATATGGAATATGTTTAGCCCTCGTATCGGAGTATCATTCCCAATAACTGAAAATACACTTTTGCATTATAACTATGGTTATTTTTACCAGATGCCGCCAATTAGTAGAATGAGATATTTTCGTTATTTCCGTCCTACACCATTATTGGAGCAAATAATCCTTGAAAATGATAAAGCTAAAGAAGAAGCAAGAGAGCCAAACCATATTCCTAGTGTAGGGTCAGATCATGAAAGAGTAGTCTTTCTTAATGTGGATCCCCTACCGCCTCAGAAAACAATAATGGTAGAGATTGGGCTTAAACATAATTACCGGGATATTCTTTATTTAAGTATGACTGCATATCACAGGGATATTTATAATCAGAGTGAACAGGTTATTGGTTTGTTTGATAAAAGTTCTTATGGTTGGAATCCTTTCACAAACAGTAGTAGTAGTGTCATTACGGATACTCCACTTCATGGTGACTATGGAGACTCTAGGGGTTTTGAAATTGAATTTAGAAGTATGTTCAGCTCATACCTCAATTTTAATATAAACTATAGTTTTTCAAGAGTTACGCAAGGGAGAGCATCTCCACATAAAGTTATTTTTGATTCTACAGGGACACCTTCATTTACTTGGTATGATGAGTATGATAGCTTTGCTTATAAATCTTTAATAATTGAGAGACAGTTTAGTAGACCACATATTCTTAAAGCTGGACTTAATCTTTCTTCTGGCCCAATACAAAATTGGATTTTATCTGATATAACATTGAATTTAATGTACAGGTTTGTATCTGGACAAACATTCACTTATCTTGGTATTAATGATAATCCTACCACCTATGATAACCATCGTTATCCAGGGCTACATTTTACAGATCTAAAAATTGATAAAAGATTCAATATTTTCGGATCAGATCTAAGAGCATTTATGTTGGTTAATAATCTTTTTAATGTTAAAAATATAAAGTCGATGGGGGATACGAGTTTTAATCCAAATGTTGTAGAGAGATTTGTAGATACTGGCGAACCTACTTTGAATGATATAGCTGGTTATGATATGAGCTGGTCTATCTGGTATGCACCAAGAAAAATTGAATTTGGCTTATTATATGCGTTTTAAGAATTTTTTACCCATATTTATTATTTCTATTGGTATTTCACAGATTAGGACACCTGAATATGAACTTCATAACAGGGGTAATCTATGGGATACTATGAATGATGATGGCACACATGGTGCGCACCCGAATAGATTAGGAGAATATAACCCTAGCATGGATTGGCCTGGAGGCCCAACAATTATGGGAGGCCCCTTTGATCAAAGATCATATCTCTATAAGGCAGGAGTTTGGACTGGTGGATTCATCGATGGGACCGTTTTTCTTTCTAAAAATGGGCCAGATGAATTTGATATTGGTGTTTTTGACGAAATGGAAAAAGAATTGAACTATATTGAAATGCCTTCCTTTAACCATACCAAAGCAGAACAAACTATTATTGCTTCGTGGATAACTTCAAGAAATATTAGTATAAAAAGGATAAGCAGGTCTTGGAGCTTCAGGGGTTATAATGATTTTATTATAATTACCTATGAAATCACTAATCTCAATCCACAAACAATAAATGACTTTTACTTTGGTAGTGTTTTCCTGTTGCGACCTAGCTTACAAGATCATAATAACCATAATGGTTGGAATGATGCACTATCGAGGGCAGATGATGTAGTGGGTATCTCGACTACCAATAAAATGATTTATGCGCACGATGGAACCGGTGCATTTGATTACACTTCAGGGGTTGGTAACTGGAGGGATGGGAGCCTATTAACTCCGGGATTTGCAGGTTTTGCAGCTCTGGATGCACCTATTGCATCTAATGGTTTAGAACAACCGGGGAATTATTTTTTATCCAACTACATACTGCATAATTCGGCGTTTCAATTATCCAATAACACAGAACAATCTTTGTATAATATACTTAGTGGTAATGATCTTTCTCTAGCATCCGCTTCCGGTGATACTATTGATTTAATGGCTTTAATGTCTTTTGGACCTTACCTACTTGAAAACCAGCAAACTATTTCAATCTCAATTGTAGAAGCGGTTAATGGGCTTAATTATAGAGATGTGATAAATCTAGATGGATCTGAAATGATTAATATTCAGAATCGTTATGTTAATGAAGGCTTAGATTCTCTTACTTCGACGATACAAAATGCGAGAGTCCTCTTTAATAATGATTATATTCTTGCACATTATCCTCCTCCATCGCCACCAAAGATTGGATTAATTGCTTCACCAGCCGAACAATCTATAAAGTTAATATGGGAACCAGTTGAAAATGATTGGGTAAATCCTATCACAGGAAGAAAAGATATTGAAAAATATATTATCTACCGTACTAACAAAGAATTCATTGGACCATATGATGTGGTTAAGAATCGAATACGAGTACATAAAACATTTGATTTAAATGCGTACTACAATAACGATATAAATAAATGGCAGTATAATGACTCAAATATATCACTTGGAGTATCATATTATTATTCAATTACTGCAGTTGATAGTACTGGCAGGGAAAGCTGGTTTACTAATAGAAATGAAGTGCCCTTGCAAGCGGTAAGTGAGTCAAAGAAAAATACCCTCAGTGTAAATGTATTCCCAAATCCATTTTCAATTACGTCCGGTATACCGACTCTTGGTCAAGAGAATACTATAACATGGACTAACTTACCATCTCCTTGCACTATTTCAATATTTACTTCTAGCGGACAACTAATAAAAAAAATAGATCATGCTGCAGATGTTGGAGATGCATCATGGGATCAAAGGACTAATTCAAGATTAATTGCATCACCAGGAATATATTTTTGGGGAGTTGAATCGGGTGTTGGTACCGCTACAGGAAGTTTACTAATTATAAAATGAGATCTCTACTGTATTTTTCACTAATTGGAACTTTCCTAAGCGCTCAGATTGATTATGGATTTGATTTCTCGAAATCTGGTTCAGCAGGTTTTCAATTTTTAAAAATTAATGTTGATGCATTAACTGCAAGCCTTGGTGGTGCTACAGCAACCTATAATTCTGGATCCAGGACACTTAATACCAATGTAGCAGGGATCGCAGGAATTAATAAATCTTCTGTTACTTTTTCAAACTCCAAATGGCTATCTAACTCGCAAATTAATAACGCTTCCTTAATACAAAAATATAGAAACTATTATTTAGGGTTAACATTCTCTTCATTCTCTATTCGCCAGTTTGAGAGAACAACAGTAAGCATGCCAAATGGTACCGGTGATAAAGTTTCAGCAGGGAATAATTTAATTGGCTTTTCTATTGCAAGAAGTTTTACTGATAAACTTAGCCTTGGTTTGCAGCTTAAATATGTTGAAGAAATATTAGATAATTACAAGTTTACTAATCTAATGATTGATGTTGGTTCTTTATATAAAACTGGTTTCCGAGATATAACAATCGCCTTTATTTTACAGCACTTTGGCCCAGATATTACTCCAATAAAAATGAAATTTAGGTCCCCGTTAATATTTAGGATTGGCATATCTGATATGATACTTAAATCAAGAATTAATTCTTTAAAGTTAATGCTTGAAGTATTTCATCCGACAGATGATGAAGATTTTTCAGTAATTGGTTTAGAGTACGCTCTGTTTGAAAAATTATTTTTTCGTGTGGGTAATCAAATTGATTCTGATTTATTTGGTCCATCTTACGGTTTGGGTCTCTATAATATTTCTACTTTAAAAAGGTTCAATTTATCGATCGACTATGGATTGATAATCCCAAATAAAATATTTAATGATCTACATATTTTATCGTTAACTATTTCAAGATGAAACCCATTATTTTTAGTATTCTAGGGTTCTATTATTTTATTTTTGTATATGGGTGCACGTCATCCGATGAGAAAACTTTAGTATATTGGAGTGTGGGATCTGCTACCAATGATAATTATGTACATTCAGATTTATTTAATAAAATTTCTGATTTTAAAGTACAGACGGTCTCTGTACCATGGACGGAGTATGATAAAAAAACTTTGACAGCAATCTTAAGTGGAAATCCTCCTGATATAATGAGCCAGTTTGCCCCATTGAAAACATGGGCAAGTAGAAAATCATTAATATCTCTTAATAGTTTTATTGAAGAAGATAATTACGACACAACACAATTTTTCAAGTTTCTGTGGGATGAGATGAAGTGGGAAAATAAGATATATGGAATACCTATAAATACATCATCATTTGCATTTTTTTGCAATACCGATATTTTTAATGAATTAAATATAAAATATATCCCTGAGTCGTGGGATGATGTTACTGACATTGCTAGAAGAATAAACAAATTTGATGATGATGGAAACCTGATTAGAGCAGGTTTTCTACCGAACTATGGTAATTTTATGACTTCTAATGTAATCGGTTGGCAATTAGGAGAAAAATATATTGTAAATGGAAAGGATATAAAATTAAATACGCCATTTGTAAAAGAAAGTTTTCTCTGGGTTAGAGATTTTGTCCATGGAATAGGTCTTAATAATGTATTGCAATTAATGGGTTCATTTGGTTTTGCTGAACAGCATGGATTTATATCAGGTAAAATTGGTATGATGATTCTTGATAATTCGTTTCCTAAACTAATTCAAAAATATAATCCATCACTTAGTTATAAAGTTATTCCTATACCAAGCTATAAAAACTCAAAAAGTGTATCCAGTGCTGGAGTTTGGTGGGTAGGTATTCCCAAAGGAGTGAAAGATCCCAAAAAATCTTGGGAGTTCATTAAATTTTTAGCCAGTACAGAAAATCAATTGGACTATTTAGTGAAAACAGATGAGAGTTTATTTTCAGCAAATAAAGTTGCTGCTTATGATAGTATTAATTACAAATTTCCATACTACGATATTTTTATGGATCAGCTTCAAGTTGGTCAATCTCCTAGTATTGTACCTTTAGCTCATGATGTTTTTTGGAGAGAATACAAGATGGCAGAAGAGAGAATTATTATGAGTGATAAAGATGTCGATGAAATTCTTGAAACTGCTGAGAAAAATGTTCAATCTAGTTTAGATAAAGCTTTAGAGTATTATAAATATATGAGCAACAAATTAGATGAATAAAAAATTATTGGTAACAATATTTTTGTTTCCCTGGATAATTGGTTTTATTGGTTATGGAATATATCCTATTATTATTTCATTTTATTATAGCCTATGCCACTATGATGTACTACAATTGCCAATGTTTATTGGATTTAATAACTATTATGATATTCTTTTCAATGACTCATATTTTTGGAAATCGATTACCAATACTTTTATTTATACCCTTTTTAGGGTGCCAACAAATATAATATTATCACTAATTCTTGCAATTTTAATAAACCAGGTTTCCAAGGGGTCATCCATCTTTAGAACAGCATATTTTATACCATCTTTAGTCTCGGGTGTTGCTCTATCCGTAATATGGATGTGGATTTTCAATCCTCAAATAGGTCTATTTAATATACTACTAAAATTTTTTGGTATATCTGGTCCAATGTGGCTGCAGGATCCAAATTGGTCAAAACCAGCCTTAGTAATAATGAGTTTCTGGAGTGTTGGTGGTGGTAGGATGCTAATATTTTTAGCTGGGTTAAGGAATATTCCTCCAAAATTATATGAGGCTTTTAGGTTGGATGGAGGAAATAGTTTTCAAAGCTTTTTTCATATTACCCTTCCAATGATATCACCTATTATTTTTCTATGGGCAATTATAGAAGTGATAGCATCAATGCAAGTATTTACCGAGGCATTTATAATGACGAAGGGTGGGCCGCTAGACTCGACATTGTTTTATAATCTTTATCTTTATAACAAAGCATTCCAGGATTTTAATATGGGGTATGCATCAGCTTTAGCATGGTTATTATTGATTATTACCTTCGCTATCACGGCGTTCCAGTTTAAACTATCAAAAAAATATGTTTACTACGAGGGTATGCAGTGATTCATATTTTTTCCAGAATTATATTATCCCTTGGAGCAATTATATCTGTTGTTCCATTAATTTGGATGGTTGTTACTTCATTGTCAGCTAATGAAAGCACATTAAATATTCTTAATACCCTCAATAGCGACTTTTCTATCAATAATTATCAGGTTATCAAGAATAAAATCCCCTTACTTCGTTATATGTATAATTCTATAGTTATTAGTTTCCTTACAATTATTGGTACCATAATCTCAAGCTCTTTTGTTGCGTATGCATTTTCTATTTTGAGGTGGAAATCAAGGGATAGGGTATTTATGTTAATTATATTTACTATGATGTTGCCACTACAGGTAACCATGATTCCAGTTTTTATTATAAATAATCAATTAGGATGGCTAAACACCATATATCCATTGATAGTACCAGCTTATCTGGGTGGAGGCGCTTTTAATATTTTTCTGTTTCGTCAGTTTTTTTTAAACATTCCAAGAGAAATAATTGATGCTGCAAAAATGGATGGCTTAAGTCATTTACAAATCTACTATAAAATTGTATTGCCAATGGCTAAACCTGTCGTTACGGCAGTTTGTATTCTAACATTTTTATTTACTTGGAATGATTTTATGGGGCCTCTGATATATCTATCGGATCAGATAAAGGGTACACTTGCACTTGGATTAATGCTATTTGTTGGGCAATATCAAACAGAGTGGGGACAATTAATGGCACTATCAATAATTATGATTTTACCAGTATTTTTAATTTTTATTGCCTTTCAGAAACACTTTATAAGTGGATTGATGTTTGGTGGTAGTAAAACATAATCAATAATCAGGAAAGGCAGTTAATGATACCAGATACTAAATATTTCGAAAGTGATGAGCTCATTCATGATCTAAATAGTCATTTTAATCCACCAGGATTGACCAATTTTCGTGGTGTGGTGCAGGTTGATAATGATCTGATGGGTATTCGCGGAATTAATTTCCCCCCATTTGGCACTTCGCTGAATCGTTCATGCGGATTATATATAGATGGTCGTTATTTCCCTTCGCTCAAGAGCCCAGTTTCCTTTAAGTGGAGGCCAGACAGAATAATAAGGAAAGCAGATGTAAATGGTATCGAGTACAAATCTCAAACAATTATTATACCCAATCAGAATGCAGTAGTGATAAAATTAACATTATACAATAAATCTACTTCTGATTTAAAAAAAGAAATAAAATTTCAAATGAATGGTGGTATAACAAAAAATACTGAAGATTGGGCAAACTGGATTCCTCCAATGGAAGATAATAATGACCAAACCTTTGATAGGAGTCGAAATTCAATAATCTATTCATCAAAAAAAGGAGACGCTCATATTCTTCAAGGTCTTGGGTGTAGTGTAGATGACATCAATAGATTTGGTATTATTAAAAGGATCTCTATTTCTTCAGGAGAAAAGATAAAATTATTTTATTTTGCTGTACTCGGTGAAAAGGTTGAAGAAGTACAGACTATTTTTGATCTACTGAATTCTAAGAAAAAAACATTGCTAAAAGGAAATAGACAATATTGGGATAATGAGATTAAATCAGTTTTTGATATTGATGATTCTACCTATAGTGGGAATCTTCCCGTTTTGGTCACCGGAAATAAATCAATTGAGAAATTGTATCATATGGGGATAATGGGGGTTATATACTTTAGAAGAGATAATCCGATATCATCCATGGGCCGAGCCTACGATACATTGATGCCCAGGTACTGGCAGACGGTTACATTCATTTGGGATTATTATTTAAGTGGTATGGTGCACTCACTTCTTGATCCTAAAGTGATGAAAAAGTATTTAGAAAAATGGATGAAAATGGATGTGCATACTTGTTTTGGTAGCGAATATATTTCTGGAAAACCTGTAGGACCTTGGTACGCTGTTAATGACCACGCGATGGTTATGATGATAAAAGAATATTTGGATTGGAATGGTGATTTTCAGTGGCTTGGGTCTAAACCTGGTGGTGAAAAGACTGTTTTAAAATTTTTAGAATATTATACAGTACAGTACAAACAGTTTTTAACAAAGAATGGGTTAGCAGATTATGGAGGAATAAATAATCTTCTTGAATGCGTAAGTACATATGTGCATGAAGTTGCTAGTTTAAATGCAGCAAATATTGCAAACCTAATTTATATCCAAGAATTGTTTTTATTTAAAGGAGAAGAAAAGAAATCAATTCAAGCTGGTAAAGATATTCAATCATTATTTCTAGCTCTTAAGGATCTGTATGTGACCGGTAAAGGTTATTGGCGTGCTAGACAGCCTGATGGTACATATTATGATGTTAAGCATGCGTATGACTTTTTTACTGTTATTAATACTATTGGGAATAAACTGGATGAAAAGCAAAAAAGTGAGATGGTTGAATTTTTCTTGATGGAACTAAAAACAGATAAATGGATGAGAGCTCTATCTGAATCAGATGATAATGCGATGTTCAGTGTTCGTCCAGATCATCAGTGGAATGGTGCATATCCTGCATGGCCATCTCAATCACTTATGGCGCTCATCAATTCAGGTAATACAGAAATTGCTTTAGAATGGATAGATGCACTTGTAGATACAGCAAACCAAGGGCCATTTGGTCAGGCGCATTTTTCAGAAACGGCAATGGATCTAGATGCTGGTGGAGCGCGTAAATCTTCTGCCGAACAGCCATGGATATGTGATTGGACTTGTTCATCAAATGGCAATTGGACGGAAGCCATTATAAAAGGTTTTGCAGGCTTAAAAACAAATGTTAATGGGGAAATTTATGCGAAGCCTAATTATAATGATCTGGAGCTCTATGGCTTACGTTATAGGGGGAAAGTGTATGATTTAGTTAATTCTAAATTGCAATTGGAGAAATAAATGCGATTAGCTATTGAATTTGGTGGTACCAATTTTAAACTTGGTTTGATTGATAATAGTGGTAATGTTATCAGAATAGACAGCATACCTTTACAACATTTAATCCAAGAAAAGAATATTTTAAAAGCAATACTATCATACGTAAACAAATTTTTAGGTTCTGAACAAATTGTATGTGGGGGAATATCATCAAAAGGATTGGTTGACCATGATAAGGGAATGGTACAAGACGACGTTGGAGAGGGTAAACTGATTGAAAATATTCCGCTTAGAGATATTTTTTCTGATGAATTTTCAGTCCCCTTTATTATGGATAATGATGCAAGATGCTATGCCTGGGGTGAATGGAGATTTTCCCGAGATCAGGGTATTAACAATCTCACTGTAATAACATTTGGTACTGGTATTGGCTGTGCGAGTGTATTTAATGGTAAAATGCTTTATGGTAGTGATCATTTAGGCGGCGTGATGGGTGGACATATAAGTATTGATAAAAACGGTCCTAGGTGCCACTGCGGCAACTATGGGTGTTTCGAACTTTATTGTTCAAAAAATGCATTACTAAAACAATTTAGCTCTCATAACCTTGAGCTTATAGATGATGATCCCGTAAAATTATTCTTTAGTCAACTACGTAAAAAAAATAATAAAATCAAAAATAAAATCTTCGAGAGCTTTATACAACATGTTTCTGTTGGATTAACGAATATAATTCATGCCTATGGCCCTGATGTAGTTGTGCTAGGCGGTGGAATAATGAAAAGTGCTGACTTAATGATAGATAAGATAACTCATTTAGTTAATGAAATGGCCTTTACTGTACCCAGAGGTAGAATAAAAATAATACAATCAAAACTTGGGGATACTGCCCCATTACTTGGTGCTGCATTTCACCCTAGTTTAGAGAAGAACCATGAATACACCATTTGATAATTTCATTAAACAAAATGAATCAGTTTTTCCAAGAGGGCTATATAATACGGATCCTTGTTTTGAGATTAAAAAGGGAGGAATCCAGGTTGGATTTGATTCACTTTTTACCAAGTTGAAGGACGCGCATGAAAGTGGCTGCAATGTATTTCTTTTTGAAGGATATAACGGGGTTAACTGGGAACAAATTAAAACTAATACTAATAATATTGCACTGGAACAAGGATATACAATTAATTGGTCAAATATAAAAAACTGTTTATTACCGTCTGATGAAATTGAAAAAAGAGTACAACAGTTTCTTGGAGGTGAAGATCCTTTATGGGGTACTCATTTCCCATTCGGTTTAGAAACATTTATGGATCCAGAAAAAATTGCTTCTGTGAGAAAAAGTGCAGCAATTAGTAAAAATAGATCAAATCATAATTTGTTTATTATATATGGTTGTGGTGCAACTACCGTTGATTTCTACGACTTTATAGTATACTTTGATATTCCTAAGGATAGGATTCAGGAGATTGCAAGGAATAATGAATTACTAAATATTGGCTGTGAAGACCATAATGGGTTTAGCTATTTTTATAAGCGTTCCTATTTTGTTGATTGGCCAGCACAAAATAGGGGAAAAAGAGAATCAATTCAGCGTATTGATTTATTGGTTGATTTCCAGGATGTGAATAGGCCAACTATGATTGATGGAGATGAATTCCGAAATACGATCCATCAGCTTTCAGAAACACCCTTCAGGGTTCGTCCTTGGTTTTATCCAGGGCCTTGGGGAGGAAAATTTATGCAGGGGCATATGGGATTGGACTCTGATCAGCCAAACTTTGCATGGTCTTTTGAGATGATTGCACCAGAAAATGGGATTACAATCAAGAGCGGTGATATCATTCTTGAATTTTCATTTGATTTTCTTATGTACCAAGAAAATGTTAGAGTATTGGGAAAAAGTGCAGCAAGAAGGTTCCAATATGAGTGGCCTATTAGGATGGATTATCTAGATACAATAAATGGAGGAGACTTATCAACACAAGTTCATCCAAGACCGAACTTTATGATAGAAAATTTTGGTGAAACATATACACAGGATGAAACCTATTATATTTCAGTAGCGAAGGAAGATGCAAAAGTATTTGTTGGATTGAGGGAAGGAATAAAAAAAGAAAAATTTAAACAAGAGTTATTGAAATCGGAGCAGGAAGGCACAGAAGTAGATATCAATACTTATGTGCACTCAGTTGATGTTAAACCTCACGATTTAATTTTAATTCCAAACGGTACTATACACTGTAGCGGTGAAGGTAATCTTGTTTTAGAAATTAGTGCGACGCCCTATATATTTACTTTTAAGATTTATGACTATTTGAGAAAAGATCTAAATGGCAACCTAAGAAAACTGAATATTGAAAGGGCTTTCGAGAATATAAGAGATGAAAGAACCAGTGACTTTATTAATTCTAATTATTTGCCAGAGCCAATATTGATTGAGAAAGGCAAAGATTGGGAAAATTATGAGCTCTACAACCGAGATGAGTCATTTTACAACATAAACCGTTTGGAATTCCAATCTGAATGTGTTCTTGAAACAGATGATAGAGGTTTACTGATAAACTTAGTAGAAGGCCGAACAGTAGAAATATGGTCATCAAATGGTTATAAAACTACTTTAAATTTATACGAAACTATGCTTGTGCCAGCTGCCGCTTGTAAAATCAAGATTAATAATAAAACAGGATATAAAAGTAAACTTGTCTATACATTTGTAAGAGATTCTGCGATTGTTAATGGTCTGAATGATCCCTACAGTTAATGAAAGATTTCTTCACTCTAACTTCTATCTGTGTTATTTGCAGTGGATGTTTCATTGATGAAATTATTCAACCTAACTCTTTATCAAACAATCAAGAGTTAACTGTTTATTTAACGGTCGTAGATAATATACCTGAGACTACAAATCCTCATAAGGGTCTTTTAGGCGCTTTAATTCCAGAAGACTGGAATTTTATTTCAGCATCTTTTACCGAAAATGAAAACCAGGGATCCATTATTTTTTCTCAGGATTGGACTGACTCAATAAATATCTGTTATCCTCCAAATAATTTTGGACAAAATATGAAATGGATTTGCCTTATATCAGATACCGGATACACATACGAAAATGCAATTTCTATAAGTATAGAATTAAACCTTGAGACAGGAGGCGAAACAGGCTGCTTTCAGCTTGGATATTTGGTAACAAAAGCCACTCCAAATCTGATTTGTTCAGGTAATATGGTTTGGGCACCTATATCTTTCCCACATGTTATAAATGTCGGTGGTTCAGAAAATTGTGATCTTAGCCAAACATTGCAAGAACCAGAATGGTCTAGCCTTTTTCAAAGGTATGAAGGATGGTCTGGTGCGGATGGTATATACTCTATACCACTGAGTGGTAGCGAAGTCGAATCGAATAAAACTCTGATTGTTTTTAGCGATACTTTTATTGGTTCAGTTGATTCAATAACTAATGAAAGGATTACTCCAACTAGTATGGTTAATAATACTTATGCAATTCTATATGGTGAACAAGCGATTGAAGATAGTATAGATTTCTTTTTCTATACAGATGAAGATAATATTCCTATTTCGGTCTTCGAGCCACAAACCCAAGCCGCCCAGCCGGGAGATTGGTACTGGTTAATGGATGGTATGAGTATTAATGGTACAATATATTTATATGCTCTGAGAATGAATAATAATATTCCACCATTTTCAATTGATGGTGTCGCACTTATCACATTTCAGGTAGATTATGATGGGAGTCTTATTAATGTGGTTCAAAGTGATACTCCATTATATTATGAATATGATAATGGTGATCATGTAGTGTATGGACAGGCTATAATGGCGTTAACAAATTCGTCTGAAGTCCCGGCTCCTGATGGTTATATATACTTTTATGGATCCTATAATGATTACCCGCTAAATACAAAAAGAATGACCGTGGCAAGAACGACTGAAAATTACCTGCTATCCTATAATGAGTGGGAATTCTGGAATGGGTTCGTATGGGTTAACGATATTTCACAGGCTCAGACAATTACTGAAAATATTTCCCCAGAGTTCAGTGTTACCCAGCTTGGTAATGACCGTTATATTGCTGTATTTCAACAGGGCGGTGTAGGTAACTATGTTGCATACAGAAGTGCAAGTAGTATAACAGGTCCATTCAGTATTTTCAATTTAATCTGGAATGCTCCAGAGTATAATGAATTTGAAGATGTGGCTGCTTATAATGCTAAGGCTCATCCTCACCTATCAGATCCAGATCATTTATTAATTAGTTATAATGTGAACACTAATATAGGTGGAGATTTTTGGTATCATTTTGAGAGAGGTGACTTGTATCGTCCGAGATTCATATCATTCCCACTAAATAATATTTATTGGCTATCAAACAGAAATGAACAAATAAGTTATCAAACACCAAATAGATTTTCATTTACGTGCTTCCCTAACCCTTTCAATAATCATGTGAATATATTGATTCAACATAAGCTAAGTACATCTTCTACAATTTCAATATATAATATTAATGGTGGGATAATTCGAACTGAAATTTTACCCCCATTTTCGAACTCTTATAGCTGGAATGGTTTACATGGTAATGGGAAAGCTGTAAGCAGTGGCGCTTATATAGTCCGGTTAGAGAATTCCAATAATTCGTTCAATAATAAAATACTTCTGATGAAGTAATGCGAACGATCTTTTTTATTTTTCTTTTTGTACCATTGATAAGTTCCACTGGAGGAACCTCCTATGAGGTGGAATCTGTTTCCATCGATGAAGAAAAGAATCAATGGTTTATGCCGCAAGAAGAAGGTTGGTTGGCCGGGGATGCTGCACATTCAATCCAATTGGATAGCAATAGAATACTATGGATTTTTGGAGATACCTGGCCAGGTACTTTTTCAGGTGGTGTATTAAAACCAGACCCTTTATACGTCCATAATAGTATAGCGATTCAGTATATAGATAAGGGCAGTGAAGGTAGAATTGAATTTATTTTTGGCAAAGTTGAGGAAGGAAAATCATTTTTTCCCCAAAAAGAAAATATGCCTGGAAAATATCTTTGGCCAACAAATGGTCTAATATTAAATAATGAATTATATATCTTTTGCCAAGCAGTTTCTCATGATGAAACTGGTTGGTTTGGTATCGCTGGTACCGTTATCGTAAGGGTTCAGAACTTTCAA